>Ga0190293_1001020_pt1 | contig 9899 bp, 6 predicted proteins | sample 48693001_MG_FD_161671 | JGI IMG/M metagenome (GOLD analysis project Ga0190293, IMG submission 161671) | Hydrothermal vent microbial mat bacterial communities from Southern Trench, Guaymas Basin, Mexico - 4869-30-0-1_MG | ecosystem: Environmental > Aquatic > Marine > Hydrothermal vents > Microbial... | reverse complement strand
GGTGCCCATGCGAAGGATAAAGAGACCCCCTCCCGCCCGCGTACGGATTTTGGTTCCGGGAATGAGGCTGAGTTTTTTACGAAGGTCGGCTGCAATTTCATCACTGGATCGCGTGCGCTCTTTGAGCGGCTTTAAAGCAATACGCATGGAACCGGTATTGGAACCTCTGGCGCGCCAGCTGGAACCGCCCAGAAAGGATACGGTGTTGTCAATTTCAGGTACTGCCTCATAGACGATCTTTTCGATTTTTTGAAAAGCACGGTCCATCAATTCGAGCCGCGTCCCGACGGCCATTTCGGCATTGACCCTTACTTCCCCCTCATCGGATGCCGGCATCAGTTCAACACCGACATAGGGGATCAGAAAAAGGCTGCCGCCGAGTAGTAGAAATGCGCTGCCAACGATCAGAATGCGATGGTTGAGGGCAAATCCAAGAACACTTGTATAGGCATCTTCCAACTGCTGAAAAAAGCTTGCGCTTATTTGAAAAAACCATCCGCCAGTTGAATTTCCTGATTCGTTTCTTGAAGATATGGGCAATCGGATACGGGCTGCAAGCATGGGAACGAGTGTCAGTGCCGCCGCCAGGGAGCAGATCAGAGAAAAACCGATCACATACGAAAGCTGTTCAAACATGATCCCTGACATACCGCGGATAAAAATGAGCGGCAAGAACACGGCCAGTGTCGTCAACGTACTGGCAATGACGGCGGCGGTCACTTCCTGACTGCCCTTTATGGCCGCTGAAATTCGATCTTCACCCGATTCCCGGAGTCGATAAATATTTTCCAGTACCACGATGGCATTGTCCACCAGCATGCCGACACCAAGCGCCAGACCACCAAGGGTCATCAGGTTCAAGGTAAAACCGTTGAAGTACATCAGTGCAAAGGTGGCGACAATCGAAATAGGAATCGTTGTAGCGATGATGGCCGTACTGGGAATGTTTCTAAGAAAAAACAGGAGCACACATATGGCCAGGGCTCCGCCATAAAGAATGATGGTGCCGATATTCGTGATAGAGCGCTTGATATAGTCGGATGAGTCGATGATCGTGACAATCTGGATCTGGGGGAGATCACGGTTGATGCGTTCGATCTCCCGCAGCACACCCGTGGCGACCTCTACGGTGTTTTTCCCGGATTGCTTGCTGACGGACATTCGAATCCCGGGTTTATTGTTTACCCGGACGATTCGACTCACTTTTTCCCAGGCATCCTCCACACCGGCAATCTCTTTCAGCTGGATAGGAACACCGTCCCTGATGGCCACGACCGTATTTTTCAGCTCATCCAGGTTGTTGTAGATACCGCGTGTCCGGATGGTGACATCCTGCAAACCCTGCTCAATGGTCCCGGCAGGCAAGTTAATGTTTTCTTCTTTAAGACGTCTCAAAATCTGATCGATGGGAAGCCCCAGGGCCTTCATCTTTTCTGAATCCAGATTTACATGGATCTCACGGTCCAGGCCACCACGAATATCCAGAGATGCGACACCGGGAATTTTTTCAATACGGTTTTTTACCTGGTCATCAATGAGCTGTCTGACATGTATCGGATCCAAATTACTGGACACACCCAGAATGAGTATGGGGAAAGCGGCGAGATCGAACTTCCGCAATCGGGGACGCTCTACTTCTTCAGGGAGACGGGGTAAGACACGGTCGAGACGGTCCCGGACATCATTGGCGGCTTCATTCAAATCGGTTCCCCAGGCGAAGGAGACCCGTACGCTGCTTTGTCCCTCGGCTGAAACCGATGTGACTTCATCGACACCGGGGACGGCACTCATGGCTTCCTCGATAGGGATGGTGATAAGTTCTTCAACTTCCTCGGGGCTGGCGTCTTCGTATCCAGCGGAGATACTCAATGTCGGATACGTGATGTCCGGCATAAGATCAACGGAAAGCCGCGTCAGCGAAATGGCTCCGATGATAATAACAATCAGGGATGCCATGATGGTCAGCACAGGACGTTTAACGGAAAAACTGGAGACGTTCATGATGGATGCTTCCGTAGGGTTCGTTTGTCCTTTTACAGTTGAGTTTTTGTGTCTTTTGCAGGCTGTTTATCTGTCGCCTGGTTGTCGGGAATGATGATAGAAGCGCCATCTTCCAGAAGGTGCTGTCCCAAAACAACCACTGAACCGACCATGGCGGGTGTGCGTATTTCAGATATTTTACTGTCCATAATGCCGAGTGTAACCGGAACAAACCTTGCGGTTTTCCCATCTGGGTCGACAATAAAGACACCTTGTAAAGTGTTTCGTTTGATTACGGCAGCGGTCGGAACCACGGTAGCATTTTCATATTTTTCGAACTGAATTTGAGCCCGGACAAACATGCCTGGTTTTAAGATCTTCCGGGGATTGGGTATTTCTATTTCGATCCTGGCTTCTCTGGATTTTTCTTTCAGGATCGGTGCAATTCGAACCACCTTTCCAGAAAATGAACGATCCGGAAATGCATCGGTTGAAATCACGGCCTTCTGGCCGACGCTTATTTTGGGATAGTCCTGCTCGATGACATGAATGGCGGCGATAAGTTTTCCAATATCTATGATGGAAACAATCGGCGTATTGGGCGCCAGCATGGCACCCTCATCCACAAATCGCTCTCCGACCACCCGGCATCCGGCGCTGTTATTGTCGGGCACATGAATTTGTGTGTACTCGAGACGTACATTGGCAACCCTCATGGCAGCCTCGTTCTGGGCTACCCTGGCGATGGTCACTTTCAATTTTGCCCCCTGCGCTTTCATCTCGGATAAGGATGCATCCAATTGCGATTCAGAGGCAATCTTTTTTTTTCTCAAGGCAACAGCCCGCTCATATTCCCGTTTGGCGTTTTCCAGGGCATTTTCCTGTTCCAGAAGATTGGCCCGCGCGACTTCGAGTTCAGCCTTGGCCTGGCTGACCTGCTGTTCGTATTCCGCGTCATCCAGGACAGCTATCAACTGACTGCTTTGAAGTTCGTCGCCAATATTGACCCATATTTTTTCAAGTCGCCCTGCAATTTTGGGGGCCATGATAAATGCCGCGTTGGGGTACAACGAGCCGCTGTACCGGCCAATATCCTGAACCGTTGTTTTTTGAATAGGTGCGATTTCAACTGCAACAGGACTATTTTTCCGCTGGCGCTTGACGGCTTTTTTATCACTGTTTACGTGCTGATAGATCTGCCAACCTAAAAAAGATATCCCCAGTAAAAGAAGAACAGTAATAAAATATTTCTTCATGACAACAATATGTCCTAGCTTAAGAGAAAAAATCTTCAGGGTTTACACTTTAAAACAAAACCTTCAATAACGTCATCAAGCCTTGATAACATATAGTACGGAATGGAGCAGAGATAGTATTTTTCCCCTGATGAAAGCGCTACCTGATCAATACGGATTTTACCGGAATAAACACGAATTGCATATGGATGATGGCTGTTCTCCATAAATAGATTCAAGGATTTCAGTTTGCCTGTCTTCCCGCTCTTTACCTCGATCGGAAAGACCATTTCTTTGAAGGGATAAAGAAAATCTATTTCAGCGGCCCCTTTTTCCCTTATCCAGAACCGAAGTGCTGGCGGTCGAAATGCCTGTGCCACGATTTCCTGTGCCACAAGTTGTTCCGATATTCTTCCTTGATAGACATTGTCAAGGGATCGTTTTGTGAAAAATTCCTTGAAACCAATTCGATAATTCACCAATCCCACATCAAGAAAAAAAAGCTTCGGGGCTTTTCGCAGCTTTTCAATAACCGGTATATGCGTTGATACGGAAGGTCTAGATCGATAAACGATCAAGGCACGCTCAAGCACATCAAAAGCCTCTTTTATTTCTCTTGATCGAAATGAAGACTCTCCGAACTTTTCATATGTAATCCGTTCACCAGCATATAATGGCGCCCTGTCTATTGTATGTGTTAAGTACTTTGCTTTCGCTAAATTTGAATATTTTTCTACATCTTCAATATATCCCATGAAAATGGCGTCATACACTTCACGAACTTCTGAATAAGATTCTGTTTCTCCAAAAATGCTAAGGGCTTCCGGCATGCCCCCAACGAATGCATATGTATTAAATGCCTCAAGCAGTAAATCATGAGAGGAAGATACTTTCAATACCTCCAGATGAAGTAGCTTTTCGGCAAGAGGCGGGTTTTGTGTTTCAAGATACTCCATAAATGTAACCGGAAACATAAAAAGATTTTTGACTCTACCGACAGGAAAAGAGAAACCTTCTCGTTTTGAAAAAACATCCAGCAGTGAACCAGCGGCAATAACATGCAGGTCCGTTACATCTTCATAAAGATATCTGAGTGATCGTACAGCTTCTGCTGAATTTTGAATTTCATCAATAAACAACAGGGCGTCCTTTGTATTTATTTTTTTGCCTTTATAGAGAAGAATTCGCTCGAGGAGTTCCTGACCGGTATTGAAGCCGGAAAAAAGATCACGTTCTTTTGGTCTTTCAAGGTTGATGCCAATAAAATGATTAAAATTCTCGGCAAATCGATTGACGATAAATGTTTTTCCAACCTGCCTCGCCCCGCGTAAAACAATCGGTTTTCTGTTTGCAGCGTTTTTCCAGTGCATTAATTCCGATTCGATTTTTCGTTTAAATATCAAACAGCTTTCTCCTTTGACATAATTTACCAGTAAATTATTACATCCAACGTCTTATTATTGGGGTTAATTATGATTTTTTCCTGCATGATTGTCAAGAAAAAGATTGATATCCATGGTCCTGCATGATACTGCTGCAGCGCTTTTTCTTTTCGGGACAACTATGCAAAAAACATCACACGAACCCTATCGAGACCCCCACCGATGGATGGTCTTTTCCGTCATCAGTGTTGTCTATTTTTTTGTCTATTTTCACCGGGTCTCCACTTCCGTCATCGTGCCGGACCTGTTAAAGGCCTTTGACACCCATGCCACGGCACTAGGTCTCATGTCTTCCATGTATTTTTATATCTATGCTTTCGAGCAACCCCTGGTGGGATACCTGACAGACCGGTTGGGTCCCATCAGGATAATCGGCATGTGGTCTCTGGTGGCCGCCGTGGGATGTTTCATGTTCGGTATGGCCTCGAATATCTTCTGGGCGTCTGTGGCAAGAACGTTTATCGGATTCGGTGTCGGGGGTGTTTATGTCCCGGCCATCAAGGCCTTCTCCCAGTGGTTCAGGAAAAAAGAATTTTCATTTATGATCGGGCTGCTCATGTCCGTGGGAAATTTCGGAGCCGTCATTGCCACCACGCCCCTGGCATGGTCCGTGGATATCTGGGGCTGGCGAATCACATTTTATGTCATCGGCGGAATCACGCTGATACTGGCCTTTGTGGCATTGGTCTTCACACGAGACAAAAAAGAACCCTCCGAGCACGACCGGAACGCCCCTGCAACGACATCTGACACGGCCGGCGCCTCAGAAAGTTCCGCCATTCAAGTTCTGGCCTCGGGTCGTCTGTGGCTGATTGCCACCATCTTTCTCGGCATTTATGGAACGGCTCTCACCTTCCAGGGTCTCTGGGCAACGCCCTTTCTCATGTCCTCCCTTGGCATCGCACGGATCTACGCCAGCAAACTGAATATGCTGATACCCATCGGTTTCATCATTGGATCGCCGTTGATCGGCTGGCTCTCCGAACGGCTCTTGTGGCCCAAGATAACAACCCTGCGGGTCATTATAGCCATTTATATAATATCGTGGATCGGAATAACCTTTTGTTATTCATGGATCGGTGCAGTAGGTCTATCTGTCATGCTGCTGGGGATGGGTCTTGTAGCGGGTGGGTTCATCAGTGTTTTCTGGGGTGTTATCCGGGAAACAACCCCGGGAAAAACCTTGGGCATGGTGTCAGGACTGCTTAACCCGGCACCCTTTTTGGGTGTAGCCGTCTTCCAGATGGTCACCGGCGCGATATTGAACCGCACCGAACGCATAAACGGTCTTTACCCGATGTCTGGTTTTACCCATGCCCTTTCCATCTGTGTGGTGGTTATCGTTGTTTGTCTGGGATTGTCCTTTTTTCTAAAAAACAAATGAACGTCTTAACCTGAGGGGGATCGCCGGACTTGATCAAGTCTTTTGTTCTCGCTAAGGCATGTAGTCGTAGGTTTCTTTTGGTAATCCTAAGAGAAGGTCTTTTCAATTTCGGATCAATTGCGGAGGAGATGATAACATAAAAATACCACTTTCCCCAAATAGGGTTCGCTGCCTGTGCAACGATGGTATCACATGTTTCCCAGACCTGGTGATTGGTTGGAGATGAACGATGTCACCACCGGGGCCATGAAGACTCATGCCAGTAATCAAGTGTTTTACTGATAATAAGCTCATACCATATCTTGTACATGCCCAATTCAAGAATTGTTTTAATTTTAGGTCAGTATGTAAATATCTGCCGACTCGTTGAATTATCAATATTTTAAGTCTCCCCAAAATTTGCAGATATTATTGACAAGATATGGTAATCAACGCCTCTGAAAGGCACTCATCGACAGTTGATTTCATCACTTTCTTAAGTGATATTAATATGATAGACTCCAATCATAAAACCTATAATATCATGAGGTCTCCTGATTTGTTCAAGTCTTTAAGCCTGTCATCGATTACCCGGTTGTTAATAGCATTTGTAATCTTCTGTACCAAATGAATATCGAATAGGGTGGGAATTAGGGAAAAACTGAGAAAGCAGCAATTCAGCGGCTCCATAAAGGAGTTACAACCACAAAAAATGTAAGGCCATTAAAGATTTGGCCATATGTTGAAATTTTTCTCCGATTAAGGTTTTAATTGTGAGTCTTAATGTACTAAACTTGGAGATCACACGATCACTTCAGGTGTTTGTTCACCACCCATACATATATTTTTTGATAGTGATATGTGTACCCACTATACAGGAGCATGGAAATTGATAAAAATGCAATCGGATTCAATTAAGACTCAGAGAATAAAAAGCCGGTACAATCGGTTGGCATTTTTCTATAACTTCATGGAGGCCCCCATCGAATGGCTTCGATTCGGAACATGGAGACATAGACTGACTAAGAGGATTTCCGGAACGACAGCTTTAGAGGTTGGTATTGGTACTGGAAAAAACCTATCCTATTATCCACATGGTATTAAAATTACTGCCATAGATTTTAGCCCCAAGATGCTTACCCGTGCCCGGAAGGCTGCCGTAAAATTGACAATCAATGTAAACCTGCAGGAAATGGATGTGCAGGATCTCCAATTTCCGGACAATTATTTTGATGTTGTTTTTGCAACCTTCGTATTTTGTTCTGTTCCTGACTCCGTTAAAGGACTCATGGAGTTAAAGCGGGTATGCAAACCAGGTGGGAAACTCTATTTGCTGGAACATATGCGACCTGATAACGCTCTCTTGGGTTTTATCTTTGATGTGATCAATCCCCTCGTTGTCCGAATCGTCGGGGCTAACATAAACCGCCGTACCATGAACAACATCCGCGAGGCCGGCTGGAGGATCACGCTGGAAGAAAAGCTCTCTACGGATATTGTTCGGTGGATCGAGGCAAGCCCCTGAACCGATGTGTTACACCGTTCCGTTACCTTAATCGATTTTGGTATTATATAAACGCAGGCTGTTGGTTACCACCGATATGCTGCTGAAAGCCATAGCCAGCGCTGCCAGTATGGGATGGAGCTGGCGCAGAAAACCAGGCATAAAGATAAATGGCGCCAGGACACCAGCCGCAACAGGGATAAGCACGGTGTTATAGCAGAAGGCCAGAAACAGATTTTGCTTGACTGTACGCATGGTCTTGCGACTGATCTCAATCGCTCTCGGGATACCGGTGAGACTCCCACTGGCCAGAATCAAATCTCCGGTCTCGATAGCCACGTCCGTACCCGTGCCGATGGCAAGTCCGATATCGGCCTGGGCAAGTGCCGGCGCATCATTGATTCCGTCACCAACCATCCCAACCTTCTCGCCATTTTCCTGCAATTCCTTAATTTTTAACGATTTGTCCTCTGGGCGGACTTCGGCTATGATCTCATCAATTTCCAGCTGTGAACCAATGGCCCTGGCTGTTTTGAGGTTGTCTCCGGTCAGCATCACAACTTTTAAACCATGATCATGGAGCTTGCTGAGCGCTTTCTTTGAATCGGTTTTTAATTTATCCGCCACTGCAACCAGGCCATACAGGGTTTCATCGCCAACCACCACCATGACCGTCTTGCCGTCTTGCTGCAACGCATCGATCTGCTCCCGGACTTTATCGTTTTCAAGGATCGAACCTCCAAACCATTTGGGTTTGCCCACCCGAACCGGCAGGCCATCAACCGTTGCCTCAACACCAAATCCGCTATGGGCCTTGAAATTTTCAAGGCTTCCGAGTTCAAGATTTCTGGAATTGGCCTCTTTAACAATCGCTTTGCCAAGCGGATGCTCAGATCCTTGTTCGATGGCAGCAGCCAGAGCCAGCAGCTGTGCCGGGGTTTCGACTGCCCTGTGAAAGGGCAGGATATCAACCACTGCAGGTTTACCTTCGGTAATGGTTCCGGTTTTATCGAGAACTATGGTGCTCAGCCGGGTGGCATTTTCCAGCGCTGCCGCATCCTTGAATAAAATTCCTTTTTCCGCGCCTTTTCCTGTGCCGGCCATGATGGCTGTGGGAGTGGCAAGCCCCAGAGCACAAGGGCAGGCTATGACCAGTACGGCCACAAGTCTTATGAGAGCAGGCACGAAGTCACCTGTGGCAAACCACCATACGCCAAATGTCACCAGGGCGATCAATATCACGCCGGGTACAAAAACTGCTGCAACGCGATCGGCAAGGGCCTGAATTGGCGCCTTGCTGCCCTGGGCTTCCTGGACAAGCTTGATGATCTGGGCTAAAGCGGTTTCCTTGCCCACGCGGGTAGCCTTGAATTTCAAAAGGCCTTGCCCGTTTATAGTACCCCCCACAACCGTGTCACCCTGATTTTTATCCACCGGTAATGGCTCTCCACTGAGCATGGATTCATCCACGGCGGATTCCCCTTCCAGGATGGTGCCATCCACCGGGATTTTTTCACCGGGTCTCACCAGGAGGATGTCTTCCACCTTAACCTGGGTCAGGGGGACTTCCACTTCGTTTCCTTCCTGCAGGATTATTGCTGTTTTGGGCTGCAGGCCGATCAGTTTGCGGATGGCACCGCCCGTTTTTCCCTTGGTCCGGGATTCCAACATCTTCCCCAATTTAATGAGGGTGATAATAATCGCCGATGTTTCGAAATATACATGTTCTCCCCAGACAGGGTTGAGCAACACCGCAACGGAATATGCATAAGCAACTGTAGATCCGAGAGCAATCAACACATCCATATTGGCACTTTTATTCCGAAGACTTTTATACCCCCCTGTATAGTAATCCCACCCGGTATAAAACTGAACTGGAGTGGCCAGCGCAAAAAAAAGCCAGTTTACCCAGGCCGCGTGGCTCCATGGGCCGACAAGGCTGAAATCCCTTGCCATGCTCATTAAAAAAAGCGGTAGAGCAAATATCAAGCCCACAATAAATTTGTGGGTCTGGTCCCGGATTTCTGCATCACGAGCGGTCTGCTCAGCATCTTCACCGTCTATGGTTTTATCTGCCGGAATAGCGCCATAGCCTGCCTTTTTTATAGCAGCGATGATATCATCAATACTGGAAATCGCAGGTACAAACTCTACAAAGGCTCGTTCTGTGGCAAAGTTTACGGAAGCATCTACGATGCCCTTAACTTTTCGGTTGATAGTCCTTTCAATATTCATGGCACAGTTGACACATGTCATACCGATTAAAGAAAGCTCAGTTTTGTCTGTGACAAGATTGTAAACGTCTTGATCCTGTATATGTTCGATAATAGATTCACTCATGAATCACCACCTTTCAATCAGGTAAAATAGAATAT
>Ga0190293_1001018_pt1 | contig 9907 bp, 5 predicted proteins | sample 48693001_MG_FD_161671 | JGI IMG/M metagenome (GOLD analysis project Ga0190293, IMG submission 161671) | Hydrothermal vent microbial mat bacterial communities from Southern Trench, Guaymas Basin, Mexico - 4869-30-0-1_MG | ecosystem: Environmental > Aquatic > Marine > Hydrothermal vents > Microbial... | reverse complement strand
TATTTCAACAAAATCCGGGTCACCCAGGTAGGTGCGCCGGTTGGCGGCAGCACGCTTCATGACCTCGGCCAGCAGATGCAGGCTTTTTGCCGAACCCTGGTCGTATTTGCTCATGTCAAAATTGCTCAACATATTCAACATCTGAAGCAACGTGACGCCACCTGCACTCACCGGCGCCATGCTGACAACCGCGTGGTCGCGATAGCGGGTTAACACCGGTCGGCGTGGTCTGACCCGGTAAGACGCCAGGTCTTGCATGCTGATTAAACCACCGGCGGCCTGTACGGCTTCAACGATGCGCCGGCCAACTTCACCGCGGTAAAAAGCATCCGAGCCATGTTGCTGGATTTGATTAATAGACCAGGCAAGGTTCTTTTGCACCAGCAGGTCGCCGGCTTCGAGTGGTTTCTTACCAGATTTCAGGTAAATGGCAGCGCTGCGCCCGTAACGAGACAACGCAGAAGCACCATTTGATAGTGCGAACGCCAGGTCATCAGTTACCGTAAAACCCTGGTTGGCAAGGTCATACGCGGGTTGTAACAAATCTGCCCAAGGCATACTTCCATAACGCTGCCAGGCCAGGTGCAAGCCTGCAATGGTACCGGGAACGCCCGGCGCTACCGGTCCAAATGTCAGGCGATCCCAATCGATTTCACCATCTTCGCCCTGCAGTTTCTCCATTGTGGCCGCCAACGGCGCAACAGAGCGGTAGTCCAGGGCGACCGTCTCTTTCTTGTCCGCCTTGTGAATCAACATAAAACCACTGCCACCCAGGTTGCCGGCCCTCGGCAGGGTAACCGCCAGCGCAAAACCCACCGCTACCGCCGCATCAACCGCATTGCCACCCCGGGCAAGTATCTGCTGTCCAACCTCGGTTGCCGTGCTGTTCTGGCTGACCACCATGCCGTAACGCGCCACCACCGGATGATGGATCGAGTCGTAACGGATGATGGACTGGCTGGGTTGTGCAGATAGCGTTGCTGGCAAAACCAGGCTCAAGCACAGGGCCAGATGTAAGACTGTTTTGAATATCGAGCAGTGTACGTGTTTCTTCAAGATCGCTCAGCGGCTGGGCAGTGGAAGGGTCAGGCGGGGAAGATAACACTCCCCCGCCCGGGGACTAAAGAGATCTAGAAAGACATCCTCAAATCAACATAGTAGGAACGTCCCATATCGTTGTGCGCATCAGCAAAATAACCAAAATAACGATCTGCTAACGGCGCCCGTTCATTGGTCAGGTTTCTGACACCCAAACGCACCCTGGACTCACTCGCCCACATATCAAAGTAGTAGTCGGCACTGGCGTTATAGGTTGTCATGGATGGAATGACCCAACGCGTTTCATCTGCCAGGGTCAGAGAACTCTGGTAGAAGTCGCTCAGGTAAAACACCGAGGCTGAAGCTGCCCAGTTGTTTCTTCTCCAACGGATACGTGCGTTCATCTTGGAACTCTGATTGCCATCACGGCGTATCAGGTCAGAAAAACCATCAATCGGATAATGTGCCGGCAGGATGCCTTCTTTTTGTGCTGCATCGAGCAGTTGGGCGGCACCGCCAGCCTTCTGCTCGTACTTGTCGTAGAAAGTACCGACGTAAGTGAAGGACCAGTCACCATATTTCGTATCAAGATCGTAGTACACACCAATGTCATGGCCTTCAACCGTTCGCGTATCCAGGTTGGCATATTTATCGGAAATATATTCGATATCACCTGCCGGACACATACCCGCGGCCTCATAGATCAGGGATTCGTCTTCCCCGGGATCCTGTCTGCCAATCGCCGGATTACCGGAAACGCCATCACAATTTCCAGTGCCTGCTTCAAGCCGGAAAAGCAAATCAAGTAAAGTGTGGTTTTCCTCACCGAACAGGCCAATCGTATCTTCTTTTTCGATTGACCAGAAATCCAGGGTGAAGGTCAGGTTATGGGTTGGTGTTAATACGAAACCAATGGAGGTATTGGTTGATTGCTCAGGCCTCAGGTCCTTGCTGCCAATCGCACGTCTCTGAATTGAATTTCTGCAATCCAGGGTATCCTGATCCGGGTCACCACCGTTCTCAGCGGCATAGATGCAAGTGTAGTCGTTGCGGGTGTTATTACGCACCACGAGTTGCTCATTAATAGTCACCAGGTTGGGCGCACGATAGGCCTCTGACCAGGATCCGCGCAGCATCAGCCAGTCGGTCGGACGCCAGCCAAAGGCAATCTTCGGCACCGTGGTGCTACCGATATCCGAGAAGTTTTCATACCTGAGTGCCAGCTGCACATCCAGCGAATCAAACACCGGAATGGCAAACTCGGTGAATACTGATGTGACACTCCTGCTGCCGTGGTTATCAGGTGTTGGAGACGAATTCACGACATCGGATACGAAGGGGTAGCTGTCGCCTTCCCAATCGGTGAAGACGATCGTGCCATCGAGTCGCGGATCACGATTGTCCTTGAATGATTCCTCGCGGTACTCCGTTCCGAGCAGGAACCCAACCGGCCCTGCAGGTAAATTAAACAGCTCTGCATTGGTCACCTTGAAGTCGATCAATGCAAGATCGGTTTCGCTCTTACGGAAAACATCGACCAGTGCACGTTCTATATTGGTGTTCACACCGCCACCAAACGGGTTGTAGGCTGCCTCGGTTGGATCATTTAGCGCTTCCTGCAGCAGTGTATTGGATACGCGGTTACGGGTGATATCGGTCTTTTCAGCCTTGGACCAGATAATCGCGCCATCCCAATCCCAGAAACTGTTTCCGAAGGTGCCGCTGAACCCCTGCAAAATGCGGTACACACTACCTGTGTTATCCACGATTCTCGGTACTTCGGCGAGCCGGTAGTTATCGATAGTCAGATCAAGCCCCTCGCAGGGTACATCCGTTCCCATGACATCATCCGACAAACGGTTCGGTGAACCACAGGGGCCCAGGGGGTTGTAATAATTACCCTTGTCGACACGCAATTTCACGCTGGAGAACGAGGCTGATGGATGACGGACCAGATAGGTATCTGCGTCATAGTAGGAAACTTCGGTATAGGCCCGAATACCGTTCTCAAACTCGTGATTGAGATAGAAAAAGATGTTCAAACGATCCAGGTCCGAGACAATGTCACGGTTGTCATTCAGGTTATAACGATAAGTGCCCTGCCCATCAGCGTGCCCGCAGGTATTGGAAGCAATGATGTAGCCGCCATCACAGCGTTCATCATCGACGGGATAGGTTTCAAACTCACCACTCTTATCGGTAATGCCGTGTGCAACCAGGCCAAACCGATCCCCGGAAATGCTTCTGACAACATCATACTGGCCCCAATTGGAGTTGATGCTGGTGTTCCTGAATCTCGTGTCACCAAACCAGGGCGAATCTTCATCAACCAAACGTCTGAAATCTGCATCAGCCCACTTTTTATCCTCACTGGAGTTAACCGAATCACGGTGATAGTAACTGGCAAAAACACCAAGGTTGGTACGCCCCTGGTTAAAGAACTTGCCCCATTCCGCCCGGACGTTGTAGTCATTGCGGCCATGGTTCTCATAGTCCTGATAACGCCCCGCTATGGTCAGTCCCTCAAAATCGGATTTAAGCACGGTATTAATAACGCCGGCCACCGCATCAGCACCATAAATAGCAGAGGCACCGTCACGCAGGACTTCGACCCTTTGAACGCCAAAAACCGGGATAACATTGGAGTTAACCGTATTGACCGGTACAAAACTGCCGCCAACCTCTTCGGTCTGGTAGCTTGCTGCATTCACCAACCTGCGTCCGTTTAAAAGAACCAGCGTGTTGCCTGTACCCATATTGCGCAGGTTGAATGCACCGATGTCACCGCGCACTGAATTGACGCCACCCGAGATATTCTCTGCCTCATTGAGGAAGTTCTGGCCTTGCTCTGGCATGGCCTGCAGCAGGTCAGAACCGGAACTAATACCCAGCATTTCGATATCTTCAGAGCTAATCACTGAGACCGAAAGTGCATCGGAAATCCTGGCGCCCTTGATCTGGGAACCAACCACGATAACTTCTTCAAGCACCCCTTCCTCATCACCCTGATCCGCGCTTGCATCAGTTTGTGACAATCGGGTCACTCTTGATGAAATTTCCACCGGATCAACCCTGGTAGCGCTTACCGTCACTTCGGACAGCAGTTCGTCTCCGGCTTCATCCGCTGCAAGTGCGGTTACCGGGGGTAGCAAAAGTAAAAAGGTGCCAATCAGGATGGAAAGAATGAAATGCCTCGTGCCAAAGGTTTCATATGGAGTTGCCATGACAATGTCCTGCTTTAAGCCCATTAGTTTTGTTGGCGTGAACCGAAACCAATGAGGTCCGATCCCGCTATGAAGGCTGTGGCCCCGGGCGTTTTGACTAACAGCCTTTCAGGTGCCGGCACAATTCCGGCTCACACGATCAAATGCTTCCAATCATTTTGACTTCGCGGTCTCAGATTGCCAATGAATCTTCAACCGTGACCAATAACCTAAGGTTATACTTGGCAATTACAAATCATCAACAACCTCAGACTTCTGCCGGTTCCAGCCTCCATCGCCTGTGTCTCAACACGACGGTGAAAAAAAGTATTACGCCGGTAAAGGACCACCATTTGCTCACCCGGGTTGGAGCCATTTTGCGCGGCGCGCTGTCATAAGGAATTCCGACCAGGTTACTTATGGATTTCACATTGAGCATGTGGATCACCGGAATATTACCTCGCATCGCGACGCCGATAATACCGTTACCGGCAAGGTCGATATCGGTGACCGGAACCAGACCGGTATGCAATTTCAGCACTTCATGGGCATCGCCCAGATTGGCATGCGAACCACCAATATTGACGAACAAACGAGGCTGGTGCATTTCTAACAATTTTGTTTTGAGAGCGGTCATTTCTTCCAGCTTACCGGCCTCCAGAAGTTCAACACCGGCTTCTTTTGCCGCCTTGCGCAACAGGGCCTCACCTTCCGGGGCCAACCCCTGCCCCATCTCGGCACCACCACCCAGTGTGTAATAGTCCGCCCGCGTACGGATAAAGCCGCTGCGCCGCAGTTCAGCGGCCAATACCGGCCATGGATAATCGGGATGGTTTGCCCCCCAGGTTGAAGCCCCAAGCGATACGATCAGCAACGGCTTTAACTCCATCGCTTCAGCTGCAGCAACGGCACTGAGCAACAGGCCAGGAAATGAGCCGGAAGAATAGATGGCAATGTGATCACCCGGCTTGAGGCCCTGCTCACGGAACCAGCGACTGAACTGAATGGCCCATGCAGGGTTGCAGGCAGTCCGCTTTGAACTCAGGTCACCTAAAGTTGTGGTGATCCCACTCCATTCAAGTCCGATCAGCCCGCAGTTCCATGGATCACTCTCCAGAGATTCCGCAGCACTATCATGTTCCCTCCACTGCGACAGATGCTGCTGCGCCGCCCGGACCCTCTCCCATAACAAGCGTTCCTCCGGGGCCAGAGCACCCGGCGCGGCCAGATACCACAACCCGGCCATGGCGGCAGCCAATAGCAGTAATTTGCCCCTGTTGATGAGGGAGAAACGTTTTTCAGCCGAATGTTTCAAAACAGCACCATTTGCAATAGCTGAACACTCATCACCGTGGCGATACTGACGGCTACAACGGCAGCGAGGGTTATAACCACACCCTGCCGTTGCATATCAGCCCCGATCAGGCCCGGCACCACCCAACCCAGCCAGAGTGATGTTTCACCCCACAGCGATACCAGCGGGTAGCGCAATGCCAGGGCGATCAACATGGCTGCGGCCAGACGCTGACGCCCGTAAATACCAGTGAAGCGAACCAGTAAATCCAACAGAACCCAGGTAAGCAGCCCGGCCGCTAATGAGACGCCCACTTTGCCGGGATCACCGATGTACATGGCAATGACGCCAGGCGTGATAATCCCCCCGCAGGCCCAACCGGTCTTGTGGTAATAAAGCATGCCGAGCAGCATGCCGGCCGCCAGGCAGAAGGTTTCATGGTCATATACCATAAAACTGCTGGCTTACTTCTCAGCGCCGGAAACCAGGCTGCGCCATTCGAACAGATTGGAGTTCAGTTCAAAATCACGCAGTGCGGTTTCCGTAGCCGGGGAAACCGTGTGTAGATATCGCCCGATTGAGTCCTGGCGATCTGCTGGAATGTCGATCATGGAAACCGCTTTCACTGATACCTCCGACTGCGGGTAACGCTTCCGCAAGGAGGTAGGCAACAAAAAATCAACCATCATTGTGTTCGGATTCAGGAATGCGGCAACCTCGACACCGCGCGAGGCAAAAGCCTGCTTCCAGAATTCCATCGAATAGCCAAAATGTGTGCAGTTGAAGCTGACCGACAAGGGGCCTGTTGTTTCACCTAACTGAGACAGGGCTTCATCGACGTAAGCATCGATCAACATTTCCGTGTACTCGCTATCGTAGCCCTGCTCAATGTACAGGGTTAGTTGCGGACAGGACTGTGCCACGATCTGCTCATCATCAAGGCCCAGACCCAACAGCATGTTTTTATGTGTGGCTTCATCGACGGTTGTTTGTGTAGCAAAAATAATGTTCTTCCCCGTGGGTTTGTCACGCAACTGTTGCGCTATCTGCTCGACACCGTTTTCGACAATCCCCACCACCGGTACAGATGATGTTGCAACGAAGCCGGTATCGGGGATCAGAACAGACAGGGTATTACAGGCGACAAGAATAATATCGGGAGCATAGCGATCCTGTATGCTCTGCAACGCACTGCTGAAAACCTCTAGTTTTTCCTCGCGCGTTTGCAGGCTGTTATAGCCACCCTCGTCTCTGAAAAGTGCATTGACAAAGACCAGCTTCACTTCTTTGAAAACCGGATGCTGCCTGAATTTCTCTGCTGCATCAGCAACGACAGAAAGACCGCCCAGCCCGGAGTCGGTAACCACGATAGTGATGCTCTCCTTTTCCAGCAACCCGGGCAGCCATTCAGGAACGGCCTCCATTTGCGCCGCAGCCTGTGTGGATACAACGACAAGAATCAAAAGCGCAAGAAATAGAGCTCCGATCCGCTCAAAATAAGCAAATCCACCTTTCAGATCAGGCTTCATGATAGTTCCTTATAAAACGTCATATGCGTGTTCCACATCCTTTCAGCCCCGCTAATACTTAGTAACCGGTGGCTTTTCCATCCCTGCGTGGGTCGGCACCGCCATGCATTTCGCCGGTTTCATGATCGATAACGATCCCCTGGGCACCACCGAAATAAAGGTCAAAGGCCTTTTTCAACTGCAGTTCGTGTCCTTTCTCTACCAGTGCGTTCTGGACATCCAGTGGAATCCGGGATTCAATTTTCAGCGGGCCTTTTTCGTAGTTGTTGACCCGCGGTGTATCGATGGCTGTCTGGATATCCATGTCGAAATCGACCAGGTCGGAGATCAGCAGGGCCATGGTGGAGATGATCCGTTTGCCGCCGGGCGAGCCCATGGTTGCGTAAGGTTTACCGTCCTTTAACAGCAACAGCGGACTCATGCTGCTCAGGGGTTTCTTGCCGCCGGTAATTGAATTCGCCTGGCCCGGTCGTTTATCAAAATCATCCATCTGGTCGTTCAGCAGAATGCCTGTGCCGGGAGCGGTGATACCCGAGGCGAAAAAATGATTGATGGTCTTGGTGCAGGCCACCATATTGCCGTCAGCATCAACCACTGAAAAGTGCGTAGTACTTCCGCTTTCTGTCGGCCAGGGGTCACCAGCGGTCTGTATTTCTATGACACTATTCCCGTCGATCCGGTCGAACTGACTGCGTGCATATTGTTTGGAGGTCAGCCCCTCGAGCGGAACATCCACAAAATCGGTATCCGCCATGTACTCAGCACGATCGGCATACATCAACTTCATTGCCTCGGCCCAGTAATGAATACTCTGTGGGGAATTCAAGCCCATTTCCCTCAGATCAAGGTTTTCCATAATATTCAGCAGTTCGATGACATGGGTGCCGCCTGAACTGGGGGGAGAAGCGGAGACAATCTCGTAACCGCGGTAGCTGCCGGTAACCAGGGCACGGAGACTCACCTCGTAGTCGGCCAAATCCTGCAGCGTCATAAGCCCACCATCGGCCTGTACGGCATCGACAATGCTCTGCGCCACAGGGCCGCGGTAAAAACCATCAGGCCCCTGGTCCGCGATCAGGCGCAGGCTCTTTGCCAGGTCACGGTTGAAGATTATTTCACCCGCTTCCTTGGGGAATCCGTCCGTCAGGTAGATTTTTTCCGAGGCGGGAAATGTGGCCAGCGCATCGTAGTGTTCAGTGATGATCCCGGCGAGAACATTCGATACCGGAATACCGTTTTGGGCATGAGTAATTGCAGGCAGCATCACCTGCTCGCGATTCATGCTTCCATACTCCCGCAACGCGAAAAGCAGGCCATCGACTTCACCGGGAACGGCAACCGATTTGCCACCCACCACCGCCGGGTTTAAACCCCTGGCGTCAGGTTTTACCCTACCCCGGGCATCCAGCTCGAACATATTTTCCGTCGCATCAGCCGGGGCTTTCTCGCGAAAATCTATAAAGACGGTCTCGCCGCTGTCTGCAAGCCTGATGAGCATAAAGCCGCCACCACCGATTCCGGAAGCATTCGGTTCCAGCACCCCGAGGGCAAAGCCGACAGCCACCGCCGCATCAACAGCATTGCCACCTGCTTTTAAGATATCGACACCGATCCGGGATGCCCCTGGGTGCGCCGAGGCAACCATGCCGTGCATACCCCTCGCATCGCGGGTGGATTCCGCTACCTGGACCGGGGCACAGCCAGTGAAAAACAATGCCGCGATAAACAGCCACAGGGTGAACCTATAACGACTCAGATACTTGCTCACAAAAATAACTCCTTTTAAAACATGCCCGGCAAAAATCTTGCTGGCAAAATCAGTTTATCAATTCAGATCAGCCGCCAGCGACAGGGGCAGACCGGCTATATTGCCACAGCCGAAAACCCGGTCACCCGGTTGGAACAGTTGCAGAAACTCTTTTTCATTTTTAATTTTCAGGTATTGGGCGGATCCGGGCCGCATTCTCGGCTTATCACCGATAATCAGCACCTCCCGCCAGTGCGAATTGCCCAGCCAGCCGACAAAACTTCTGAAACGCCCGGGTCGGTCTGCCCGGTGATTGTATATCAGCCGGGTTTCTTCCTCAGGCCATAATAATGACCGGAACAATGTTTTGGTGCTGTCTATATCATTGGCGGAAAAGGCCATCGCAACTTCGGCACCACCGCAGTTAAGCACCCGAAAATCGTACTTGTCCTGCTTCACAGCGCGCATCGCCTGTAATGCCGGTGCCATCTCAAGACCCAGTTGCTCGACCGTGCAAAGTGCCAACCCCATGTTAATGGCCTGGAATGTCTCTCCGGCATCGGCTGCAGGCTCTGCAAATACGAGCCTGCAAGCACGACGCTCAAGCAATTCCAGCAGATAGCTATCGGTTTGCAACCCTGCAGGAAGAATAAGCTGACCACCTCTGGGAACTCCAGCCGTCAGCGCTTCCGCCGCACAAGCCCCGGTTGGGCCCCAAACCTCCTGGTGATCCGGCCGGGCATTGGTAAAAACGGTGATATCCGGCCGCAGCCAGCGTCCGGCCAAAGCCTGTAATTCCAGTACTATGGCGCTGTTTTCCAGGATGATAGCCTGCGCTGACGCTGGTAACTGTCTGAGCCACCAGCGCATTTCCTCGACGTGGGCCGCGGAGGAACGTGAAATTGTCCGCACACCCTTTAGACCAAACTCTCGCGGGACAATCCCGGTGATGCGGGCATAGGTCCGCAATCCCGCATCATGCAGGGCCGCATGTAACAAACGCACAACGCTGCTCTTGCCACGGCTTCCCGTTACCAGGATCGTTCGCGCTGAATCGGATTTCATTTCACTCATCAACGCCCGCGATCGCTCATTC
>Ga0190293_1001017_pt1 | contig 9918 bp, 10 predicted proteins | sample 48693001_MG_FD_161671 | JGI IMG/M metagenome (GOLD analysis project Ga0190293, IMG submission 161671) | Hydrothermal vent microbial mat bacterial communities from Southern Trench, Guaymas Basin, Mexico - 4869-30-0-1_MG | ecosystem: Environmental > Aquatic > Marine > Hydrothermal vents > Microbial... | reverse complement strand
TCAACGATAGGTGGTGCTCCATCTACAGTTTCATTTAACCAATCATCTTGTGATTTCTGTTTTGCTATTTCTTCAGTAGTTGGTTTAGTGATATCATAGTCATAAGCAAGTGCGCCTAATTTATCATTATATTTCCAAACTGTGACTTGTATTGTAAAATGACCTACTACGTCAGGTATGAAAATCGCTTGAGATTCATCTTCAGAAAATTGAATGTCAGATAGCAATAATTCACTACTTTCCGGTAAATCCGTAATTTTCCAAATATAATCAAATGTACCTACTTCATTTGGTACATCGGCTGTCAGTACAAATTGCTGTCCTACAAACCCTGTTTTGGATTCTTGTTGGCAACCAATAAGTATTAGTAAAATAATTCCTAATCCTAATAATTTATTCATATCACTATCCTATTAATTATTATTTACGACGTATACACTAAATTTGAAGCTCAATTTTGAAAAAAACAATATCTATTGACAAGCTATCAATTCAGAATCCGAAAAGAAAAATCCAATCTCAATTGTTGCATTGTTATTACTATCAGAGCCATGAACGGCGTTTTCACCAAGACTTGTAGCGTATAATTTACGGATTGTTCCTTCATCAGCATCGGCAGGATTTGTAGCACCAATAGTTTTACGCCATTCATTAATTGCATTTTCTTTTTCCAGAGCTAATACCCAACATGGTCCAGACGACATAAAATTCGTTAATTCTTCAAAGAATGGTTTGCCCCTATGGATTCCATAAAAACCTTCAGCTTGTGTAAGAGTCATGCGGGTTAATCTTGCTGCCAATATTATAAAATCAGATTGTAAAATATGATCAATTATTTTTCCGGAATAATTGTTTTTTACAGCATCAGGTTTAATTATTGCAAATGTTCTATTTGTCATCTTTCCTCAATTTAATTAAGCTTTTCATTTTGATACCAATTTCTGCAGGATTTTCTACAACTAAAATGTTTGCGGATTTAAGAGCATCCATTTTATCTTGTGCAGTTCCTTTACCGCCTGCTATTATCGCTCCGGCGTGTCCCATTCTTCTTCCCGGTGGCGCAGTTCTACCGGCGATAAATGCAACAATTGGTTTAGTGAAATTATTGTCGATTATCCATTTAACTGCATCTTCTTCCGCGGTGCCACCAATTTCACCAATTAATACGATCCCATCGGTTTCATCGTCTTTAGCGAATAGAGATAAGGCATCAATAAAATTTGTACCATTTATCGGATCACCGCCAATACCGATTGAGGTGGATTGTCCCATTCCGTTCATACTAATTTGATTTACCGCTTCATAAGTTAATGTTCCTGAGCGAGAAATAATTCCGATTGAACCGGGTTTATGGATAAAACCAGGCATGATCCCAACTTTAGCTTTCCCCGGTGAAATAACACCAGGGCAATTAGGTCCGATTAATCGAGTGTTTTTGTTTTTTAAGAATTGATTGACAGTAACCATATCTTTTGTTGGAATACCTTCTGTGATACAAATAACCAATTCTAATTCTGCAGCGACGGCTTCTAATATTGCATCAGCGGCGAAAGCCGGCGGAACAAATATTATTGATGTATTTGCATCTGTAGCTTTTTTAGCCTCGGCAACTGTATTAAAAACAGGAATGTTCAAGTGAGTTTGCCCACCTTTACCTGGAGTAACACCGGCAACTATTTTAGTTCCATATCCAATCATTTTATTGCTATGGAATAAACCTTCCTGCCCGGTAAATCCTTGCACCATTAGTTTTGTATCGTTACCTACTAAAATACTCATTATTTTACCTCCTGTGCAGCTTTTACAGATTTTTCAGCAGCATCTTCAAAGCTTTCCGCCACTAGAAATTGCAAGGTCGAATTATTTAACAATTCAGCTGCTTCTTTAGCATTGGTTCCTTCTAATCCAATTATAACCGGTACTTTAACTGCTACAGTTTCCATAGCATCTATCACACCTTGCGCTACGCGATCGCAACGCACAATTCCACCAAATATATTAATTAATATTGATTTAACATTCGGATCAGATAAAATAATTTTAAAGCCATTAGCAACTGTTTCAGAATTAGCAACACCACCGACATCAAGAAAATTGGCAGGTTCTCCACCAAATAATTTTATAATATCCATTGTTGCCATTGCTAAGCCAGCACCGTTTACCATACAGCCGACATTTCCATCTAATTTAATATAATTTAAGTTATATTTTCCTGCTTCAACTTCGGATGGATCCTCTTCACTTATGTCGCGCAATTCCGCTAATTCACTATGACGGAACAATCCGTTGTCATCAAAATTTATTTTCGCATCCAGCGCGATTACATTATCATCCTTTGTTACAACTAACGGATTGATTTCGATAAGTGAACAGTCTTTGTCAATAAATACTTTCCAAAGCGCATTTAATATTTTTATACCATTTTTTACTTGCTTGCCTTTTAATCCTAAACCGAAAGCTAAATTTCTTAATTGATAAGTCTGTAACCCAACACTTGGATCAATCCATTCTTTTATAATTTTATTAGGTGTTTCCGCAGCGACTTTTTCAATCTCCATTCCGCCCTCCGTAGAAACCATAAAGGCATATTGTCGTCTTTCACGATCAAGTACGATTCCTGCATATAATTCACGGTCAATTTCTACGCCTTGCTCAATTAATAAACGTTGAACTTCTTTACCTTCCGGTCCGGTTTGGTGTGTAATTAAATTCATTCCCAATATTTTTGATGCTAACATTTGTACTTCCATACGACTATGGGCAAGTTTTACTCCACCACCTTTTCCACGTCCGCCGGCGTGAATTTGTGCTTTTACGACTACTGTCTTAGAATTTAATTTATCATAAATATTTACTGCTTCATTAACAGAAAAAGCAGGAATTCCATCAGGAACGGCTACACCGTATTCCCGTAAAATTGCTTTCCCTTGATATTCATGAATTTTCATTATTATTTCCTAATTATTGTTCCCGATTTACCGTCAATTGCATTTTTAATATTTGATATTGATGTTATAACCACCTTTTTACCATGATGCTTTAAAAAATATATTCCTGCTTCAATTTTTGGTTTCATACTGCCTGACTGAAAATGGCCATCATCTAAATATTTTTGGGCTTGAACAGATGTAATAGTACCAATTTTTTCTTGTGTCGGAGTGTCATAATTAATGTAAGCATGGTTAATGTCGGTAATAATCCATAATTCTTCAGCCTTTAAAACACGTCCAAGTAAAGCGGCAGAATAATCCTTATCAATTACAGCATCTATACCTTGCAAATTGTCATTTTCGTCAAAATAAACAGGGATACCACCGCCACCTGATGCTAAAATTATCGAACCATGATCGACTAATTTTTTAATACTAATTCCGTGCCTAATGTATTGAGGTAGGGGAGATGGTACAACGCGTCTCCATTTACCTGGATTTTGTTTTGCGAATTGCCAATTAAATTCTTTTGCGAGTTTTTTAATTTTTTCTTTTGAATAGCGATGACCAATAAATTTTGTAGGATTTGCTATGGCCGGGTCGTTTTTATCAACTACAACTTGTGTGATCATTGTAACAACTTCACGATCAACATTTTTCTGATGTAAAATATTCTGCAATGATTGTTGAATCATATATCCAATTGTACCTTGTGTTCCAGCAACGCATACACCTAAAGGTAGTGGGGGAACTTTTTTGTGAGTCAAGTCCATACGTAGCAATTCATCTCCAACTTGCGGACCGTTTCCATGCGTAATACATAATTTATACTTATTTTCAATAAAATGCATTATTGGTGCGAGGCTTTCCCTCGTTTTGGCAAATTGCTGAGTAATAGTTCCCGCTTCACCTCGAGGGGAAAGTGCATTCCCCCCAAAGGCGATCATCGCAGTTTTCATTTATTTTAGAAATGGTTTTAAAACGTCAACTAAAGTGGGTTGACCAATTTCTTGCAGATCATAGGTTACCCGAACTGATGGTTGTTTAATATTTATGACACGTCGTAAATCTATCGGTGTACCGATAATTACAACTTCACATTTTGTATTTTCAATGGTCTTCTCAAGATCTTTCATTTGTTGATCACCATACCCCATTGCAGGTAAAAGTTCACCAATGTCAGGATATTTTTCAAATGTTTCAGTGATTGTTCCAACCGTAAAGGGGCGTGGATCAACTACATCAGCAGCTCCAAATTTTTCTGCTGCAACCATACCTGCGCCATAAGTCATTTCACCATGTGTTAATGTTGGTCCATCTTCCACTACCAATGCAGTTTTACCAAGTATTAACTCTGCATTTTCTACTGAGATTGGAGAAGCAGCATCGATGATAATAGCATTAGGATTGGCTTCACGAACACTCCAACGGACTTCATCTATATCTTCCGTATCGGCAGTATCTATTTTGTTAATTATAACAACATCTGCCATTAACAAATTGGTTTCACCTGGATAGTATAACCGTTCGTGCCCTGCACGGTGAGGATCAACAACCACGATATTCAAGTCAGGTTTGTAAAATGGCATATCATTATTCCCGCCATCCCAAAGAATTATATCAGCTTCTTTTTCTGCTTCGCGCACAATTGCTTCATAATCGACTCCGGCGTACACAATTGTACCTGTAACAATATGTGGTTCGTATTCTTCCATTTCTTCAATAGTACACTCATGTTTTTTAAGATCGTCTATTGTTGCAAAACGTTGTACTGCTTGCTTGACAAGATCACCATACGGCATAGGGTGACGAATAGCAGCTACTTTATGTCCCGCATCTTTCAATATTTGTGCTACGCGACGTGTCGTCTGACTTTTGCCACAACCAGTGCGAACTGCGCCAATTGCTATGACGGGTTTGGTTGATTTTACCATTGTTGGGTAGCCACCCAAAAATTTGAAATTTGCTCCCCAAGCAATTACCTTAGATGCTTTATGCATTACATCTTCATGCATTATATCTGAGTAGGAGAAGACAACTTCTTCAATATTATTATCCTCAATTAGCTGTTTTAGATCAGATTCGTCATGAATTGGAATACCATTTGGATAGAGTTCTCCAGCCAGCTCAACCGGATACTTACGACCGTCAATATCAGGGATTTGTGTGGCCGTGAACGCAACCACTTCATATTTATCATTGTCGCGATAAATTAAATTGAAATTATGGAAGTCTCTACCGGCAGCTCCCATTATTATCGTTTTTACTTTTGACATTTTATTTTTCCTTTATAATTAGTTAATTAATAATTATTACTATTTTACTATGATTTAATAATATCATTTAGCAAAAGCCAAATCTTTGTCTGTAAAATAAAATATTTGTCATATATTGATTCATTCTTTTTCCATAAACGGATATTTATAATCTTTCGGTGGAACATAAGTTTCTTTGATTGTTCTTTGTGATACCCAACGCAATAAATTAAACATTGATCCAGCTTTGTCGTTAGTGCCTGAAGCGCGTCCTCCGCCAAATGGTTGTTGTCCAACAACTGCTCCGGTTGGCTTGTCATTTATGTAGAAATTACCTGCTGAATGTGTTAGAGCTTTAGATGCTTCGACAATTTTTTCACGATTGTTAGAAAACACAGCACCGGTTAACGCGTAAGGCGATGTCGAATCAACAAGTTCTAATGTTTCTTTCCATTTCTTTGGATCATAAATATAAATTGTTAATACTGGACCAAATATTTCCTCTTTCATCGTCTTGAAATGCGGATCTGTTGTTACGATTGTCGTCGGTTCAATGAAATATCCTTTTGAATCATTGTAGTTACCGCCTGTGATGATTTTTGCATCTTTTGATGATTTTGCATAATCGATATATTGAGTAATAGAATTGAATGCAGCTTTGTCTATTACTGCATTGACAAAATTCCCAAAATCATCAACGTCACCCATTTTAATTGATTCAACTTGTTTAACATATTTCGTACGAACGTCATCCCAAATTGTTGAAGGAATATATGTACGAGAGAGTGCCGAACATTTTTGACCTTGGTACTCAAACGCTCCACGCGTCATCGCTGTTGCGAGAGCATCTGTATCGGAAGATTCATGTGCAATAAGAAAGTCTTTTCCGCCTGTTTCACCAACTATGCGGGGGTATGCTTTGTATTTATGAATATTATCACCGACCGTTTTCCACATATTTTGAAATACTGCGGTTGAACCGGTAAAATGTATTCCTGCAAGATTTTCATTGTTCATAACTACCGGACCAACTTTTGAACCGGGTCCGGGAATAAAATTGATAACGCCATCGGGCATACCGGCTTCTTTAAATAATTTCATTAAAAAATAACTTGGATAAACCGCAGATGACGCTGGTTTCCACAATACAACATTTCCCATTAAAGCGGGAGCTGTAGGTAAATTCCCGGCGATACTCACAAAGTTGAATGGAGTCACCGCGAACACAAAACCCTCAAGTGGTCGATGTTCAGACATATTCCACATTCCATCTGGAGAAATGGGGGGTTGTTGTTCATATATCTCTTGAGCATAGTAAGCGTTAAAATTATAAAAATCAATAAGTTCACAAGTAGCATCAATTTCAGCTTGAAAAACATTTTTACTCATGTTAAGCATCGCTGCAGCATTAATAGTATAACGATATGGTCCTTGTAATAAAGAAGCCATCTTCTTGAAAATTGCCACTCGGGATTCCCACGGCATAGTTGACCAAGTTTTCCAAGCTTCCATGGCAGAATCAATAGCCATTTGTACTTCTTTTTCACCTGCTAGGTGATAAGTTGCCAAAACATGTTTGTGATCATGCGGTATTACACATTGGGCAGTTTTATCGGTACGAATTTCCTTACCACCAATTACTAATGGAATTTCAATTTCTTGCGATTTTAATTTTAGTATTTCATTTTTTAAAGCAGTTCTTTCAGAGGTGCCGGGGGCATATGAAAGAATTGGTTCATTATCAGGTACTGGAACCATGACGATTGAATTTGTCATAAAATTATCTCACTTATAAAAGGTTAATTATTCAAATAAAAAATAATGTCAAATTTATCTGATTGAGGTAGTGAAAATCAAGTGTAGTAAATCGCTGTCATTCCGCACTTGATGCGGAATCTATAATTATATTTGAAGGAATTAGATTCTTCGTCGCAAAGCTTCTCAGAATGACAATAGGAATGAGTTATATTTCATTCAATATATCATTCGCAATTTCAATACTTTTGGATGTGACTAAGCGGGTTCGGTAATCAGCAGCTCCGGGGAATCCTTTTATGTACCACCCAAAATGTTTCCGCATTAAGTATAACCCTCTTTTTGTTCCCCTGCTTTCTAATATCAAATTAAAATGTCTTTTGCATAGTTGAACTTTTTCTTCTACCGATGGTTCAGCAACAACTTTCCCGTCCAATAAATTTCGGGCTTGATCAAATATCCACGGATTGCCAAGTGCAGCTCTACCTATCATCACAGCATCGCAGTTGGTCTCGTCGAACATGCGTAGTACATCATCTGCGGTTTTGACATCACCGTTTCCTATAACGGGAATAGACACACTATCCTTAAGCAATTTTATTAATTCCCAATTGGCGTGTCCTTTGAGCGTCTGCAAGGCGGTTCGGGGATGTAAAGTAATGGCTTTTACACCGCAATTTTCCAATAAAACTCCGGCTTTTTCAACAATAATAGATTGTAAGTCCCATCCGGCGCGCATTTTTACTGTAACCGGTATCTGTGTTACCGATTTCACCACAGCCTGTGTTATTGCTTCCATCAATCCCAAATCTTTTAGTGCGGCAGAGCCGGCACCTTTTTTGGTAACCTTTGGGACGGGACATCCGTAATTGATGTCTAAAATATCCGGCTTGAATTTTTCCACAATATATTTTGCAGCATCTGCCATTACTTGAGGTGAATCACCAAATATTTGAATACCAATTGGTCTTTCTTCTTCTTCGAATTTGATGATATCTAAAGATTTTTCATTCTCACGGATAATACCATGTGCGGATACAAATTCCGAATAAACAATTCCCGCACCTTGTTCTTTACATAATATTCTAAAGGAATAGTCAGTTACTCCTGCCATAGGGGCGAGGAGTACAGGTGTATCAATTTTAAGATTACCAATTGAGAATGATTTAGACATCAGACTCCCGCAGAGCGCCCCGATGGATAGGGGGCTATGATCCAACAATCTTCGTACATTAAATAATTTGATTCTTTCATTCCCAATTTTGAATAAACTTTTTGGGCAATATTATTGTCTTTATCTACATATAATCTAATTCCGCAGACATTTTCAGATTCTTTTGCCAACTTAATTGCTTCATTATATAATTTTCGATATACATTTTTTTTACGATAATCACCATGAACATAAACTGATTGAATCCACCAAAATTCTGCATTGCGCCAATCAGACCATTCTTTAGTGGTCATTAATTGTCCGATGGGAATGCCATCGCTTTCGACGATAAGATAAAAACCACGTTCCTTATTATTTAGTAATTCCTTCACTCCTTCATAAACGGTATCAGTATCAAGTGACTTATTCTCAGTTTCCATCGCCATTGCGGAATTGAAATTGACGATTGTGGAAATATCATCTTTATTTGCATTTCTAATAATTATCATAGTTAAAGTTAAAGCTTTTCATTTGTGTATTCAGCTTATTAGTGTAAATTTCTCGGCTGTAATTTTATATAACGAGATATTTTTGAGGAAAAAATGAGTAGACATTGTGACGTAACAGGCAAAAGACCGATGTTTGGAAATAACGTAAGTCATGCCCATAATAAAACAAGACGTAGATTTAATATCAATCTGCAGAAGAAGAGATTTTGGCTTGCTGACGAGAAACGATTTATTACATTAAACGTATCCACAAAAGGTTTAAGAATTATCGATAAACGTGGAATTCGTCGTGTCGTTAATGATTTGCGTGCACAGGGAATGAAGATTTAAAAAATTCTCAATACTATTAAAAACCCTTCTTGATTAATCGGGAAGGGTTTTTTTATTTACAAAAGAAATAGAAAATAATTATAAGTGATTAATAAATTTAATTATTTTTTGTGATCAGATTTATTATTTGTGTTACTGCTCACCTTTCCATTGCCATAAATTACTGTTACCCCGCGTGCTTCTAATTGAGGTATATAAGTATTTATTGAAGTATCACTCAATGGATTATTTTTCATTTCAATAGAATCCCCATCGTCAATTCCATTATTTTGCACTAAAGGAGCAATATCAATAATTTGATTGTCGTTCAACCAAAGTAGTGTCATATTCGTTAATCCACTTAAAGCACTTATATCAGCAATTTGATTACCCTCTAAATCAAGATAATTAAGATTTATTAGAGCACTTAAAGCATTTATGTCGATAATCTGATTATCCCACAAACTGAGATGTATTAGATTTGTTAAACCACTTAAAGCGTTAATATTAGTAATCTTATTAAATTCTAAATGAAGTGTTTGTAGCTTTGTTAAACTGCTTAAAGTGCTAATATCAACAATTTGATTGTCCGCCAACCAAAGTTTTGTCAGATTTGTTAAACTACCTAAAGCACTTAAATTAGTAATTTGATTATTATCTAAATCAAGATAAAGAAGCTTTGTTAGAACACTTAGAGCACTTATATCCGTAATCTGGTTATCCATTAATCTCAATGTATCCAAATTTGTACAGTGCTCAATGCCTGTTAAATCACTAATATTACTATCTTCGCCGACTAATTTTGTTATTGTAAGTAAATCGGTACTTAATATATCATCAGTAGGTTTGTTAATTGCATCTCGGATTAGTGTTTCAAAATTTGCATCTTTGAATGTTACTACTACAGGATTTGAACTTATTGGATCTTTTTTACAAGATATATTGAATAGTATAAATGTTAAAGCTAATAATATGAGCCATTTTTTATTCATTTTAATTGTCCTTAT
>Ga0190293_1001016_pt1 | contig 9918 bp, 7 predicted proteins | sample 48693001_MG_FD_161671 | JGI IMG/M metagenome (GOLD analysis project Ga0190293, IMG submission 161671) | Hydrothermal vent microbial mat bacterial communities from Southern Trench, Guaymas Basin, Mexico - 4869-30-0-1_MG | ecosystem: Environmental > Aquatic > Marine > Hydrothermal vents > Microbial... | reverse complement strand
GCTCCCAGATGGCAGCCGTACTCAGTTACCTGGTCGAACAATCCAACGAAGTTGTCGACCGTGATTACCTGATCAATGAGATCTGGCCGGATGACTCGGAAGCGTCGCAATCGCTCACGCACTGTGTGGGGCGGTTGCGACATTATTTCGATGATAGCGCCAAGGCAGCCAACTACATTGAAACCGTTCCCAATACTGGCTATCGCCTGGTCGCACCGGTTTATGGCAGCACACACAGACCCGTAGTTGTAAATCCGGCCTTACATAACTCTCAAAATTCAAACATCGGAGCTCACGTCTACCGGCTGTTCCAGGAATTCCGGGACCGTAAAGTATGCCGTTCCATGCTGATCTACACGATGGTTATCTGGTTGATGTTCCAGGTGTCTGAAATCATGGTTCCCGCACTCGACCTGCCTGAGTGGGTCAACAGGCTGGTGGTCGTGTTGGGCCTGCTGGGCTTCCCGGTTGCAGCCACCCTGTCGTGGATATTCAACCTGACACCATCCGGGGTCGTGCGTGACCAAAAGAATGTTTCAACCTTGCACTCCGCACACCCGCGCAGTCATACTGAACTCGCATTCGACTCAGCACTGATTCTGATCGCCCTGGCCATCTGCGGTATGTTGGCATTCGCCGGCTTCGGCTGAAGTACATACCTTAAGGGTCAGAGCCCCTTTGGCTCTGACCCTTTTTTTAATTGCTCGTGAAAAGCCAATAAATCCGGATCTTTCTTCAGTAAGCGACCGTAAGCCTGGTTCCTTATAAGCTCGTCGTAGCTGATGGTGGGCAGGTAGAGATCACGCAGTATGTGGATCAACTTCAAGGTACGAAAGGCATCAAACCAGGTGTGCATTTGGCGTGTAAATTGATCCAGATCCTTACTTTGCCTGAACGCATGATCGAGTGCCTGGTCTATTTTGATCTGCTTCAGGCCAGCCAATAGTTGTTGGCTCTTGATATTCATAGCGAGGTCTTTGGAGTGCGTCTGCCAAATTTCCGGCAGGCTTTGTAACCACTGCTGTAACAGCTCAAACACCGCAGGATCGTAGAAACGGAAATCCTTCACCGGGTCGGCCAGGTCAGTGATTTTGATGACCGCAGCGCCGGTACCAAAAGGCACCCGGTCTGAGCGGCGTGCCGCAATTTCAAGGGGTTCCCACTCGGAATCCATGCCTGGCTCCAGAACCGCACCAACCTTGGCCAGTTTGTTGAGCAGGTAGAAATCCTCCCCGGCCTCGCGTCTTGGGAAGCCCCGTACCTTTGCATAATGGGTCGCGCTGACTGCCATGGTGCTGCCAATGGTGTGAAAGGCATAGGGGGAGCGGGCGAATTTCATGCCGGCCACGTAATATCGCAATGAAAGCTCGTACAACTGTGTCGCCAATATGACCTCTTTGCTTTCGGCTCTGTCCAGATCATCGCAATGGTGGAAGGGGTAGATCAGCACAGCGTATCCGGGCTTGGGATTGTTAACGGTATTGGCGCAGGTGAAATAGGTTTTCGGCAGACGTACATCTGCATCGGTGCAGTGCACCCAGGGGGAGCCTATACGCTCTCGGTGAATTAAGCTGACTGCAAGATCAACACCGATTTTCCGGGCATGTCCCACTCCACCCTTGGCAGGAAATTTGCAGCCTTCGCTGAAACGATCCACCAGCAGTACATCGCGCGCGGCCAGTGGATCCCGAAACAGGCTTAGCTTAAAACCCTGGAATTCCGGGGCAGATTGCCATTGCAAATCAAAACGTGCCTGCACGGTTTCAGCCAGGACCTGATTATTGAGTGAAACCTCACTGGGTGCAGATACAGATTCGTTGATCACCAGGATCATCAAACTGCGCCCATCACAAGCAGGCGAAGAACGGAGAAACTCAGGTGATTCATTGCAGGCGGGGATGACCATCACGTTTTCCCACCGGAACTGATCAGGCAAGCAATCTATCAGTCCATCAAGCGCTGCGATTTCGGGCTCGGCGTAAAGACGCAGGTACTTTTCCACAGGATTTGTCTTAATGCAGCGCAAGCCGAATGGGCAGTTCGCGGACTATCACTGCTTCGGCCTCAAGCAATTCATCGAGGCGCGCGTACACTTCTGCTGCATCAAAATATTTTAGAGCGAACTGCAGAAATAAATCCTTATGTGTCAATTCAGAGCGTGTTATCGAATCGTAAAACCGTTTCATTTCACCTTCCGGCAAGGCTTCTGTAATCAGGCCAAAACGTTCGGCACCGCGGGCCTCGATGATGCCAGCGATGAGCAGGCGATCCATAAAATAATGTTCTTTCCCATCCCGAAAATGGCGACGAAAGGCATTGACATATACATCCTTCTGATCTGGAAGCAGCGTCAGCCCACGTGCATGCATCAGTTTGACAACAGCCCGGAAGTGGTTGAGCTCTTCCAGCGCCAGCTCAATCATGGCGGTCACAAACTCGGGCTTGTCGGGATAATGCGACACCATGGTCATCGCCATGCTGGACGCCTTTTTCTCGGCAGTTGCGTGATCCGGTAGAAAAACATCCATCGCATCGGCAATGCCCTCGGCCCATTCAGGCGGCGTTTTAAATTTCAACTCAATCATGTCGGCAATTATATGTCCTGATGAGCGAATCGCATAGGCGTTGAGCGATTATGCGACTGTTGTGCTATACTTAGTTTGAAATCTGGGGGATATAGATTGATTTCGAGGGGGAACTCACTTCGGTTTACATATTCCAGATTGAAACAGGCTTCGCGCGGACATTGTTTGTCCGGTGCAAAGCAGTTAAGCCATGATGGCACTTTCCTGGCCGCCTAGCGGTGTTTACCAGCAGGAATGGACAAACAGGGATAGGATAGTCGAGCTGTAACCAGTCACACTGGTGCTCCGGATAAAAACACACCGTACTTGCCTTTGGGGTTTTCAAGACCGCGTTCGTGCGCTGCAACGGCTAACGAATAGGGTCAAACAAGGGGATTTAGGATGTTTTTTTATATTGCTATTTTTATTGCCTGCGTCATCGCAGCAATTATCATTCCATGGCTATTTCGCCTGATTTCGGGTGCCGGTAAAGCGGTTCAGAGAAGCGTGCTTCCAGGTGCTGAAAAAGGCCCTGTCAGCCATCTGAACATCAGTCCGGTTTATGCGGGAAACAACGGTGCATCAACACCCTGGGATCTGGTTAGCTACAATGAGCCAACAGCCCTGGCCAGGGTTCGTGCTAAACGCTCAGCAGCCGAACGCAATACCGCTAAGAACAACTCATACATTGGCCCACGCAACGAATATTCTGCTCCACTGCGCACCGATGTGAATTTACCCGTCACTGGCTGGATTAACCGTGAAGACAAGCCTTCGAAAGACGGCACAAGCTACAAGGTGACCCGAAGGGTAAGAACCAGGGAGAAGAATCCCAAGCATGTAAACAGGCCCACAAGCTGGTAATAACCCTGACCAACACGTGCCAGTGTTTACCCGTCACGCGTTGCCAGCTTGTTACAAACCTCGACCTCTGTAGCCAATTGCCTGTAGATCATGGCGCAAGGTCTCGGCGGCTTCGGACTCACCCAACCCTGCCATCACCGCAGACCTGAGCTCATTAATCCGCGGGTCTGATGATCCGGCAAAAAACTGATCGAGTTTCTGCAGTGTACTTTCCAGGTGTGAATTTGCTGAGGCTGAGCCCGCGAGGCGCGCCGAACATATGTCAGCAAAAACTGACAACTCAAGGTTCTCCAATATGGTCGGTTCCTGTTTGAGCAACAAATCAATCTGCCTCTCGGCGGAATGTAGTTCCTGCCCGGCTACGGCTACATTGCCGTGACGCAAGGCAAAATCTGCCAGGGTCAGCCGGCTACGGACAAGGTCTCGCTGCCAGGCGTTACTTGGCTGATCACCCTGCAATAATTCTGTGAATGTCAAGATAGAAGATTGCAGGAACGTCCTACTCTCGAATGCCTGTCCGATATACTCATACACCTTGCCAAGCTCGCGCTCAATATTTGCCCGCCGCGACCGCCAACGCTTGCGCTCCGGATCAACCGTGCCAAGGTACTCAAAGTGTTTTAATGCGGAAGAGAGAAACGACTCGCCGTCAGCGTAGGCACCGCGTGCCACCAACAATTGCCCCAGGTAATACTGGCTGATAGCAAAACGGGACCTCTGAACATTGTGACCCGGTTCGACCACATGGGTTTGGCGTTTGATCTCAAGATCACTGCGAAAATGCGATTCAGCTTCATCAAGACGACCCAACGCAAACAGAAGTTTTCCCAAATTATTGTGCGCGAAACCGAGCTCCATTTCCCATTCAGGGTTCTCTGGCTCCAACACCATCAGGTGTCGATTGACTTCCATAACGACACGATACGAGATGAGCGCCTCTTCATACGCGCCCTCCAACTCCTGCACACGACCAAGATTCGTGTGCGAATAGGCACGTTCAGCCAACCAGGCAGCATTATCGGGCTCCCGTGCCGAGACCGCATCCACGATGGGGATATTGCTTTCAAAGATGGTTCTGGCTGCACTCAGTTCGCCGCGCTGCCAGTGTATAAAGCCCACGTAGAAGCGACTGTTCGCCAACTCTATCTGCACTTCTGCATTCTCTGGTTCGCGGGCCGCCATTTGCTCCGTGATCCGCAGTGACTCCTCAAATGCCTCCAACGCGGCAACCAGATCCCCCAGTTCACTCCGCACTTCACCGATTTGACGCAGATTCCTGGCGCGCTGGGCCAGTGTATGCTGGGTTTCATCGCTATCCCGCTGCACAGCAAAATACTCGAGCGCCTTGTCATTTACACTTTGAAACACGTCCAGGCGGCCAATCTTGCGCAATTGTACCCGCAGGTCACCAAGCATGAAGTCGATGAGGTCTTCGGACTGGGCCCTGCGTGCTTGCGCCTCGTTGCGCGCAATGACGGCATTGACTGCTAAAACTACAGTCATTACAGCGATCATGAGAGAACCTGCTGCAATCGCCAGGAGCCTCCGTTGGTGCCTGCGTGTATCACGCTGCCTTAGCGCGTCGAACCCGACCCCAAGCATGCCCGCAGCAATCTTTAGCATCGCGCTGGTGCGACCGTCACCCTCCTTGCGTGCATCTGCGGCCACCGGTTCCAGCAGAGCATCCCCCTGAGTCTCGGGAGCGGTCAAGGCCTCGGGGAAACATTCGCGCTCATCACCCGACCCGGGTTCGCCGTCGATGAGAAAACAGAGGATGTTGGCTGTTCTGCCAAGTTTACGGAAAGTACGGATTTCCTCGTTGACCCAGCGCGACGCCGCAGCACGCGGAGAACAGATGATGATCAACCACTCTGATTGTGCCAGCGCCTCACTGACCGCCTCTGAAAGATTTGCAGCACTCGGCAGCTCATCGCGATCAAGAAATATCGGGCTTAGCCGCCTTGGCAGGCTCGAACCATCTGAGGCTTTCAGGTGACTGGGGGGACGATAGGACTCGAGCCTGCGGTGCAGCCAACGTGCCCATTTCCGGTCTGCGTGACTGTAGCTGATGAACGCCTTGTACTTCATTAGCGCTTCAGTTTCGGATCACCGGTTTGCCGTTAGTGGCAGTAAGTGATTCGGTGGTGGTATAGGAAGTACCATCCTGAATGACTGTTAACGTGTAAAGGTACTCTTTTCCGGGATCTGAGCTTGTTGGCTGATAAACGGACTTCAACCACTGACCGTTGCCACCTGTAGTGGCTGTTGCGAACGCCTCACCCGAGCCTGTCGGCTCCAGAGTGGTCACATCAAATTGATCGTTGTTGTCTTTCTTTTGCCACTTGATCGTATCGCCGCTGGAAGCTTGCATTGACCTGGCGTTGCCGCCACCCAAATCGGTCAAATCTACTTTTGGATCGGCATTTATATCCAGACTGACATATATATTCACCGTTGCCATTGTTGTTCTCCTTTGTTCCGGTTGATGATCCTTTAGTCAGCTTTTAGTATAGGACACACAGGGAAAAAAACTTGTATTCGCCACCTTCAGTCAAGTCAACACCCGGATCACTGGCGATTCGATCCTCAACATTGTGGTTAAGTAAAGGTGCTGGGCTATAATGGCTGACCCGTCCAGAGTCCACACTATGCCCAGCAGCACCATCCCCACCCCGTCCACCAGCCTGTTCGACTACCCGAAGTACTGGGCCGAGTGTTTTGGTGTGGCGCCGTTTCTGCCCATGAACCGGGCGGAAATGGAAACCCTGGGCTGGGATTCCTGCGACATCATCATCGTCACCGGTGACGCCTATGTGGATCACCCTTCATTCGGCATGGCCATCGTCGGGCGATTGTTAGAGGACCAGGGTTTCCGGGTGGGCATCATCGCTCAGCCGGACTGGCACTCGGCTGATGCGTTCAAGGCACTGGGCAAGCCAAACCTGTTTTTTGGCGTGGCGGCCGGCAACATGGATTCGATGATCAATCGCTACACTGCGGAACGCAAGATACGTTCCGATGACGCCTACACTCCCGGTGGAATGGGCGGCAAACGCCCGGACCGTTGTTCACTGGTTTACAGCCAGCGTTGCAAGGAAGCCTGGCCGGATGTGCCGGTCGTCCTGGGCGGTATCGAAGCCTCGTTGCGGCGCATCGCCCACTACGATTACTGGCAGGACAGTGTACGCCGCTCTATCCTGCTGGATGCCACGGCCGACCTGTTGGTGTACGGCAATGCCGAGCGCGCTTTGGTCGAGGTGGCGCACCGGTTGGCCCGCGGCGAAGATGTTGCACATATTACCGATGTGCGCGGAACGGCACTGGTACGTAAGGACACACCGGATGACTGGTGGGAAATTGATTCCACCCGCATAGACCGTCCCGGCAAAATAGATCGAGTGGTGAATCCCTATATCAACCCACGCGAAATGGATGCCAGTGAGAAACAACGCCGGGATGCAGCGATGTACGGTGTGGGTGATCCGGAATCGGGCGAACCGGTCGTGCAGTTCAAGCCTCATCCAGGTCGTGACCGTGACCGCACTGTCATACGCCTGCCCTCGTTCGAGAAGGTTCGCAACGACGCGGTTCTCTATGCCCACGCGAGCCGTGTGCTGCATCTGGAAACCAACCCGGGCAACGCCAGGGCACTGGTGCAAAAGCACGGCAATGTAGACCTGTGGTTAAATGCCCCTCCCATCCCCCTGTCCACCAGGGAAATGGATTACGTCTTTGGCATGCCCTTTGCCCGGGTTCCGCACCCGTCCTATGCCAATGCAAAAATCCCCGCCTATGAGATGATCCGGTTTTCGATAAATATCATGCGTGGCTGTTTTGGTGGTTGTACCTTCTGCTCCATCACCGAGCACGAAGGACGCATCATCCAGAATCGTTCAGAACAGTCGATTCTTGACGAGGTGGAGCAAATACGCGACAAGGTCCCGGGCTTCACCGGGGTCATTTCCGACCTCGGCGGACCGACCGCCAATATGTATCGCATCGCCTGCAAAAGCCGTGAGATAGAAGCAAGCTGCCGCAGGCCCAGCTGTGTTTATCCGGGCATTTGTACTAATCTGAAAACCGACCATTCGGCCCTGACCCACTTGTATCGTGAAACGCGAAAACTAACGGGAGTGAACAAGGTTTTGATTGCCTCCGGTCTGCGCTACGACCTGGCGGTGGAGGATCCGGAGTACGTTAGAGAGCTGGTCACACACCACGTTGGTGGTCAACTGAAAATTGCTCCGGAACATACCGAAAGCGGCCCCCTTACAAAAATGATGAAGCCGGGTATCGGCAGTTATGACCGGTTCAAAAAACTGTTTGAGAAATACTCCAGGGAGGCAGGCAAGCAACAGTACCTGATCCCCTATTTCATTGCCGCTCACCCGGGCACCAGCGATGAAGACATGCTCAACCTGGCGCTTTGGCTGAAGCGTAATGGCTTCACTGCCGACCAGGTGCAGGCGTTTTATCCCTCACCCATGGCCACGGCAACCGCCATGTACCATTCCGGTAAGAACCCTTTGCGCAAGGTGAGCTACAAATCCGATAAAGTGGTACCGGTAAAGTCTCCGGAACAACGAAAACTGCACAAAGCCCTGCTCAGGTATCACGATTCAAACAACTGGGAAATGCTTCGCAAAGCGCTCAGAAAAATGGGTAGGGCCGATTTGATCGGGGATGGCGAATCTCACCTGATCCCTTTGAGCCAGCCTGAGACCGGTCGTGGTTATCACGCGCAGCGCCGGAAAAACACCGAGCAGGCACACCGGCGCCGTACCGGCAAAAAAATCCTGACCCAGCATACGGGTTTGCCACCGCGAGAGGATGGCAGCGGTAAACCGCCCAGGGCCGGTAAAAAACCGCGCAATCGCGGACCACGGGGTTAACCTTCCCTGACTTTTTCACTTTATCGCGATTGCTGCCAGAACAAGGAAATTGAGGCCAGGCTGGAAATGATTTAAACCCTTGATCCTATCATGGATTTTTTCAATTTATCCCATGAAATACCGGATTCCTTGTCGATGCGTTTATCCTCCACATCTGCCGGCCATGGACTACTTCCACTCAAAAAATAACCATCGATGTAATGGTGCAGAGCCGGTGCAGCGGCGACGATAACGGTTGACGGTGCAATGGTTAATCCCCGGCTCGCAATAAGCTGATGGGAGGTAGCTGGTGCCATGTAAACGGGTACCTGTCCTATGCATCCACACAGGTCTGTATGACAATGTCCGCAGATCATCAATTTCACCTGGCTGTGCTCAGCCAGCACCGATTTGAGTCCCTGGAACCACTCAGACCCACCCATATCGATTAACTCGATCCCTGTTGTCATGGGTGGATGATGCAGGGCTATCAGAACTGGTTTGTCTGATATGCTGAGCTGATACTGCAGCCAGGATAATCTTTTCTGATCAAACTCGGGTAATTCGGTACCATCACAGTGGCTGTTAAGCGCCAGAATTCTGAAAGGTAAATCTTCAACTGTGTACTGGAAAGTATCATCAGTAGCTGGAAAGCACGACGTACCCGCAAAAGCTTCCAGCATCCTTTGTGGATCATCATGATTACCAGGGATTACATAGGCCTGCATTTCCAACGCGCTAATGATGTCGATAAAATGTTGGTAGCAAGCCGTGTCAGCGGTTTCTACAAGATCGCCGGTAATCAGCACCACGTCCGGTCTGGGCTGCATGCTATTAATCTGCCGTACTGATTCCCTTAAATGCGCAGCCGTATCCGTATTGCCATAAAGCAATTGCCCGGGCGGGACAATATGGGTATCAGTGATTTGTACAAGCAAGGTCATAGATCTAGCTCATTACTTCTTTACGGCCTTTATGATGCCCGTGTCGGTCCGTTTGGCGTTCACGATACACATCTATGCGGTTTTCAAGTGCCTGATCGATGGCTGTACTGAGGGAATCCGCTGCTTCCAGCCTGGACATGTATACGTAATCTGCCCCTGCCTGGTAGATTTTTTCAATCTCTGCAAGGCTTACGGCATTGGCAATGATGATGGCGGAAGGTGCCATTTCGCGTACCAGTTCCACCAGGGTGCGGTTATCAATACCACGCAACACATCATCCGGGATCGTGCAGACAATGACCTGGCTGTGCGCCAGGCCGAGGTGGTGCAATGTGTCTGCATTTGAGAGATCACCGTACTTGACCGACGCGCCGGTGGCGGCAATGGCATCATGAATGGCCACATTGAAATCCACCACCAGTGTTTCTTTTACGAGCTCAGGATTGTCGCGCTCCAGGTTATGCAGCAATGAAGAAGCTTCTCTGAAGAAACCCAGTAAGGCGAGTTTGTATTGAGTGCCACTTTCAACCTTCAGTTCCGGTGGTGCTTTGAAACCAATTTTCTCAAGTACCGGACGAATCCAGCTGTGAATGTCATAGGCCTTGTTGTATAGCAAAGGTGTGGTTAATGCAGTGATTACAAATGCGAATATCACGGCGCTGGATAAAGCCGGGC
>Ga0190293_1001015_pt1 | contig 9923 bp, 10 predicted proteins | sample 48693001_MG_FD_161671 | JGI IMG/M metagenome (GOLD analysis project Ga0190293, IMG submission 161671) | Hydrothermal vent microbial mat bacterial communities from Southern Trench, Guaymas Basin, Mexico - 4869-30-0-1_MG | ecosystem: Environmental > Aquatic > Marine > Hydrothermal vents > Microbial... | reverse complement strand
GGATCCAGCGCATCTCCCCCTTTCGGGGCTCTCGGAATCACAGAGACCGGCAATCGGAAACGGGGAGCTCGTGTCCACCGCCTTCGCCTCAAGAGGATCGGTTACGAGCGTCTGCTCCAGAGGATCACACCGGCGAGAATGGCGCTTCCGACGACACCGACCAAGACGAGCTGCAACGGAAACCCGGTGTCATCGCCAGCGGGAGTCTGAGTCGTCGTCGACGCTGCTTCAACAGGAGCCAATGTGGTGGCTGCTGTCTCCCCCGCAGTTGTTGACGGAGCGGGTGTCGTCGTCGACGGTGTCTGAACAGTCGTTGTCGTTTCTGGTGAGGCGACACCGGTTGCCTGCTGGTACGGGACCGGATACTGGATCGGTACAGGGGCGATTTTCCAAGCTCCTGGCCCGAGCGTATCGGTCGGTATCTCACACGTCCACACAGCTGCAACGGTATCGAAGAGGCAGGTGATCTGCTCGCGTCCGTCCGTCCGGGTGCGGACCGTTATGGTCCCTTCTTGAAGCTCATCCTCGGCGTAGGTGACGATCACCAGTTCCGTATCTGGAGCCACCGTGAGTCGCTCGCCTTCGAATGCGGCTGAGCAGGTGGCATCAGCGATGATCTTCCCTGCTGCAGCAGGAACCTGCTTGGCGAGCCGAACGAGCAGCCCTCGTGGCTCCTTGCACGAATCTGGCGCCGCAACGGCAAGTGCATCCAGCTCTGTCCGCGTCGCTCGCCCGAATCCGAGGGGCCATACTGACGCACCGGTCGAGACGAGTTCGTTGAGGCCTTCAGCCAGGGCAGCTTGTTCCGCATCGGTCGGTGCTCCGCTACCACTCGGGTCGTATTCACCGTCGGTCAAGAACAACACGATCTTTGGCCCGTCGGTGGCAGTTGACGATGAGAACACATCCGCCGCAGCGGAGAGCGCTGCAGCATGATCAGTATCGTTGCCCTCACTGTTCGTTCGCGGAACAAGGGCAAGTGTGCACTCTGTCAGATCTTCACCCGGTTCGCACACGACCACGGTCGCGGGAAGCGACCCTTGGCTTGCGAACCCGATGATGTACAGTTCCACACCAGGCAGCGTGTTCAGGATGCCTGCGGCTCGAACCTCCTGGGCAATGTCGTCTTCGGTCAGACTCCCAGACAGGTCGACGAGGACCACGACGGTGGCCGCCGGAGCCGGGTTCGTCTCCTGGGCTGATGCAGCTGTCACCAGCAACAGCACAACCATGACTATGCCCACCAGCATCGAAAGCACTCTCCTACCCATTGTGTTCCCCCCTGGACTGTGCCCGATTGCACCACCATAGACCAAAGCTTCCTGTGTGGGCCCCATTCAGCGCGCTCCACCAGCCGAACGTTCACTGTGTACCGTTCTCCTTTGAGAACAGGGGGTCGTGTAGGGAAGGCGCAGTCCTTTCGCTGTGAGCGGAAACCGCTGAGCGGTCAGCGGTCGACGAGGAGACCGGTGACCTCAGCAATGCGGTCGAAGTCCCTGTCCATATGAAGAACGACAAGGTCGTGCTCGAGGGCAACCGCGGCGATGAAACAGTCGTTGAGTTGTCTCGGTGTGAAGCCTGATCGTCGACACATTCGATACACCTCCGCCGCCCTTGTTGAGTCAAAGAGCGGCCGCGTTGGATAGAAACGGCACCGGTCCAGCAGCCGCATCAAATCGTTCGCCTGTCGCTCATCCGTCGGTCCAGCCATGAGCTCGGAGACCACGGTGTCGGATGTGGCAATTGGCGTGTTCTCAGTCAACAGTTCGCTGACCCGTTGACTGACCGAGGATCCGGTGTCTCTCAAGAACTCGATCCACGCCGAAGTGTCAACCAGTATCATCGCTCATCGACGCCAAACCCGCCTCGAAGGGTGTCGAGATCACCGTCCCAACCCGTCCCGCGCATCGCGAGCGCTTCATCGCGGCTCATCGGCGCCGGAGCAAGCCTTCGGAGTGCCACGTCGACTGCTTCCTTCTTCGTGGCAAAACCGTGCCTGTCCATGACTTCCCTGATGAGAAGGTCGTCGATATCGATATTCGTACGAGTCATACACCTCATGGTACATCACTACACATCTACGCACAAGGGGGTCCTGGTTATGCACTTCTGACTGTTTGCTGTGAGCTGTAGGCTGTCATCGTATGGATAGAGCATCGTTGTTCGCGAGTTACCGCGACCACGTGAACGCAGGCAAGATCGACACGTTCGAGCGGTATGGTTTCGATGCCGTGATGGGGAAACGTTCGGGGATCCGTTTCTCGGATATGTACGAGCCACAACGCTCGTGGATCAACTGCCACGGCAACGGGGGTGTCTTCAACCTCGGCCACCGCAACCCGCGAGTGCTTGAGTCGGTCCGAGCATCCCTCGAAGTCGCCGATATCGGAAACCACCACCTCCCAACCCCGGGTCGTGCTGACCTTGCCCAGGCACTCTCAGACTCAACAGGCGGACTTCTCCCCGGCATCGTTTTCGGGGTGGGCGGCGGCGAGGCGATCGACCTCGCAATCAAGGTCACGCGTGGATCCACAGGACGACCGGGGATTGTCTCCGCGTCAGGCGGCTACCACGGCCACACCGGGCTCGCTGTTGCCACCGGTGACGCCGAGTACCGCGACCCTTTCGGCGCCACCCTTCCCGACTTCACACAGGTTGGGTTCAACGATCTCGATGCAATGGCGAGCGCTGTTGATAACACCACAGCCGCGGTGATCCTCGAACCGGTTCCTGCCACGCTCGGGATGCCTATCCCTGGTCCCGGCTATCTCGAAGGCGTCCGAAGCATCTGTCTTGAACGGGGCGCAATGCTCATCATGGACGAGGTCCAAACCGGACTCGGACGAACCGGGCGCATGTGGGCGTACCAGAACTGGGGCATAGAACCCGATGTTGTCGTTACGGGAAAGGGGCTGAGCGGCGGCATCTACCCCATCAGCGCAACGCTCATGACCAGGGATCTCCACTCGCTGTTCGATGAGCATCCGTTCAGCCATATCTCAACGTTCGGCGGAGCCGAGCCCGGATGCGCCGCAGGACTCACTGTGCTCGAGATCGTGCAGAGTCCCGGGTTTTTCGAACACGTCAACGAACTCGGTGCACGGTTCGAAAGCGGCCTCGCCGGGCTGCCCTTCACGGTGCGCAGACTCGGGATGATGATGGGTCTCTCATTCGCGGCACCGGACGCTGGCATGGTTGCGGCCAAGCTTCTCTTCGATGCAGGCATCTTTGCTGTGTATGCGAACAATGACACCTCGGTCCTGCAGTTCCTACCTCCTTTGACCACAACCAACGAGGAAGCAGACGAGATCATCTCGATCGTACGAAGCGTGTTCTCATGATCGATCCAGATGTCCTCGGAAGACTTGAATCCGACGTCGTAGCAAAACTCTCTGGTGACACCTCTATACATCTGGATGTTCTCGGATACGGTGAGATCTCGACAGTTCTGAGGGCTGAAGGCCTCAACGGCCCTGTTGCCGCCAAGCGACTCCCGCACATGACCCGGTCACAATTAGCTGCGTACAGCGAAACTCTTTCGAGGTACCTCCACGATCTCCAGGCACGGGGTGTGCGACCCGTTGACAGCGCTGTGTTCTCCGTGGGAACCGATCTGTTGACGCCGTATTGCGTCCAGCCCCTCCAACCGCTCCTGCTTGTCGACGAACTCCGCCATGCTGACAGCGCCACAGTCGAGCAACGCGCTCAGCAACTGGTCGAGATCGTTGCCGGTGCCGTCGACGGCTGGCTCGGGCTCGACGGGCAGGTATCGAACTGGGCTGTTGATGGGGATGACCTCCTCTATATCGACGTGACAACACCCCTGGTGCGCGACGCCACAGGGAAGGATGAACTCGAGACCGACCTCTTCATCGCTTCACTGCCGTGGGCGCTCAGGGGTTCCGTGAAACAGTTCCTCCTCGAAGAGATCCTCTCTCACTACTACGACCCCAGGGCCGTGCTCCTCGACATGGCTGGCAACCTACACAAGGAACGGCTTCCCCAGGTGATTGAACCCCTTCTCAGAGCGGCGAACCGCCTGGTCTCACCACCGATCACCACAAACCAGGCGATGAAGTACTACAAGGCTGATGCTCGTATGTGGGAACTCCTCCAACGCCTGCGACAGGCGGATCGGTGGTGGCAGAAGACAGCGAGACATCGTACGTACCCGTTCCTGCTCCCAGGGGAGATCGAGCGGTGACCCGTCATTGTTGTCCGTCTTCCGAATACCGCGATGTGCCGTGCTCGTGCAGGGTTCCGACTGTTCACTGTGAACCGTCAACTGTGAACTACTCAATCCACGAATACGACCAGCACGCCCACCAGCTACAGTGGAAAAGACATGTGTGACACGATCGTTGTTGTAACCCCTGACAGGGTGCTGTTCGCCAAGAACTCAGATCGGGACGCCAACGAGGCACAGTTCCCGCAGTGGATTCCAGCGTTTGACCACGATCCAGGAAGCACGGTCCAATGCACGTACCTTGAGATTCCCCAGGTCGCTCACACCCACGCGGTCCTGATCAGTCGCCCATTCTGGATGTGGGGCGCTGAGATCGGGAGCAATCAGCACGGCGTCACTATCGGCAACGAGGCCGTGTTCACCGATCAGCCATATGCGGACACAGGTCTGACAGGCATGGACCTCCTACGGCTTGGTCTCGAGCGGTCGGCGACCGCTGATCAGGCGGTCGACGTCATCGTGGGCCTTCTCATGCGACACGGCCAGGGCGGTGGATGTGGATACGACGACCGTTCGTTCACCTATCACAACAGTTTCATCATCGCCGACCGAGGAGGAGCGATCATCCTCGAGACGGCGGGGTCCAAGTGGGCCACAGAGCGTGTGACGAGCGGTGTGAGAACGATCTCGAACGGGTTGACGATCGCTGGCTTTGCTGACGAACACAGGGACAGACTCCGCTCGAAGGTGTCGGCATGTGATGTCCGCACGACGATCACTGCGGGCTCGGCGGCCGGAGCCACTGGACCAGCGGACCTCATGGCGGTGCTGCGAAGCCACGGACCAGATGAGTGGCCGAAGTATCGCAGCATCAACGGGACGCTGTCCATGCCATGTATGCACGGCGGAGGTCTCGTCGCGTCATCATCGAGCACCGCTGGCTGGGTGTCAGACGTCGGGGCAGGGGCCCATTGGATCACGGCAACCTCTGCCCAGTGCCTGTCTTTGTTCAAGCCGGTGCGTGTAGGTGAACCTGTCGACATCGGCCGCATCCCCGATGCCACGCCAGACTCAGAGAGCCTGTGGTGGCGCCACGAACGGCTGGCCAGGGCTGTGATGAAGGATCCCGAGACACTGGCTCCACTCTTCCTCGAGGATCGCGACGAGGTTGAATCTCGTTGGCTCGCAGAACCTCCGGCCGGTCAACAGGCCTTCGACGACCATGCCAGCCTTCTCAGCGAATGGTCAACCCGCGTGGCGAATGCTCCCGAACCCGATGACACCCGCCCCTGGTTCGCTCGGCGCTACTGGTCGAAACAGGAATCTGCCCTCGTCTGATCATCCCCGTTCTGGCGTCCGCAGCGACGAGATATGGACGATTTGGACGCTTGAACCGACAGACAGTCAGGCGACCATCCGCAGCCAGGAGGCCCCGTTCCAGATACCCATGACGGAGCGCCAGGGTCCAGTCAGCGTGCGGTGATCCTCCTTGGTATATCCGTTCTGGCCGATGAGGTCGTGAACGACTGCTGCCTCTGCCGCGCCCTCGACGGAGTCTGATCTGTCCCCGAGGCCCACGATGACGGATACGAGTCGTACCTCTTCAATAGCAAGATCGCTGTTGGATACGCGACCAGCCATCCACGTTGCGTCCCAGGCTGCACGCCGAGCGCGTGCCCACTCTTCGGTCTGGGTTGCGTCATGCACGTCGACCAATCCAGCGACTTCTGTGGTCGTTGCGTTCCTCAGTCTGTCGAGCACTGCAAGGACCCCATCGCCATCGGGTCCGTATGAATCAGGGTTTCGCTGAGAGGATGCCTTCTGATTCTTCGCCTGCCTTCGACGGATAGCCAATGTTGGTCCTTTCAAGAAGAACGGTGGCTGTGCCTGATGCACTGACCTCTTGCTTCACACTGTGATGTGTCCGTTCGTTGCTATGACGCTCGCAAGACCCCATCGCGTTCCCGCTTTGGAAGTGAAATGTGGCGATATTCAGGGGATGCTCACGCCACGGCCGGGCTATGCGTCGACGTATACCAACTCGAAGTCGGTGGCTGCGATTCGCTCGGCTACCCGCTCCGCGATCTCTCCTGATTGGAGCATCTCATGTACCACTGTCCCTGGGCAGGCAGTCGCCACATAGTCCCGGTGGCCCGCGATCTCTATGGGGTCGATCCCGAACTCGATACTCGCCCACGCAAGCAGGTCGAGAAGTGAGCCAAGCTGCTCAGCGGAAAGCTCATCAGCACCATCGGGCTCGTCGTCATCATCGTTGGGGCTGTCCCAGAGCTCGTCGAACATGCCATCAAGAGATGGGAGAAAGTGCCCCGTTGGATCGTATGACGTCCGAGTGGACCCAACGTAGTCGTACTCACGCCCCTGATAGATCGTCCCATCAGCCCCTATGACCATGTGGTACGCAATGTCTCCGAAGCCGATCGACTGGTGATAGGCCTGCCATCGTTGGAGCTTCTCCTCCATAGGTGTGTCGTCGTGAGGACGCGCCGTGTGGTGCACGGTGATCCTGTCGATGCTGTGACTAGAGAGGTCGGCGTCGGGATCGTTCGCTCCCCAACTTGCCCTCGAACGTACCTCGATCGTCACCACTTCCCGCTCGGGAAGAGTGCTGGTAGATGACGTCGTCGTTGTCGTGGTGGGAGCGATCGTGGAACTGAAGGCTGTCGAGGCACTGGCCGCGTCGAGCGTTGTCGTTGGCGGAAGTGTTGTCTCGGTCGTTGCGACAGCAGAGGTCGAGATATTCTGCCCCGTAGTCGTCTCAAGGCCGCCAGTACAGGCCGACGTCAGCAACGCACCGAGAATCGCCAGAAGAATGAGTCGTCTCACCCTGATACCTCTTGGGCGCCTGCGTCGTATCCCAGGTTTCGAAGAGTCTCGGTGTAGCACCGAGCGTCACCACGATTCATCTGACCAATATAGACAGTCCGACACCCAAGAGGCACCAACGAGCGACCGTTGGAATCCAGCAGGTGCGTCGTGACACCCGACTGTTCCGCCAGGTCCCCGGACACACGGAAGTTTCCTTTTCCGGTTCGTCGAAATGGTGGCGAAGACGATCGCTTCTCAAGGAGTTTCGAGGAAGGCTTCGATGGCGCGGCGCATGCGGATGCCGCAATCGATGAACCAGGCGACGTAGTCACCGAATTCGTCGGAGCGGGACCAGTGGCCTTCACGGTACTCGGCAAGACGCACCGCCCGTCGCTCCTGGCCGGGATCCTCGAAGCTGAGTTCGCGACCGTAGGCCGCCTCAATGATGCCTCTCTTGGCCTTGAGTTCCGCAAGAAGTTCGAGGTTCGCTGTTCGCGAGCCCCGGTTGATGTACATCTCGTGGCGGATCAGATGGTTCCTTGCGAACGAGGACGACATCGACGATCCCTTGATCGGCGACCCCGTGGTGAAGTAGCTTCGTGGTTCTGGCCTGCGTCCGTGGGCCCAGTCAAGACCCTGGCGATCAAGTTCGTCGAGGTACATCGACCAAACACGCAGATACGCCTCCATCCTGGATTCTCTCCGTGAGGACGATCGGTAGCTACGTTGCCTGGGCTCGTGGCCTCTCGACCGGTTGCCCTCAGACAAACGTCTGGCCATCGACACCACCATTGCAGCATCCTCGGGTGTCATGTTCGGCAGCAGCGCCCTGAGTTCCGCAAGTGCCCCCGACCGGGACATGCCGCGATCTCGTTCAGTTGACATCGGGCCAGCCGGGGATCGCGGGCCGGTCGGGGCGTCTGCGCTGTACGCCTCGGAAACAGAATCGTCGAACAGTGATTCTCCCCTCTGCGTGTGGAGAAGTGCTTCGTCGTCGCTGGTCACCAAGCGATCGTTCGCCATCGCAAGGAGCTGGGACACGTCCACCCCGAGGGTCCTTGCGAGGTTGTTCTGGAAGGTCCCTGAGGGGATCTTCTGCCCAGATTCGATGGCTGAGAGGTACGAATACGAGATATCTGCGGCCTCTGCCAGCCCTTTGCGATCGAATCCAAGATCGTTTCGTAACTCCTGGACGACCTCGCCGTAGGCGGCAAGGAATGCGGGATCGTTGCTTGATCTGTCGGGATACATGCCGGAACCATAGCAGGGAATTACTTTGTGTAGCATTACTCTGCACGAAGTAGTATACTCTATAGGGCCAGGTCGGCACGAGAGCACCAAGGAGGCGCCATGCACAGAGATTCAGCACTTATCACATTCGTCCTCGACGAATCAGGGTCGATGGGAGGTATCGCACAGTCAGCCCGCGAGGGGTTCAACGAGTATCTGCAGGAGCAGATCAAGGGCGAAGGACAGACGTGGTGGACGCTCACCACGTTCAATTCTCGTGCCTGGACACGCTTTGCGGTGATCCCCGGAGAGGAGGTACGCCCTCTCGGTAACGACTACTCCCCCAACGGGATGACCGCCCTCTACGACGCCGTGGGCAACTCCATGATCAAGACCCGGGCGTTCCTTGACTCCCTCAACCCGGACGACCGGCCACAAGACGTCATCATCGTCATATTGACCGACGGGATGGAGAACTCGTCACGGACGTGGAACCTGCATCAGGTTGCGCGCCTCATTGCCGATGCAGAGGACGATGGCTGGCAATTCGTGTTCCTCGGTGCGAACCTGGATTCCCAGGCAGCGGCATATGACATGGGCATGCGTAAGGCAGCCGTGGTGGACTGGAACTCGGACGAAGCCAGGTCACACAAACGAGCGATGTGGGAAGCTTCAGAGGCATCGAAGGACTACCGCTCGACGAAGCGCCAGCAGACCCGCTACCGCGACCGCAGGGACGTGTAGGCGAACGTGAGTTACCGCCGACCGAAACGTCAGGAGATGACCCTATGCAAGCGATGACTACAACACCCATATTCGAACCAGCAGAGGTTTGCACCGAATGCAAGCACGGAATCGATATCTCGTGGTGCTCCACATGCAAGCACGGTGGCTCCGTCTACACAACGGCAGGAGGCACGCACTACCACAGAGACGTCAACTGCCGGAGCCTACGAAGCGGCCAGGAGCACGTCGAGCGACGAGGCGGTCGACCAGCCCTGTTGAGAACAGTGACCCTGTCTTCAGCACTGGTCGACGGCCGTGACCCGTGCAGAACCTGCTGCCGATCCGAAGCTCTGGGATGAGTTCGTCCCGAAACGATCGCATCGTGGGAGTGCTCGTCGGCCTTGCGGCCGGCGACGCTCTCGGTGCCGGATATGAGTTCGGTCCAGCGTTCAACGGTCCAGTCGAGATGAAGGGTGGCGGACTGTTCAACTGGGAGGTTGGTGAATGGACTGACGATACCCAGATGGCTATCTGCATCGCGGAGATCCTGTCCACAGGAAAGCTTGATCTGGCGGTGCTCGGCGACCGGTTCATCGAGTGGTCATCAGAGTGCACGGACATAGGCAACCAGACCAATGCGGTACTGTCGAAAGCGGCATCCGGTTCGGACCTTCCCGATATCGCCGCGGCATATCACGTCAACCATCCACACAACTCCGCGGGAAACGGGTCGCTGATGCGCACCGGGCCAATTGCCCTTGCGTATCTTGGCAACAACGCAGCTATCGCACAGACTGCCGCTGACATTTCAGCCCTCACGCACGCAGATCCTTTGGCGAGTGAAGCATGCGTCCTGTGGTCCGTCGCCATCGCCCAAGCTATTGAGACGGGTGAGATACCCGATATACGCGCAGGGCTCGCCTACATCCCTGCGGATCGCAGACCCACGTGGGAG
>Ga0190293_1001014_pt1 | contig 9925 bp, 10 predicted proteins | sample 48693001_MG_FD_161671 | JGI IMG/M metagenome (GOLD analysis project Ga0190293, IMG submission 161671) | Hydrothermal vent microbial mat bacterial communities from Southern Trench, Guaymas Basin, Mexico - 4869-30-0-1_MG | ecosystem: Environmental > Aquatic > Marine > Hydrothermal vents > Microbial... | reverse complement strand
CCCTTTCGGGGGAATTAAAGGGGGCTTAATGAAAACAATAGGATACCTCATACAAAAAGAGTTCAGGCAGATCTTTAGAAATAAAGCGATGCTTCCTATTATTTTTGTTTTGCCTATTATACAATTAATCATACTTTCTAATGCAGCAACTTTTGAGGTGAAAAATATTGCATTCTCTTATATTGATCATGATAAAACTTCCTTTTCAAGAGAGCTAATCGATAAATTTGAAGCATCTACTTTTTTTAATGTCATTACGCAATATCCATCCGAAAAAATTGCAAGTTCAGCAATGCTAAAAGGTGAAGTAGATGTCATTTTAGAAATTCCACAGTATTTTGAAAGAGATCTTGTAAAAAACAAAAAAACAAATTTATTGGTGATTATCAATGCGATCGATGGTGCTGCTGCTGGTGTTGAGAATGTATATATCAATCAAATTATTAGAGGTTTTAATAAAAACGTTCAAACGAAATTAATACAGCCATCCGATAAAAAAAATATTCCTAAAAATATTACGAGTATTCCTTCCTTTTGGTATAACAAAACCCTGAACTATAAAACTTTTATGGTTCCCGGCATACTGGTTATACTGGTAACGATGATCACTTTATTCTTATCGGGCATGAATATAGTACGTGAAAAAGAAATAGGCACTTTGGAGCAAATGAACGTAACACCCATCAAAAAACACCAGTTTATAATCGGTAAATTATTCCCGTTCTGGGTTCTTGGAATGGTATTATTAACTGTTGGGTTGATCATTGCCAAAGTACTTTTTAATGTACCTATGGTTGGCAGCACTTTGTTGATGTACACATATACCGCAATTTACATTTTAGTGATTTTAGGAATGGGACTTTTTATTTCAAATTATACCGATACACAGCAACAGGCTATGTTTATCGCCTGGTTTTTTGTTGTGATATTTATTTTAATGAGTGGTCTTTTTACTCCCATTGAAAGTATGCCACAATGGGCGCAAAATTTAACTGAGCTAAATCCTGTAAAATACTATGTAGAAGTCATGAGAATGGTAATGTTAAAAGGCTCTGGCTTTATGGATATTCTACCTCAGTTTATAAAAATAACCATCTATGCAATTATTATGAACGCTTTAGCCGTTTGGAGTTATAAAAAAACCACCTAAATTTTAAACAGATATTTCAAGCTGCTTTCAAATGTAGTTTGTACTTTTGTATTTAGAATGATTCTAAAGAAGATATATGTTTGATGTAAAAAAAGTTCGTAATGACTTTCCTATATTAAAAATAAAGGTCAACGGAAAATCTTTGGTGTATTTTGATAATGCTGCGACTTCACAAAAGCCACAAATTGTAATTGATTGTATTGTTGATTATTACAGTAATTACAATGCAAATATTCACCGTGGTGTTCATACATTAAGTCAGGAGGCAACCAACGCTTATGAAGAAGCGCGTATCAAAATTCAAAAACATTTCAATGCTGAAAAGTCACATGAGATTATTTTTACATCTGGTACAACTCATAGCATCAATCTTGTAGCCAGCGGATTTACTTCTATTTTAGAAAAAGGAGATGAAATTATAGTTTCTGCTTTAGAACATCATTCAAATATCGTTCCCTGGCAAATGCTTTGTGAAAGAACGGGAGCTGTTTTAAAAGTGATCCCCATCTCCCTTCAGGGGGAATTACTGATGGATGAATACGATAAACTTCTATCAGATAGAACCAAACTGGTTTTTGTTAACCATGTTTCCAATGCCTTGGGAACTATCAATCCTATCAAAGAAATTATAGACAAAGCACATTTAAAAGGTGCAACTGTTTTAATTGACGGTGCTCAGGCAACACCTCATATCAAACCTGATGTACAAAATCTGGACTGCGATTTTTACGTTTGTTCGGCTCATAAACTATGTGGCCCAACAGGAATTGGAATGCTTTATGGAAAAGAAGAATGGTTGAACAAACTACCTCCTTATCAGGGTGGTGGTGAAATGATTGACAAGGTTACCTTTGAAAAAACCACCTATGCCGGTCTGCCTCATAAATTTGAAGCAGGCACACCTAATATTTCCGGTGGAATTGCTTTTGGAGTAGCATTAGATTATATGAATAGTATTGGCTTGGAGAATATTGCAGCTTACGAAAAAGAACTTTTAGATCATGCTACGCAAAAATTACTGGAAATTGATGGTTTGGTAATTTACGGCCCGTTAGAAAACAAAGCCCCGGTAATTTCTTTTAATATTGAAGGAATTCATCCTTTTGATATAGGAACTATAATAGATAAATTAGGAATAGCTGTTAGAACCGGACATCATTGTGCACAACCCATCATGGACTTTTATAAAATTCCGGGAACGATAAGAGCTTCATTTACTTTTTATAACACTAAAGAAGAAATTGACATCTTTATTGAGGCGGTTAAAAGAGCAAAAAACATGTTGTTATAATTTATTCAATACCTTTTTTGTATCTTTATTTCTCATTTTAAAAATCAAACTTATGAAACCATTATTACTGACTATTATTTTAGGCTTGACCATTTCTTCTTGCAGCAGTACAAAACATATTTATATTGCCGATCATTTAACTGATTGTGAGGGTGTAGGACCACAAAAATGTATGTTGATGAAAGAAAATATAGTTGATAACTGGACTAATTTTTACGATCAAATAGAAGGGTTTGAATATGAAGAGGGCTATGAGTATTTACTAAATGTTAAAATTAAAACGATTAAAAATCCTCCTGCCGATGGATCCAGTTTAAAATATACTTTAGTTGAAGTGTATGAAAAACAGAAAACAGAAAAACCTATTACTATGGATAATAAATGGATAATAACTTCAATGGAAGGAATAGATTTAAGTAGTATTGAAAAAATGCCTACCATTTTATTTGATAGTGCGAATAAAAAAGTTTCCGGTTTTGCGGGATGTAATAATTTTTTTGGAGGATATAATCCAGAAAGTATGGCAATTGATTTTAGTAAAATGGGAATGACAAGAAAAATGTGTCCCGATATGACCGTTGAAAATGCCTTTGTCAATAATCTGAAAAATGTAAAATTGATGGGTATTGATCAAGATAAACTACTTTTTTACGATAGTAATGACAAAGTGATCATTTCTTGTGAATTAGATCAATAAAAAATGAGTTAATATATTAGCTCCATTTTTTTCTTTTTAAAGTAAAACTGCTTGATTTTATTTTTTAATGTATTCCCATTCCAAAATTTATGGAAACGTTCGATACAAAGGATGTAATATGGGATAAATTAAACTTTAGAACAAACCGACAAAAATTCTTTTTACAGATCCAGTTTGCCTTTTTGAGAGAATTGCGACTCATATCCTTCATCAATCAAAAGATCTTTCTTTTTGGAGGCTACAACAGCCAGTTGATCACAACGCTCATTTTGTGGATGATTGCTATGTCCTTTCACCCACTCAAATTGTACCTTGTGCTTTTTATATACCTTTAAAAATCGTTTCCACAGATCGGGATTCTTTTTATCTTTAAATCCTTTTTTAACCCAGTTATATATCCAGCCTTTTACAACAGAATCAATCACATATTTAGAGTCAGATGTAATCAAAATTTCCAGACCTTCTTTTTTCAATTGTTCCAAAGCAACGATTACAGCAAGTAACTCCATGCGGTTATTGGTTGTTTTTCTATAACCTTGTGAGAACTCTTTTTTATAGGGTCTGCCCACCCATTCCATCACAATGCCATAACCGCCTTTGCCGGGGTTTCCGCTACAAGCTCCATCTGTATATATATGTACGTCCATTATTGCTCTTTCAAAATAGTATCTTCAATAACTTTCGGGAAATTTTTCTGTTCTAAAATATGGATCTTAGCTGCAACATCATCAGGTGTATCTGTAATAGACAAAGGAACCGTTTCCTGAAAGATAATAGTACCCTCATCATAATTCTCATTTACATAATGAATAGAAATTCCTGATTCCTTTTCCTTGTTTTCCACAATTGCTTTATGCACATGCATACCATACATTCCTTTGCCGCCATATTTTGGTAATAAAGCAGGGTGAATATTAATTATCCTGTTTGGAAAAGATTTAATTATTTGTGAGGGAATTTTCAATAAAAATCCGGCAAGGACAATAAAATCAGCTTCATTTTCCAAATATTTCTCAAATTCAGTTGAAAATAGTTCCTTTTTTGAAATGACCTTAAAAGGTATTCTTAATCTTTCAGCCCTTTCTATCACTCCGGCATTTTTATTATTTGTAAACACATAAACAACTTTTATTGAAGAGTGATTATCAAAATAATTTATAATATTTTCAGCATTTGTACCTGATCCGGAAGCAAAAATGGCAATTCTAATCATATCATTTAATTTTTATAGGCATGACAAAAAAAAGGATTTAAATTCATATTTCTACTATAAAAATATTAAATTTATCATCTATAAAAAGTCTAAAAACAGATTTTTTAGACTTTTTATAGATTTAAATCGAAAATATATTATTTTTGCAGCATTAATTAAAATTATAAAAATAGAAAATTATGTCAGACATTGCATCAAGAGTAAAAGCCATTATCGTAGATAAGTTAGGCGTTGACGAAAATGAAGTTACTAATGAAGCTAACTTTACTAACGATTTAGGAGCAGATTCACTAGATACTGTTGAACTAATCATGGAATTTGAAAAAGAATTTGATATCCAGATTCCAGACGATCAAGCAGAAAATATTGGTACTGTTGGTCAGGCAGTTAGTTATATAGAAGAAGCTAAAAAGTAATTGAAATATATTCAATTAAATTACGGGCTTTTCCAATAATATTGGTTAAGCTCGTAGTTTTGTTTTTAAAATTAAACAAATAACCCATTTTAAATGCAATTAAAACGAGTAGTTGTTACAGGTTTAGGAGCGTTAACACCCATTGGGAATAATGTTAATGAATATTGGGAAGGTCTGGTTAACGGAGTTAGCGGTGCTGCCCCAATAACACACTTTGACGCTTCAAAATTCAAAACTCGTTTTGCATGTGAGCTAAAAAACTTTAATGTTACTGATTATATGAACAGAAAAGATGCTCGGAAAATGGATAAATTCACTCAATATGCAATGATTGCTTCTGATGAAGCTATTGCAGATTCAGGTTTGGATTTTGATAAAGAAAACAGAAATAGAATTGGTGTTATATGGGGTGCAGGAATTGGCGGTTTAGAATCTTTTCAAAATGAAGTTTTAGAATTTGCCAAAGGAGATGGAACTCCAAGATTTAACCCTTTCTTTATTCCAAAAATGATCGCAGATATTGCACCTGGTCAGATCTCGATCAAGCATGGTTTACGGGGTCCGAATTTTACTACGGTTTCAGCATGTGCATCTTCTGCCAATTCAATGATAGATGCATTAAATTATATCCGCTTAGATCAGGCCGACGTTATTGTAACCGGAGGGTCAGAATCATGTATCGCCATTGCAGGAATTGGAGGGTTTAATGCTCTTCAGGCTATGTCAACACGAAATGATGACCCGGCAACAGCATCAAGGCCATTTGACAAAGACCGTGACGGTTTTGTAATTGGTGAGGGAGCAGGAGCACTAATTTTGGAAGAATTAGAACATGCAAAAGCCCGTGGAGCAAAGATCTATGCCGAAGTTATTGGCGGGGGTCTATCTGCTGATGCCTATCATATTACCGCACCACATCCCGAAGGATTGGGAGCAAAAGCTGTAATGGAAAATTGCTTACAAAATGCAGGTATTAAACCAGAAGAAGTAGATGCCATCAATTTGCATGGTACAGCCACACCTCTTGGTGACGTTGCTGAATTAAAAGCAGTTAAAGCTGTTTTTGGAGACCATGCTTACAACTTAAACATCAATTCAACCAAATCAATGACAGGTCATTTACTTGGAGCTGCGGGAGCTATTGAAGCTATTGCTTCTATTTTAGCTATTAATAATAGTATCGTTCCTCCAACCATCAATCATTTTACAGATGATGATAAGATTGACCCAAAATTGAATCTTACATTCAATAAAGCTCAAAAAAGAGAAGTAAATATTGCCATGAGCAATACCTTTGGTTTTGGCGGTCATAATGCTTGTGTATTATTAAAGAAATTTGCTGATTAAAAATTAATGAATTTACTTCGCAAAATAACGAATTCCCTATCTGAAAAAGATGAGGAATTTTATTCTGCAATCAAAGGTGTTGTTGGTTTTAAACCCAAGAATATCAATCATTACGAAGAGGCTTTTACACACAGTTCCTTAAAAAAAATCAATCCAAAAGGAGGCTATCCATTAAATTATGAACGTCTTGAATTTTTGGGAGATGCTATCTTAGGATCGGTAATTGCTGATTATCTTTTTAAAAAAATTCCAAAAGGAGATGAGGGTTATTTAACACAAATGCGATCAAAAATTGTAAGTAGAGAACATTTGAATGAATTAGGAAAAGATCTTGGATTGATAAAATTCGTAAATAGTTCTATTCCAAATCAAAATTTTGGCAACAATATACATGGTAATCTTTTTGAATCTCTCATCGGAGCGATACATTTAGACAGGGGTTATAAGTTTACCGAAAAATTTATATATAAGATTGTTATAGAACCGTATGTTGATATTGAAAGACTGGAAGGTAAGATTACCAGTTATAAAAGTGTATTATTTGAATGGTGTCAAAAGAACAAGAAAAAAATAAAATATCATATTTTTGAAGATACTGGAAATGATTCTATAAAACATTTTGGAGTTAAATTATTCATCCAAAATGAATTGGTTGCAAAAGGAAGGGCAACATCAAAAAAGAAAGCAGAAGAAATAGCTTCTAAAAGAGCTTATTATAAATTGCAAACACAAATTGAAAAGAAATCAAATTAACGCAACTATAATAGGTTTTCATTTTTAATAAATCAAAACTTCTTTATTTTTGTAAAGATCTAAATTTAGAAAAGTGTCTAAAATTCATACCTTTGATTTTGAATATGATCACGATTATATTCTAATAGGAATTCATACCACATTAAATGATTACCGGTTGGCATATTTTTTGAACAAAGAATTAAAACTGTTTTTAAAGAGATTTAAAGATAATCTGGATTTTCCTTTAAAACAATGCAGCTTCCCGTTTTATTTATACGAAGATAAAGCTTCTTTTATTACGTGGTCAATGATCTCAAATAAATTTATTTCAACGAATAGTGTTCAATCAAATACTAATTTGTTTGATGAGGAAACAAAAATCCGGTTTTTAATACCTGAAAAAAATAAAGTAGATTATTTTATAAAAATTAATGGATTTATCAAAGATGAAAATTTAGAAAATATTTTAACAAAAATAAAAGAAGCTGAAAAGATAATTACATCCTACACAATTGATCCATACACGTTAAAATCAAGGGATAATTTAATATTTTAAGAAATGAAAACACGAAAAAAGACAAAAATAGTTGCCACATTAGGGCCTGCAGTTGATAGTATTGAAATTATGGAGCAAATGATGTTGTCCGGTGTCAATGTTTTCAGAATTAATTTCTCACATGCTAATTACGAAGATGTTACTCAAAAAATAAAAGACATCCGCTATTTAAATAACAAAAACAACTGGCATGTTGCGATTTTGGCAGATCTTCAGGGACCTAAATTACGTGTAGGTGTAATGGGAGAAAAAGTTAAATTAAAAAAAGGAGATAATTTTACTTTTACTACGGAGAAATGTGAAGGAAATAGTGAAAAGGCTTATATGACCTACAAAAATTTTCCTAAGGATGTAAAGGCGGGTGAACAAATACTTGTAGATGATGGTAAATTATTGTTCGAAGTAATTGAAACAGATCAAAAATCAATTGTTAAGACCAAGGTAATACGTGGCGGAAGATTGAAATCAAAAAAAGGAGTTAATTTACCCAATACAAAGATCTCTTTACCGGCATTGACAAAAAAAGATATAAAAGATGCCATTTTTGCAATTGAAAATCAAGTTGACTGGATAGCCTTGTCTTTCGTTAGAACTCCTGAAGATCTGATCATGTTAAGTGACCTGATCAAAGAAAAATCACCCTATAAAATACCAATCATAGCAAAAATTGAAAAACCAGAAGCAGTTGAAAATATAAATCAAATTACATCACATTGCGATGGAATAATGGTTGCCCGGGGTGATTTGGGTGTGGAAGTTCCAATGCAAAGAGGTCCGATAATCCAAAAAATGCTGGTTCGCAAAGCCAAAGAGGCCAGAATTCCGGTAATTATTGCTACTCAGATGATGGAATCTATGATCACAAGTCAGGTGCCAACAAGAGCCGAAGTTAATGATGTTGCAAATTCAATAATGGATGGAGCTGATGCAGTAATGCTTTCCGGAGAAACTTCTGTAGGTGAATTTCCAATACGTGTAATAAATGCAATGAGACTTATCATCGAAAGTGTTGAAGACTCAAATCTAATTAACAGTCCTGTAAGACCGGTTGAGTGTGTAGATGAACGCTTCATCACAAAAGCAATTTGTCACCAGGCAGCACAAGTGGCCGATTCTATTGAAGCTACAGCAATAACTACATTAACCCATAGCGGTTATACTGCATTTCAAATATCTTCCTGGAGACCAAAATCAAATATTTTAGTTTTTTCTGATAATCCAAGGATCCTGGCAATGTTAAACTTACTTTGGGGAGTAAAAGCTCACTTTTACGACAGATTGGACAGTACTGAACGTACAGTTGAAGATATTAATAAAACAACTTTAGAAAATGGTTATGCTGTAAAAGGTGATTTTGTTATCAATTTAACTTCTATGCCGGTACAAGCAAAAGGAATGGTAAATACTTTGCGGATTTCACAATTATAAGGGTATTTATTTTTCTAAGACCAAATATTTTTTGGCCTTGTATTGATCACTTGACTCTTTGCTATTATAAAATTTCTTAAATGATGATATAGTTTTTTAAACCCTTATTTGACATTTTGTGATTCTTCTATTATATTACTTATCCGTTAGGTTAACTTTCTTTTGTATTCATATTTTAATATAAATTCAGTTATTTTTTAATATTTATCCTAACTTTACGAAATAATAATATCAACTTTCAACAAACAAGCAAGATAATTATGAGAAACAGAGGCAATCTTAAAGTAAAACTATTGATTGGTGCAGCAATCGTTTTGTTTTCTTTTTTTAAATACTGGACCAAAGGAGAAACAAACCAATACACAGGTAAAAAACAACACATATCCTTAACAACCGACCAAGAGATCCAATTAGGTTTACATAGTGCGCCCCAAATGGCAAAAGAATATGGTGGTTTATATCCAGATCAAGAAGCACAGGCTCTTGTGAAAAAAGTTGGACAAAAAATTGTAAATAACAGCATAGCAAAAGAAACCCCTTATCGTTATGATTATCATTTACTTCGTGACCCGCAAACGGTAAATGCATTTGCACTACCCGGCGGACAAATATTTATTACTTATGGTTTGTTTAAACTTTTAAAGACTGAAGATCAGCTGGCAGGTATTTTAGGTCATGAAACTGGCCATGTCGTTGGAAGACATTCTGCTGAACAAATAGCAAAACATGAATTGACAAATGGAATTTTAACTGGCATCATGGCAGGTACTGATCCAAATATGGCTCAAATGGCATCTGTAGTAGCTCATACTGTTAATATGAAATATGGCCGTACTGATGAACTGGAAGCTGATCGCCTGGGGGTAAGATTTATGATAGATGCGGGTTACAACCCTTATCATTACATTGAAGTGATGGATATTTTAGACAAGGCATCCGGGGGTCAGGCGCCTCCTGAATTTCAAAGTACACATCCAAGTGGACCTCATAGAATTGAAGAAATTAAAGAAGCCATAAAGGAATATGGCTATGTTCAAAGTAATTAGTATTCCTAAATTGCAAATAAAATGAGTTTTGGTGGTTCTGTTCAGG
>Ga0190293_1001013_pt1 | contig 9927 bp, 10 predicted proteins | sample 48693001_MG_FD_161671 | JGI IMG/M metagenome (GOLD analysis project Ga0190293, IMG submission 161671) | Hydrothermal vent microbial mat bacterial communities from Southern Trench, Guaymas Basin, Mexico - 4869-30-0-1_MG | ecosystem: Environmental > Aquatic > Marine > Hydrothermal vents > Microbial... | reverse complement strand
CTGCGCCGGCAGCAAGTATTATGATATGAAGGGGTTTGGGCATAGTATTTAATGTCTGGTTTGATCAGGGATTATACCGATAACATCCTGCAGGCTCTATGCAAAGAAACGGGCAGGATCATGTTTATTCGAAAGCACTAAAGGAATCATAGCAAGGCAAATGTATCCGGAATTCAGGAAATATAAATGCGTACACTGTTAACCGGGCTGGTTTTACTACTATTGGCCGGCTACTCCTTCGCCGATGACATAGAACGCCGGACGGCCAATGACGGCCAACTGCTGCTGGAGGATATACCACCTATTCCGGCATCCCTGCCGCAAACGCTGAGCCGATACCAGAATATCCGTTCGGCCAGGTTCGCAGCCTGGACAAAAGACAGTAAAAGTATTTTTATCAGAACACGCTTTGGCCACGTCAGCCAACTGCATCGTGTCGATGTGCCGGGCGGTGCCCGCTACCAGTTGACCTTCGGCGAGGAACCGATTGGCGAGGTACTTCGACGACCTGACAGTAACTTGCTGGCCCTGACCCAGGACAAGGGTGGCGATGAGTTTGACCAGGTTTTTCTACTTAACCCGGACGACGGACTGCTGCAGATGTTGTCTGACGGGGTTGCATTAAACAACCGCCTGGCCTGGGATCGACAGGGCCGGCACCTGGCCTATCGCTCGACACGAAGAAACGGCCGTTCGAGTGATATCTGGGTACAGGATGCCGATTCACCTGATCCGGCAACCATGCTGCTTGAAACAGACGATGGCACCTTATGGAAGCCAATAGACTTCAGCCGCGATGGCAAAAGATTGCTGATCCAGCAGTTTCTCAGCGTTGCGGATTCCAGGATTTATGTGAAGGAACTGCCTGCAGGAGAACTACGCTTGCTGGCCGGCGATGCCGAGAACCCCACGAGTAATATCGCCACCGGCTTTGACCGGCAGGATAACAGTGTCCTGTTTGTCACCAACCAACGCAACGGGGCGGCCGAGCTTGCAAAGGTGAGCCTGGATGAGGTACCGGTTATCACGTTTTCATCCAACGTCACCAACTGGGATATTACCCGCTTTGTTTTAAGCCCGGACCGCAAACGGGGCGCCTTTGTTTCCAACGAGGGTGGCATCAGCCGACTGTATCTTTTTGATCCTGAAAAACTGACGTACAAGCTGGTGAACAAAATCCCACTGGGGCTGATTAGCGGTTTGATTTTTAGCCCGGACGGCCAGAAACTCGGAATGACATTGACGTCGGCGCGCAACCCGAACGATGCCTTTGTGCTGGAACTTGGCCGTAAGCCCTTGTCCAGGAATCAGCTCACACGCTGGACCTTTAGTGAGGTCGGCGGGCTGGACGCAGACAAATTCTCAAAACCGATACCAATCAAATACTCTTCCCCGGTTGAAGGCCAGGGCAAGGAAATGTCCATTCCGGCATTTGCCTACCTGCCACCCGGCGATGGCCCGTTCCCGGTCATCATCCACGTCCACGGTGGCCCTGAAAATCAGTTCAGGCCACGCTTCAACAGTGATTTCCAATTGTGGATTGATCAGCTTGGCGCGGCCGTCATCGCTCCGAATATCCGTGGATCGCTGGGCTACGGTTCAGGCTACATTGCACTGGATAACGGTTATAAACGTGAAACGGCGGTGAGGGATATCGGTGCTCTGCTCGACTGGATTGAGCTTCAACCACGACTCGACCAGGACCGGGTAGCTATCATTGGTGCCAGCTATGGCGGTTACATCGCCCTCGCGTCAGCAGTTCACTACAGCGACCGCCTGTGTGCGGCAGTGGACCGTGTAGGTATCAGTAACTTCGTAACCTTCCTGGAAAACACACAGGACTATCGACGGGAACTGCGCCGCATTGAGTACGGCGATGAGCGTGACCCGGAGATGCGGGCATTCCTGGAGCGAATCAGCCCTCTTAACAGCGTGGACAAGATAAAAATCCCACTATTTGTCCAGCAGGGCCGCAATGACCCGATCGTACCCATGTCGGAATCGGAACAAATGGTCAAGGCCCTGCGTGCGCAGGGTCAGACGGTCTGGTATATGAACGCCCTGAACGAGGGCCATGGTTATGACAAAAAAGAAAACCGTGACCTGTATCAACAGGCCACGTTTTTGTTTCTGCAGAAATACCTGCTGGGCGAATAAACCGACGTCATCCCGGGTTTAACCCGGGATCCATCTTTATTTATTGGCCTTATAAGCCCGCACGGCTTCATTGAACAGAGTAGCAACGCGTTCTTCCATATCCACTGAATAATTGTGTGCATTGGAAATTGCCTGGCGGTTACCCGAGCTCATTTCCGGGTTTTTCGCATCCTTGTTGACGCAAGTGCGATAGCCTTCCATATCTACCTGAAACTGCTTGACGTTCTTTTGGGCCGCCAACAAGTCAGACTTCTCAGGGGTTTTCGATATTGGTGGCGGGGCCGAGGGCAAATTACATTGCTGGGCTTCCACCGGCAATATCACCTTGCTGCCATCTTTCATCACATCCTGGGCCATCGCTGCCATTGAAACCACCAATACCAGACCTGCAAAAATAACTCTTTTCATCATTTCACCTGCTTTAAAAAATTTGTTTTGAACGATACCGGATTACTTCCGTTGCACCGTAATTTATTCCCCTTCCCAATACTCAGCCATTCCTGCCTGATCGCGTATGATATAGCGCATTACTGTTGGGTTTCCACCATCTTCGGCAGGAAATTCTGCCAGCACACCCACTTTTTCCGAGTCCGGGTACTCCGCAATCTCCAGTATGTGAGAGTTTAAAGGACTGCGCAGTCAGGTATCAAACCCAGCGTCTTACGTTCGATTTATAGTGCAGGTATTGCTGGCCAAAGGCCGCTTCCATAAAGCGTTCTTCGCCCAGTACAAAATTATTGCGGATTATCAGAATAAATACCGGAATGGGGAACAGCGCCCCGAGATTCCCGAACAGCATGGCCACACCAAATAGCATCAAAAACATTCCCATGTACATGGGATTGCGGCTAACTCGGTAAAAACCGCCGGTGACCAGCACAGTGGCTTCATCAAATGGCTCCAGCCCGGTGTCCACCCGCTTGAACATGCCGGCTGAGATCGCTGCCATGGTGATTCCAAAAAGAACCAGGATAATCCCGCTGTAAGCCTCTGGCGGAAGAACATATTGATATACAGGAAAGAAATACTGGGTCGGCCAGATCAACACCAGCGTCATTAACAGGTACACCGGCGGAATGATTTTGCGTTTCTGTTCCATGTTTCAGAAAAACGCGAACCAGCCCGAAACCGATTTACTGTAAGCCACCGAGACAATATACAGGATGGTCGCCAGGCCAAACAGCCAGGCGAACAAACGCTCCCTTTTGCTTCTACCAAAGCGCAGCGCAACCATGCCGGCACCGATGTATACCAGCAAGGCAATGATCTTGGCCATCAACCAGGGTTGTTCCAGCGGTGAAAACCGCATTTGCACGGCAAGTATGATCGCGCTGACCAATAACAGCGTATCAATAATATGGGGAGCGGTCTTAACCCAGCGCTGACGCAACAGCGGTGAATCTATCAGCATCCAGATGCCGCGGATGAAGAAGCCTGTAAATGACAGGACCACGCAGGTGACGTGAATAGTTTTAATAGTGACTATCATTTCACAAATGAACAAATTGCTTTAAGTGGACTTTTTAACAAATCGGGTAAGAATCACGATTTGCTGGCCATTTACCCTACCCTCGATGTGTTCCGGGGTATCCGGAACCAGTGAGATGTTCCGCACTGCGGTACCACGCTTGGCGGTAAAACCGGCCCCTTTGACGTTCAGATCCTTGATTAAAGTAACGGTATCACCGGCTTCAAGAACGGCACCATTGCTGTCCAAATGCTTAACACCGGTTTCCTCGCCCTGCCCTTCACCTGTCGCCTGTGCCCATACCAGGGTTTCATCATCCAGGAAAAGCATATCCAGTAAATCCTGAGGCCAGCCCTCGGCACTCAAACGTGTCAGCATCCGCCAGGCCATCACCTGCACTGGTGGTTCCTGGCTCCACATGCTGTCATTCAGGCAGCGCCAGTGATTAGCATCCATACATTCGGGATCTTCAACCTGCTTAAGACAGGTGGCACAAACCAATACGCATTGATCCACACCGCCATCTGATCCTGGTGGAATTTCATAAACGGAAAGATTGTCTTGCGCGCCGCATAGCTCACATTTTGAATCGCTGCGTGATAGTAATGCTGATTCTGTGCTCATTTTACTGATCCGGTACTGTTGGAACTTCAAACCAGGTAGCGTAACCCACGGCACGGCATGTGCCTGACTCACCAAACAAGGCTGTACCGGTGTAATGCTTGCGGCCCTCCTGGCTGATTTCCCAACCAATCAGGACACATCTCTCACCTGCCATTACCGGCCCCTTGATGGACACGGCAAGTTCGCCTAAAAGGATAACCCCTGTGGGCGGCTCGGGAAACGCATACGCACCCGGGCAATCCAGGACAGACCAAAGGTACTCCGTTGATACTTTCCCCGATGAATCCACAAGTGAATCATCCGGAACCCACGTCGCGGCAACCATGCCCTCAGGCCCATCCGCAGGCTCGCCCGCCTGCTGAACAGGGCCGGCAAATATCCTCAGACCATCTCCGTGTTCACGCTCCGGGCCACAGACAAAACAACCGGGGTAGAAATGCGAATCAAATCCACGATAACGCCCGGAAGCCGCTTCTGCCGCCGCAAAACCAGGAGGCTCCGGTATCTCGATATCAACCGTCGCCGGTCTGCCGGATGCCACCACCTCATCATTATGAATCAGCTCTACACCAGCGCCTGTCCTGCGCACTTCCAACGGTGTATCAAGCGGTGGCGGGATACGCAATCGCACTGCCGCCGCGCCATCAATGAACCTACCGACCAGCCCACAGGAATACCCCCCATTGCCCGAACAGGGTGGTCCATGAAAGCGCCTGTTTATCGTTACTGATTCAGTCATTTCAAAAACGGCCAATGAACCGAAGCGAGCTCAATCAGAGGCGTTACTCTGACGACAAGCCATCCGCAACACCGCGCCCGACAGAGCCCAACGCCAACATGGTCATGCCCGAGAAAATCAGGCGTACGCCCACAAGAATACCAATCGCCCATGCGCCGGAAACGGGCCAGCCCCGCCAGATCATCAAACCTAATATCAAGGTGATAATACCGTTGAAAATCACCCAACCCTTGCCCTGCCCGCTGGCAACCGCCGTGGATGTAAAAATAATTGTTAACCCATCCACCACAAAATAAATCGCAAGGAACAGGGTCAGGGTCGCCAATGCCATCCCCGGTTGCCCGATAATTGCAATACCGGCAAGTACGGTGATGCCGCCAAACAACAGCCTGAGGAAGCCCCTTCCAACAGAACCAGCCTGGAAAGCATATATTGTCTGCGCCAGGCCGGCAAAGATCATGGCTATGCCGATCATCACGGCCATTGCAAGGCCAGTGACCAGGGGAGACCCCATCGCAAGAAAGCCAAGAATTATGGTCAGTACGCCCCAAGCTGTGATGGCACCGGAAGCTTTTTTGATGGGTTGCGTTGATTCAGTCATTACTATCCCTCTTTGATTTAGATTTGATCGAACTGTTAACTACAAGTATGGAAATTGGAAAACTAATGTTTACAGCGTATGATTAGTTACTGACTTTGTCACCTGATTTATTGGCCTGACTATATTAAGCTCTATTCAGAATGTAAAATCTGAAGTTGTTCCCGACGTACACGTGGAAGGGGTAATAGTTGTGATTAATTCATTTTCACCAGCATCTCGCGCAATCATCGTAAGTGCTGCACTGGTTATAGTTATTGCAGGCATGAAGTATGCCGCGCCATTGCTGGTACCGTTTTTACTCGCCGCTTTTATAGCGGTCATCTGCTTTCCATTAATGAGCCTGCTACAGCAGAAAGGCCTGCCTCAAAGTCTGTCACTGTTGCTGGTTATGATGTTAGTAATCTTTATCGGTATTGGTTTGGTGTTTCTGATCGGAAGCTCGGCAACAGATTTTAGCCTGAGCTTACCGGAATACGAGCGGAGAATTACTGCCGAGTGGAGCGCGGCGACTCTATGGCTGAGTGACCACGGTATCTCCGTCACAGACAGCATAAAAAAAATCATGAATCCAGCCGCTGCGGTAGGCCTGTTATCATCAATATTAATGGGCTTCGGCGGACTTCTGACAAGCTCATTTTTGATCATTTTGACCGTGGTCTTTATCTTGATGGAAGCAGCCGGGTACACGCAAAAGCTTGCGGTTTCAAACAATGCCATTGAGAAACATTCACAGCCCGATGAATCCGGGTTCTTTCATGTGTTCCTGAGTAAGCTACGCAGTTATATGGGTATGAAGACACTCATCAGCATGCTTACCGGCGTTACCATCGGCATAGCAATGTGGTTAATTGGCGTTGACTATCCTGTGTTATGGGGTGTACTTGTTTTTTTACTTAACTTTGTTCCCAATATTGGTTCAATCATTGCTGCAGTTCCGGCGGTGATCCTGGCCCTTGTACAGTTGGGACTTAGTTCAGCATTGCTCGTGACTGCAGTTTTTGTAGTGGTCAACCTGGTTATCGGAAATGTTATTGAACCAAGATTTATGGGTAAAGGCCTGGGCCTTTCAACTTTGGTGGTGTTTGTATCCCTTGTTTTCTGGGGCTGGGTATTAGGGCCGGTAGGTATGTTGCTGTCGGTCCCGCTGACCATTACCGTCAAACTCGCTTTAGACAGTAAACCCGAAACTCAGCGGTTGGGTAAGCTGTTGGGGTCGGTAGACAACTAGTGACTTGTCACCCTATTTAAAGAACTTGTAAACAGGTTTGAAGATATAAATGACGACGAACATGGGGAGAAGAGCCCCGAACATCATTTCCAGTGATCCTGTTTTCAATAAAGCCGCCCCACTCAATGCAAAGGCAGAGACAGCATACAGGTGAATTCCCCAACGCTTCCAGAACCACATGGCAATACCGGCGATCACCGATCCCACGGACGAGAGCCCAAACAATGCCAGTGCGATGTTCGTATGTTCAACGGACATTGAACGGGCGAGGGCCCAAAATATAAAGCCATGGATTACAACGTAAACCAATGCACCTGTCTGAAGTGTGGTGCGATGCGGTGTTCGTTGGCTTGGGTGATGTGATTTGCTCATGTTCTTTCTGTAAACTCCTGATTCGATGCGTATGCCATATGGATGATATTAACCTAATACGTATGTTGCATGCTAGGTAAGCCACTGTTACAGTTGATCGACTGAATATTCCACTAATGTTAAAGACTGAATAATTATGAAATTACCTCTGCCAATCTACCTGCTGCTGCTAATCCCCATTTTAACAGCCTGCAATTCTGAGCCGCCGGAAGTCAAGGAATCCATCCGTTCCCTGGCGGCAATAAAAGTCGGTGAGGTTCAATCTATAAGCGGCAGAAAATTCCCTGGAAAAGCCAAGGCTACCCAGGAAGTCAATCTTGCTTTTGATGTTGGAGGAAAACTCATCGAGAGGCCGGTCAATATCGGTGATTTCGTCAAGAAAGGTGATGTTATCGCCCGGCTTGACCCACGGGATTTTAATGCCAACGTCAAATCAGCTACGGCAGCGCTGAAGAACGCTGAAAATAATTTCAAGCGCGCGAAGGAATTAATCAAGGACCAATTTATTTCACAGGTTGATTATGATCGTCTCGAAGCACGTGTGGCTACAGCTGAAGCAAACCTGTCAATCACACAAAAAGCACTGGCGGACTCCGTCATCAGAGCCCCATTCGATGGTCATATTGCCAATACATTTGTCGAAAACTACACAGCCGTACTGTCCCTGAAACCCATTGTCCGCCTGCTCGATACAACCCGGGTCGAAATGGTAGTACAAATTCCCGAGAGCCTCATTAGCAAGATTTCTTTCATTGAGGATATTCTTGTGATATTTGACTCATTTCCTGATGTAGCACTCGAGGCAACCATTACGGAGGTGAGTAATGAGGCCTCACAAACAACCCGTACTTATCCCGTTACGCTAATCATGACACAACAGGACGGTGCTGAGATCCTTCCCGGAATGGCAGGCAACGCAGCCGGAACACTGGTCATGCCCGGAGCAGTTGACACGCAGGATAAGCTGGTTGTACCGGTTAAAGCGGTATTCACTCCGGACACGGAAAAACAGGACCATGTCTGGGTCATCGACGAACAGTCCGGCAGCGTGGAGTTACGCAAAGTAGAAACCGGCCAACTGACCATGTCGGGCATCCAGATTACCGATGGCTTGCAAACTGACGAATGGATTGCTATCGCCGGCGTTCACACGCTGCACGAAGGTCAAATAGTTCGTATTGATTCCAGCATAGTTACGGAGTAAGCCGATGAACCTTGCCAAGGCAGCGCTGGAATATAAGACGATTACATATTTTGCAACCTTCCTGCTGTTGGTTGTAGGGGTTTTGGCCTTCTTCAGCCTGGGTCAGCTTGAAGATCCCGAATTCAGCGTTAAAACAGCTGCAATTACCGTCAACTACCCGGGCGCCAGTGCTGAACAGGTTGAGCTCGAAATTGTCGACCTGATCGAAACCCGAATCCAGGAAATGACGGAGTTAAAGCATATCTACTCCATGGCCCGCCCAGGCCAGGCCATCATTAAAGTTGACCTCCTGAATCACTACCGGGCGAATGAGCTACCCCAGATATGGGATGTCTTACGAAAAAAGGTTGGCGATGTTGAACACCTGTTACCCCCCGGCGCAAGTAAACCTGTTATCGGTGATGACTTCGGTTTTGTGTTTGGTTTCTTAATCGGTGTTACCGGAGATGGCTACAGCTATGCTCAATTGCATGACTATGTTAAAGCGCTGCGCAAAGAGCTGAAGGTTATTCCCAATGTTGCCCGCGTCGACACCTGGGGAATTCAAAACCGACAAATCTATATCGATGTTTCCCAGACCCAGCTATCCCAGCTTGGTTTAACCGCCGAAAGCATCGCCGCAACATTGCGAAAACAAAATATGATTGTTAATGCCGGCTCAGTCGATTTTCAGGGCCAGCGATTTCGTGTTGCCCCCACCGGCGAATTTACTACGGCTGAACAAATCGGCGACCTTGTAATTACCGGCGTCGATGGCACAGACCGTGTTGCAGGTATGCGCGGCGATGAATTGATCCGCATACGTGATATCGCCACGATACGCGATGCTTACATCGAACCACCGTTGCAAATTATGCGCATTAATGGATTGCCTGCAATCGGCTTACCCATCGCCCCTGCTTCAGGGACAAATGTTGTCAATGTCGGCCTGGATATCGATAAGCGTATCGAGGAAATGCAAGCAGCCCTGCCTGTGGGAATCGAATTACACCGCATCTCCTGGCAATCGGATCTTGTACAGGAATCGATTAGCGGTTTCATGGTAAGCCTGATGCAAGCCATCGCCATCGTGCTGGTGATCCTTGCTATCAGCATGGGGCTTCGTCAAGCTATCGTTATCGGCCTGACCGGGTTGGTTTTTGCAATCCTTGGCAGCTTTGTTGTCATGTCGATGTGGGGAATTGACCTTCAACGTGTTTCTCTCGGGGCGTTGATTATTGCCATGGGCATGATGGTTGATAATGCCATCGTAGTAGTTGATGGGTTTTCTGTGCGTTTAAAACAAGGCATGGACCGTAAACAAGCTGCCATTGAAGCTGCCAGCCAACCAAGCATGCCATTACTGGGTGCGACCATAGTCGCATGTGCGGCTTTTTATCCTATCTTCGTTTCAACCTATGACACCGGCGAATATGCGGGTAGTCTTTTCCAGGTGGTCGCAATTGCGCTGATTTTTAGCTGGGTACTCTCGCAAACTGTAACCCCGTTAGTCTGCGTAGATTTCATACCTGACCCCAAAAACAAAGGTAACAAA
>Ga0190293_1001012_pt1 | contig 9957 bp, 7 predicted proteins | sample 48693001_MG_FD_161671 | JGI IMG/M metagenome (GOLD analysis project Ga0190293, IMG submission 161671) | Hydrothermal vent microbial mat bacterial communities from Southern Trench, Guaymas Basin, Mexico - 4869-30-0-1_MG | ecosystem: Environmental > Aquatic > Marine > Hydrothermal vents > Microbial... | reverse complement strand
GCGTTCGGTGAATGAATTGCACAATGGTGCTCAAGCCTTCACCAATGATGACCTGAACCACCATATTCCGGAGTTAGATGAAAAGGAATTTGAGCAACTGGGACAGGCGTTCAACGCCATGGCGCGTCAACTTGCCGAGCAGCGCAGCGGCATGCGCGAATCCAATGTTCGTCTTGAATCCATCGTTGAGGAACGTACCCGGGCGTTGAAAAGCAGCAATGAGATACTGGGACTGGTTGATGAAAACCGGCGCAAATTACTGGCGGATATCAGCCACGAATTTCGTACACCCTTGACCGTGATACGCGGCGAAGCCGAAATAGCCATGCGGGGCAAAGCCAAGACCAAGGCTGAGTACCATGAGACACTCGCGCGTATCATGGAGCAGGCCGATCAGACAACACGTCTTGTTGATGATCTGTTATTTATCGCACGCGCCGATGCCGGCGAGCCACGCCTGAAAGTCCGTCCGGTTGCAGTCAATGGTCTTTTGAATACCGCGTGTACCGATTTCAAGGCCAAGGCTGAGCAGAATGAGATCACCATTGTTGAGGATGTGTTGATTGGAAGTGTTGTGGTGATGGGTGATGCCGGACGATTGCGCCAGGTTTTCTCCATACTGATAGACAACGCTTTACGCTACTCCAAGGCGGGCGGCAAGGTAGAGGTTAACCTGGACCGGGACGGTAATGATATTATTGTTATAGTACGGGATCATGGTATCGGGCTAACAAAGGAAGAGGCCCGGCAGGCGTTCCAACGCTTTTTCCGTGGAGGAAAGGCCCAGGGCCATGCACGTGGTACCGGACTGGGTCTACCGGTCGCGAAAGCGATTGTGGAGGCGCACAAGGGTACTATTACACTCGAGGGGGAACCGGGCAAAGGTGCAGTGGCAACCGTTGTTCTTCCCGCTGAAGAAAAATTGAAGGCTGTGGCATGAGAATATTAATAGTTGAAGACGACGCCAGGATTGCTGACTTTCTGCAACGTGGTCTGCGTGCAGAAGGACACTTCTGTGTGGTAGCCAATGATGGCGAGGCGGGCTTGTCGCTGGCGCTTGAAGGGGACTTTGACCTGTTGCTGCTTGATATGATGTTGCCGGGCATGCACGGGCGGGATGTGTGTCAGCAGTTACGTATGAACAAGGTTAATACACCATTAATCATTCTCTCCGCCATGGACAGCCTCGATGATGTCATTGCAGGCTTACGCATGGGTGCCGATGATTACATGACCAAACCTTTTTCTTTTGAGGAGTTGCTGGCGCGTATCGAAACCGTCACACGTCGAAGCTCGGAGATCAGCAGGGAAGAGCGCTCACTTGCAGTTGGGCCATTGGCCTTCGACCGTCAGTCGCTGCGTTTTTCCGTGAATGGAGAGGAGGTCAAGATGACGGCCAAGGAACTGGCCATCATCGAGCTATTAATGAGTAACCCAGGTACTTTATTCAGTCGCGAGCGCATACTCAGTAATGTCTGGGGACTGAACATGGATCCATTGACCAATGTCGTGGATGTGTATATCGGTAAGCTGCGTAAAAAGATAGATGATGACGACACGGATTCGCTTATAGAGACGGTCCGAGGACTGGGATATCGCCTGAACCTGGATTAATCATCAAAGACATTTCATAAAAAATTTAACCTGCGTTCATCTTAGTTTCAATATCTGTTCAACTGAAGCAGTTACTATGAAATCAGAGGTTCTTGGGCATTAGTTCAGTTTACCCCTTACTGGCTTCCCAAATGAATCAAGAACCTGCGTTAACCTGACCAACGGCAACATGTTTTCATCGGGTGGCGAAGAAGACAACGGGCCGGGGGAATGGTGATCGGTCACTGGATGTGACCGAATTGCAGAATCTTCGCAAGGATGTGAGGCTTCAGCGATTTGAGGTTCAGTCAACCGGTCGGAGTGAAAGTATCTTCACCGTCTTGCAAGGATGCAGGGCGGTGATTATATTATTCCAGGCCTCATTTTTTAACCATCCCAGCTTTTAACCATCCCAGCTTTTAACCATCCCAGCTTTTAACCATCCCAGCTTTTAACCATCCCAGCTTTTAACCATCCCAGCTTTTAACCATCAATATCAAATCGAAGGTGCTGAGCAGACAACTGTGCTTCGGCACTGTAAACAGTGTCGCCCGATCCTATCGTGGCTGGGGCCAGGTGGATTATTGTTGGCAAGGGTTGAACTTCCAACTCGACACTGCCACTGAAGAATTCCGCATCATTGCCCGTAATCGCCTGTTCCACCTTACTCACCGTTAAACCTATTCTGCAATTGGCCAACAACTGTGGGTTGCCGACGAACACCGATTCCAATGGGGATGGGTTGGTATTAATAGTAAAGCCAAACCCGGACCAGTCAGCCGTCAGCATGCTGTTTTCTTGCTCCAAATTTCCCAGCAACCTGTTAATCTCAGTCGCTGTAACGGACCGGTTTTTAAACGGTCCACTCCAGGCGGCAATACACTTTGCCAGTGGATGGGTTGTTTCGGAGGGAATGAAATTCAGTTTACCTTCTGACAGCAAATCGAACTTTAGCGCCATATCAAGTTTGATACGCGACAGGTCATCCTCGATCTGGAAGTTAGAGAAATTTGCCCAGAGTTTGCCGTTTGTATTTGTCTGAGCTTTCACATGGGCTAAAGGAGCGCTCTGATTACCGGGGCTCATACTCGATCTGATGGACTCGCAGGCAGAATCCTCAAATCCTGCTTCAATTTGGCAGCTACGGACAGCCTGGGCATTCAGTCGATCACATTCCAGCTTTGAGGTTTCTGCATTTGCGATACAGGTGCCCCTGTCTGCATCATACTTGGCGTTCTGGCGCTTACGTGATGCCTCGCACAGGGGGTCGACTGCTTCGCTGACGCAACGGTTATTCAAAGGGTTGCGGAACAGGCAGGATGAGCAATTGCGCGTGTCCCGCAGACGCTTACACTGGCTGAGATTTGTCTGGCAGGCGGGGACAGGGGGGCAACTGCGATGTTCACAAATGATATCTTCTGTATCGAATGGCTGAAGTGTTGCTGAGTAATTCAGTGCTGAAAGCACGGTACCGTCAAACTCGGCATCTATGTGTAAGTCAGCCAGCGAAGCCTGCAATACCTCGCGTAAGAACGGGCGTCTGACTTCGATCAGGGCGATAACCGGTTCTTCCCCGGAGATTGAGAAAGCGGCTGTCCTGATATTGAATTCATCTTTTAGTGCCTTGAAAGCCTGCCTGGGATGAGTCGGGTCTACATTTATGACTGGCGTCTGTGACTCAAGGGTGCGAATGGATTTTGAATGTAGTATGCAACCAGAATCCTTTTCTACCACGAGGACTTCCCAGTGATCGGCACTTTGTTGTGTTTCTCCTTTGGCCGACCAGGTCCGCCAGCGCTCGCTTGGTCCGACGCCCAGTTCATTGACGGCGATTGGCAGGCCGTCGGCAAACCAGTAGTGGATAATAGTCAACGGGCGCTTCGCACCGGATATTTCTGAATAAAAATAGCGTATATCTGATGCATTATTCATATTGCTGGCAATCCCCACCGGTTCGCGCGATTCGATGCCACTGGCAAATTCGGCCCGGGAAACCGTGACATCGGCGGGGCAGCTTGACAGGTCCGGGATAAATGTCATGTCCAGTGCAATTGAGGTTGTCAGAGGGGCAATCAGCATGGCACTGCCAGCTACCATGAACATTCCCCTGAGCGCCTGTGTGTGGCTGGCTGGTGAAAGGGCGAAACCGGGCAGTGAGGCACCGACTTGAACCTCGCCCAGCGGGGTAGCGTTCAAGGGGATACTGTTTGACTGAAGCCCAACGAATGAAGCCGTGAAATCAGAATTGAGCCGTTGCAGCGTGTGCCGGGTCAACTCCGGGATGGGTTCGGCGTAGCTGCCATCTTCGAAAATAAAATCTCTCGAACTGATTTCAAGCCGGGTGAAACGCGGTAACCACTCCAGGCGTGAACCACTGAAATACAGCAGGATATCTCCGGATATCGATGCGGATATCTTGTTGTCATCTTGATCTTTAATATTAACTATAGCGTCTAATGCTATGTATTGATTATAAAATGATATGTCAATGCTGCGAAATTCATATTGTTCCGAAAATACCAGCAGTGACTTGAGTTCAGTTTCAATCTGCTCTCCCAGCCAGATATTGTCCAACTTGATCAGTGTGTCAATATCCTCAAGCTCCAGCAGTGCAGCTTCGGCACTAGCGGCGCGCTGATTCTGAATTGAAGCTAGTTCATCTGGGGTTCCGACAGGCTGCAACACGGTACAAGCAGCCATGAGATACGTGACAAGCGCCAGGAAAAAGAGGTGAATCAGCCTGTTTCGCATGCTTTCCTCATCTTGTTACCCCATAGGTTTAATCTGAAAAGATTGGCTCTGATGTTTATTGTGATCAGTGATCCGGGCAAAATCAATATCGACATTGTTTTATTTCCAACCGCACCCCCCGATCACTAACACCCAGACACATTTAAATTCCGTGCCATTGTCCGTGATCCATCCAAACTCCGGTGTAATCACGTCCCAGAAACGCTGTAATTCGCCTTTGAAACCCGGATCGTATGCAAAGTGAATCAGGCCGGGGGTATATGCAAAAGGCACTTCAGGCATAGGTTGATCAAGCATGGCGATCAAATTCTCCCTTTCCGGGTAATGAAATTCTCTTCTTGACTCCAAACTGTTCTGCCTGGGTTGCTTGCCAAACAGGCGGTCTGTTGCGGACTCTTCTGTTATGAATTGCCTGCTGAGAATATTATTGGTCAAATGGGCTCTTTGTTGCTCGCTTAAGTCTTCCAGATCATGTTTCAGCTCGCGGGCAGGGGGGGCTGGTATCAATGTGGGTTGTTCGGTGACGGGCTTTGTTTCAGCCACTTCTTTTACAGATTCAGGCTCAGGTTCAGGGAAGGGAAGCAATATCTCGGGTTCCAACTCTGGTGCTGGTGTAGCGGTTTCTGGTGGGGTGAAAGAGGTTAATTGCAGTTCAATATGCACACCGCTGTGTTCAGCAGGTGTCGTCTGCCTTGAAACAGGCACAAGCAATATCAGGGCATGAAAAGCGGATGCAACAGCCAGCGCCAGCCAGATACTGGTCTTTTTTCCTGTCCTGATTTGTGCCGTGGGCTGTCTGTGGCTTGGCATGGAGAAATGATACCTGCTTGCCGTTAAGTTGAGGTTAATTGCTCATTTGATATTTAGACATGTGATAGCCTTGCATGAAATCCTGGAATTGGGGAATACAGCAGATGGAGTATTTGAATCGGGACGGTTTCACAAGCTTGCATCGGGTTGCTTGTAAGTGGTGGTTAGCGTTTGTGTTGCTGACCCTGTGCCTATTGCCGGTACAACTGATGGCAGCAGATATTGCTGATGCAAGGGAATTGGTGCGTGCTGCCATGGAGCACTGGCGTGGAACAAACTCCTACTCCGAAATGACCATGACCATACATCGCCCTGACTGGGAGCGATCCATGTCGATGCGGGCCTGGAGTGAGGGTGACAAACTCTCGCTGGTGCGGGTTACACAGCCAAAGAAAGATGCGGGCAATGGCACCCTGTTGAAGGATAATGACATGTGGTCCTACTCGCCCAAAATTAACCGCATCATCAAGATTCCTTCATCAATGATGAGCCAGGGCTGGATGGGCAGTGACTTCTCCAACAAGGACATCAGTAAATCCACCGATATCCTCGATCAGTACGATCATAAACTCGCCGATCAATCACAGGAGGACGGGCATACGGTCTATACCGTCGAGGCCATTCCACATGAAGATGCAGCAATTGTATGGGGCAAGGAAGTATTGAAAATCCGGGATGATTTTGTCTTGCTGGAAGAGCAGTACTGGGATCAGGACGGAGAATTGATAAAAGTGCTGCGAGCAAGTGATATTGCAGAAATGGGCGGGCGTTCGGTTGCCCGGGTTTTACGAATGGGTAAACTGGAAACGCCGGATGAGTGGACCGAGATGACGATTTCCAGAATTGAATTTGATATTGAAATGCCATCCGGGGTTTTTACGCTTTCCAATCTTCGTAATCCCCGGCAGTAATTGAGGGAGCTCCCTGAATCAATGTCGCTAAAACGCCAGGGCAGCAGAGCATTCGGACTCAGTTTCCGACTCGCCTGGCGTAACATCTGGCGCCAGAAACGCCGTACATGGCTAACGGCATCGGCGATGATCTTTTCCAATATCCTGCTGGTCTTCATGATATCGCTGCAGTTTGGCTCCTACAACATGATGATCAACAACACCTTGTCCATGTTTAGCGGCCAGTTGCAGGTACAACGTGAGGGTTACCAGGACAGCCAGAAAATTCGCCAGAGTGTGGCCAACATCCGTGACCTGGCAGGTGATATTCGCAAGCAATTCCCGCAGGCCAGTGTTGCGGCCCGGGCCAATGCTTTTGTACTGCTTTCAAGCGATGACCGGTCCTTTGGCACACAGGTAGTGGGTGTTGAACCCGATCATGAGCCGACAGTGTCTACCATACCGGGCCTGCTGGCAGAAGGACGTTACCTGGGTGACCCGGATGCTGCTGAGATCGTCATTGGCAGCGTGATGGCCAGAAATCTCAAAGTAAGCGTGGGGGATGAACTGACTTTCCTGGGCAGCGGTATGGATGGTTCTTTCGCCGCTGGAGTTGTGAACGTGGTTGGTATCTTCAAATCCGGCTCCCAGGATCTCGACCGCAGCGTCGCCGAGCTGCCACTGGGTTATTTTCAGGGTGCTTTTGCGATGGCCGGCAGTGGCCATGTGATCGCGATATCCCTTGATGAATTGAGTGCGGTAGCAGGAATGGTTGAGCCATTAAGGCGCGCAATTGCCGGCCAGGACCACCTGACCGTACTGGACTGGGAGGCACTGACACCGGGGCTTAAACAGGCCATTCAGGCTGATATGACCAGTGCCTGGTTCATGTACGGCGTGCTCATCATCCTGGTTGCATTCAGCGTGCTCAATACACAATTGATGTCAGTACTGGAGCGTACCCGTGAATTTGGCGTCATCATGGCCCTTGGCATCAAGCCCCGCCGCCTGGCTTTCCTGGTTTTACTTGAAACCTTTTTGATGGCGGCACTTGGCTTGCTGATCGGGGTACTTCTGGGGTCACTGGTTTCCGCCTACTTTGCACACGCGGGATTTGCCTATCCAGGCATGGATGAAATGGCGGCGAAGTTCAATATGCCTGCCGTGATGTATCCCGCACTTGATCCGTTTTCGCTGCTGCTGGGCCCGGTCGTTGTTTTTGTGTTCTGCCTGCTCGCCGCGATTTACCCGGCATTGAAGTTATATGCCTTGCGACCTGTTGAAGCGATGAGGGCGGTCTGATGGCTATGCCGGTAAGAGCTATGTCCACATTGGCCTGGCGTAATCTGTGGCGGAATTACCGGCGCACCTTGATTATGCTGCTGGCCATCACGGTGGGTGTGTGGGCGATGATTTTCATGACGGCCCTGTTGCGGGGCATGGTTGATAACATGGTCAGGACTGGCATCAGCTCGCTGCCTGGTCACGTCCAGATCCACGCTGCCGCATACAGGGATGATCCATCGGTATCCCACAGTATGCCGGCACCGTCAAAGTCATTGCTGGAGGTGCTCAACAACGAGCAAGTGCTTGCATGGGCAAGCCGGATCAAGGTGCCTGCCATGATTTCCAGTGAACAGGACAGCCGGGGTGTCATCCTGCTGGGTATCGACCCGGAAAATGAGATAGCCCTGGGTTTCGATATATCAGATATCACCGGGGGACGGTTTCTGAACGGCCCTGATGATCATGGCGTCGTTATTGGTAAAAAACTGGTACAGAGGCTTGAAACCCGCCTGGGTAAACGGGTGGTGGTGATGAGCCAGGATCCTGAAAACGCCATTGCAGATCGGGGTTTCAGGGTTGTTGGCGTATACGAGGCTGACCTGGAGAGTCGTGAGGACAATTTTATCTACGCCGGTCGTGAGGTGATCCAGGGCATGCTTGGTTTGGGTACGGATATTTCCGAGCTCGCAATACTTGGACACGACTACCGCGAGCCTGAGGCCCTGGCTACAAGTGTGCGTAATGCCGTACCTGCAGACCGCGAGGTTTTATCATGGCTCAAACTCGACCCTTACCTGAGCACCATGATGCAGGTCATGGATGGTTTTGTTCTGGTCTGGATGGTGGTGATATTTTTAGCCCTTTCATTTGGTTTAGTAAACACCCTGATGATGGCCGTATTTGAACGGGTACGCGAGATTGGCCTGATGCGGGCGCTGGGTATGCGGCCCTCGGCCATTATTTACCAGGTATTGGTGGAATCCTTAATGCTGCTGGTGCTGGGCTTGCTGGCGGGCAATATACTGGCTGTCGGCACCATTGTCTGGCTGAAAGACGGCATTGATGTATCAGCGGTATCCGAAGGCATGGAAATGATGGGTGCGTCCAGCGTGATGTACCCGGTCTTGCAATATCCGGATCTGATCCTGGCCAACGCCGTTGTTATCGTGCTGGGTATCATCACCAGCCTGCTGCCGGCATGGCGGGCGGCACAGTACCGGCCGGTCGAGGCACTCAGTAGCACATGAAAACCTGTGGATGGAACAAAATGGATAATCAGAACGACCTTGAAGGAGTACCTGCAGCATGTCAGCCATAATCTGCACCGACCTGTGCAAGTATTACCAGCAGGGTGATGCGGTGATCAAGGGGCTTGATCATGTCAGCCTGGAGATTGAAGAGGGTTCCTTTATCTGTTTGTCAGGGCCTTCCGGTTCCGGAAAAACCACGCTGCTCAACGCGATTGGGGGGCTTGACGCGCTGGACAGTGGCGAGATATCCATTGACGGGGAGCGTGTTGACCTGCTTGGCAAGGCCGCACTGGCAGATTTGCGTTTGCATAGTATCGGCTTTGTATTCCAGGCCTATAACCTGATTCCGGTTCTGAGCGCACGCGAAAACGTCGAGTTTGTTATGCAAGTGCAGGGCATAAGTTCAGCTGAACGCAAACAGCGCTCCTCAAAGATTTTAAAAGAAGTTGGACTGGAGGGCATGGAAGACCGGCGACCGGCCCAGTTATCCGGTGGGCAACAACAACGTGTCGCGGTGGCACGCGCCATTGTCTCCCAGCCCAAACTGGTACTGGCTGATGAACCGACGGCTAACCTCGATTCCAAAAGCATGGAGAGCCTGATGGCCCACTTCCGCGAGCTTAACCGTAGTCACAAGGTGACTTTCCTGATTGCCACCCATGATCAGCGGGTGATGGAATGGGCGGATCGGCTTATCAGCATGGAGGACGGACGGGTGGTCAGTGATGAATTGCAACAAGCCATCCGGTGATGTGACATGCGCAGCACACACCTGACAGGGCTGTGCCTGCTTGCCCTGGTTTTCAGCACCGGGTTCACAGCGCCGGTAAAGGCGTCTGGTGAGAGCGGTAAGACAAACCTTTGGTCATTTGGAGGACACACAAAGTACCAGTATATCCACACACATATTCCAGAGGACAGCGTGCTACAGGACATCAGTGGCGATAGCCTTCAGGACCACAATCTTGAAGTCCGTCTGAAGGCCACTGCCAGGCGTAATCACTGGGACTTCAACACGCACTTACAATTCATCACGGTTCACTCCGACACGCTCTCCGGTTTTCGTGATATGCCGCTACCTGTTTTTTTTCCGGGGGCAGGGGTTATCAATGACGACCGGCGCTGGTTCGATCTGACCCATGAGATTCACAATGAGGGAAAAAATGCCACGCTGCTGCGTCTTGACCGGATCAGTGTTGCCTACACGGGCGATAAAACTGTACTCCGTTTTGGGCGCCAGGCCATCAGTTGGGGTAACGGCCTGTTATTCACACCGATGGATATCTTCAACCCCTTTGACCCCACGGCGGTGGACAAGGAGTACAAATCGGGTGATGACATGCTGTACGGGCAGTACCTGCTGGATAAAGGCAACG
>Ga0190293_1001011_pt1 | contig 9959 bp, 7 predicted proteins | sample 48693001_MG_FD_161671 | JGI IMG/M metagenome (GOLD analysis project Ga0190293, IMG submission 161671) | Hydrothermal vent microbial mat bacterial communities from Southern Trench, Guaymas Basin, Mexico - 4869-30-0-1_MG | ecosystem: Environmental > Aquatic > Marine > Hydrothermal vents > Microbial... | reverse complement strand
TGAAGGGGCGTCGGATGTTATTCATACAAAAAAAAAGGAAATTGAGAAAGTTGAAAAAGAATTAGATCAATTAGCTCTTAAAATTCATAATAACAGAAAAAAGGCAATTCCGGTTTTTATTAAAATGTTAGAATCTATCTTGTTACGGTTAGAGATGAAAAATACCAGATTTTCCATTGTTCTATCCACAACAGATCAATTCTTATTTAACGGAAAAGATTTGATGTTGTTTAAAATCTCAGCAGATAAAGGCAGAACTTTTGAGAGTTTAAAAAAGGCAGCATCCGGAGGTGAAATGTCACGAATTATGCTGGCTGTAAAAACAATTATGTCAAAATACACCAAATTACCAGCCATTGTATTTGATGAGATTGACACCGGTGTTTCAGGAGAAGTTTCTAACAAGATTGCCGAACTGATGATAGAAATGAGTTCAAATATGCAGGTTATTTCCATTACACATCTTCCTCAGATTGCAGCCAAAGGAAATCAGCATTATAAGGTTTTTAAAGAAGAACAAAACAAATCTATACATTCAAATATCAAGCTTTTGAAGGAAGAAGAACGTATTCATGAACTTGCTGAAATGCTTGGTGGAAAGAGCATTAGCAAAACAGCAATTGATCATGCAAAACAATTGTTGCATTAATCAAAAAGGCATTCCTATGGGCAGAGCCCATAGGTAACCGCTGAAATGTCATCCCCGGCGAGGGGATATGAATAAAAATTTTAATACGATAAGTTAAAGAGTAGAAATGGTTTGATAGTTCTGACCTGGATCGGAGCCATTTCAAGGAATTTTTATTTACTATATTTGCAAACAATTAAAATTTAGATTACTAATAAAATAACATATTATGTATAATTTACTAAAAGGTAAAAAAGGTATTATTTTTGGAGCTTTGGATTCAAAGTCCATCGCGTGGAAAGTTGCAGAAAGAGCTCATGAAGAGGGTGCAACATTTGTATTGACAAATGCTCCGGTTGCTTTAAGACTTGGAACAATTTCTGAATTGGCCGAAAAAACAGGATCTCAAATAATACCTGCTGATGCTACATCTATTATGGATCTGGAAAATTTAGTTGACCAGGCTATGGAAGTATTAGGTGGTAAAATTGATTTTGTTTTGCATTCTATTGGTATGTCGGTTAACGTACGAAGAGGAAATCACTATACAAATCAGGATTACAATTTTACAAAAACCGGCTGGGATGTATCAGCGTTGTCTTTTCACAGAGTAATGAGTGTATTGTATAAAAAAGATGCCATGAAAGAATGGGGTAGTATTGTTGCGTTGACCTATATGGCTGCACAGCGTGTATTTCCTGATTATAATGACATGGCAGATAATAAAGCATATTTAGAATCGGTTGCTCGTAGTTTTGGATATTTCTTCGGTAGAGATAAAAATGTTAGAGTGAATACGATATCTCAATCGCCAACTCCTACAACTGCTGGTAGTGGTGTAAAAGGTTTTGATGGTTTTGTCGCTTACGCGGAAAAAATGTCACCTCTAGGAAACGCAACGGCTTTGGAATGTGCAGATTATACGATTAGTTTATTTTCTGATCTTACTAAAAAAGTCACACTTCAAAATTTATTCCACGATGGAGGTTTTTCAAATATGGGAATTAGTTCAGCCATCATGGATGATTTTATGAAAGAGTACGAAGTAAAAGAAGAGGAACCTAAAAAGAAAGATAAAAAATAAGAGGTTTTATTTTGCAAAATATATGGAGAGGTAATTTTTTAATTATCTTTTTTTTTGTCTTGAATATTTTATAAAATTATGAGGATTGTCACTTTTTTTTAATTTTAAAATTATATTTTTGAAAATCTTAAAAAATAAATATCATTATATGAGACCACTAAAAATTATTGTGCTGGCAAAACAAGTACCTGATACCAGAAATGTTGGTACGGATGCAATGAAGCCTGACGGTACGGTTAACAGAGGAAAGCTGCCGGTTATTTTTAATCCGGATGATTTGCATGCATTGGAGTTGGCACTGAATATCAAGGATAGAATTCCGGGAACGGAAGTAACTATTTTAACAATGGGTCCAAAAAGAGCGGCAGATATCATTAGAGAAGGCTACTACAGAGGTGCTGATAATGGTATCATGATCTCAGATAAGAGATTTGGTGGAGCAGATACCCTTGCAACAAGTTACACGCTTGTAAAGGGAATTCAAAAGTTATCACCATATGATCTGATTCTTGGTGGCAGACAGGCAATTGATGGGGATACCGCACAGGTTGGTCCACAATGTGCTGATAAATTAAAAATTCCTCAGATCACTTATGTAGATGAGATCATATCCTTTTCGGATAACGAGATTATTGCGAAAAGACGACTGGAAAAAGGTGTGGAAACCGTTTCATCACCATTTCCATGTTTGATGACGGTTCATGAATCTTCTCCTGTTTGCAGATCCAGACATGCAAAGAATGTGATGAAATTTAAATATGCCAGAACCGGTACAGAATTGAAGTCAAAAACAACCGATGAACTGACTCGTACTTTACATGAAAAAAGGCCTTATTTAACAATTCCGGAATGGGGTGTGGAAGATATTGACGCCGAAATGGAAAAGATTGGACTAGCAGGATCTCCTACAAAAGTGAAATCTGTTGAGAGCATTGTATTAACAAGTGATGAAAATAAAATTTTGAGTGATTCAGATGGAGATATTGAAATGATGATCAAAGAATTAATTGAAAATCATACAATAGGTTAATAATTGAATTAAAAGTTAAAGAGAATTACATTTAAGAATAAAATTATGAAGAGTGTATTTGTTTATTGTGAAGTGGAAGACCAAAAAGTAGCTGAGATTAGCCTGGAATTACTTTCGGCCGGAAAACGACTCGCTGAAAAGTTGGGATGCCCGATGGAAGCCATGGTTTTTGGTGCAAATTTAAAAGGTATTGAATATCAGATTGCACCGTATGGTGTCGATAGGATCCATGTTGCTGATGATACCCGTTTGGAACCTTTTAGAACACTTCCTCATGCTGCTCTGGCAACGGATATATTAAAAAAAGAAGATCCTCAAATAGTTTTGTTTGGGGCGACATCAGTAGGTAGGGACCTTGCGCCCAGACTAGCCTCAGTTTTAAACTGCGGATTAACAGCTGATTGTACGATCCTTGATATTGGAGATCACTTCGTAAAAAAAGAGAAGAAAGAGTATAAAGATCTTTTATATGCTATTCGTCCTGCTTTTGGTGGTAGTATCATGGCAAATATTATCAATTGGGACATGCATCCTCAAATGGCTACCGTGAGGGAGGGAGTTATGAAAAAGGAGATCTTCGATGAAAATTATAAAACAGAAGTAGTTCCTATTGAGGTAAATGATATTGTTCAGGAAGAAGATTTTATCGTAAAGATCATTGAACGTCATATAGAAGAATCAGATGTAAACCTTAAAGAAGCACCAATCATTGTTGCGGGAGGTTATGGAGTAGGATCTAAAGAAAGCTTTAAATCTTTAGAACAACTGGCAGATCTGTTAGGTGGTGAAGTAGGAGGGTCCAGAGCAGCAGTGGATGCAGGATTTATTGATCATAACAGACAAATCGGTCAAACAGGAGTTACAGTTCGTCCGAAATTATACATAGCTGCCGGAATTTCGGGAGCAATACAGCACACAGCAGGAATGCAGGATGCATCTCTTATTATCTCAATCAATAATGATCCGGATGCCACAATGAACAAACTGGCAGATTATGTAATTATAGGAGATGTGCAGGAAGTAGTTCAAAAAATGATCAAATATTATAGAAAGAATGCTAAGTAATTCTACTCCCGATAGCTATTGGGATGAGAGGGTTAGGAGTGTGTATTAGAATATACCGCATAATTAATTAGCAAAAATAAACTTATAACAAAATCAATAAAATGGATAATTTTTTTAAAGATACACCAGATTTTAAATTTCATTTGGAACATCCCATCGTACAAAAGATTGTACAATTAAAAGAGAGAGATTTCTCAGATGCCGAAAAATATGATTATGCACCATCCAATTTTGAAGATGCCATTGATTCCTATGAAAAGGTATTGGATATTGTAGGAGATATTTGTCATGATACAATCGCTCCAAATGCAGAATCTGTTGATTTAGAAGGTCCACATATTGAAAATAATGAAGTGGTTTATGCAAAAGGAACTTCAGAGAATTATGCAGCTTTACACGAAGCAGGTTTGATAGGTATGTCATTACCCAGAAAATATGGGGGTTTAAATTTTCCATTGCTTCCTTATGTGATGGCAGGGGAGATGATCGCCAGGTCAGATGCAGGATTTGCTAATATATGGGGATTACAGGATTGTGCAGAAACCATTCATGAATTTGGTTCGGAAGAACAAAAAGATCGATTTTTACCAAGATTCAATCGAGATGGAGTTACTGCAGCGATGGTTCTTACAGAGCCAGATGCAGGTTCTGATCTGCAATCTGTAAAACTTCGTGCTACCTATGATGAAGAGAATAAGACATGGAAATTAAACGGTGTAAAAAGGTTTATTACCAACGGTGATGCTGATATTTCATTGGTTTTAGCAAGATCAGAAGAAAATACAGCGGATGCCAGAGGATTGTCTATGTTTATATATGACCGAAAACATCATGCTTTAGAAGTACGGCATTTAGAGAAAAAACTGGGAATAAAAGGTTCACCAACCTGTGAACTTGTTTTTAAAGATGCACCGGCTGAATTAGTTGGAAATGAGCGATTTGGGTTGATAAAATATGTAATGGCTTTGATGAATGCTGCTCGTTTAGGTGTTGGAGCTCAATCTGTTGGACTTGCGGATGCAGCTTATCGTGAAGCTATAAAATATGCAGAAGAAAGAGCTCAGTTTGGAAAAGAGATCATTCATTTCCCTGCTGTTTATGAGATGTTAACCAATATGAAAGTTAAAATTGATGCATTGCGTTCTCTTCTTTATGAAACAACTATGTTTGTGGATATCACTAAAGTTTATGAGGAAGTAAAACAAGAAAGATCTTTGCTTAAAGAAGAGCGAATGGAGATGAAAAACTTCGCAAAACTGGCGAATGTATTTACACCATTGATTAAGTTGGTTGCCAGTGAAGCTTCTAATATTATAGCCTATGATTCCTTACAAATTCATGGAGGAACCGGTTTTATGAAAGATTTTCCAATCGAAAGAATTTATAGAGATGCAAGGATCACATCCATTTATGAAGGAACAACACAATTACAGGCAGTTGCAGCAATTAAAGGTGTAACTACAAATGTTTTCTTAGATCAGATCAAAAAATATGATGATGAGGTGGTGGGTAACGAAACATTGAAAGGATATTTGCAGGAAATGACTAAAGATTATGAGATGATCACCCAAAAAGTTGTAAGTATAAATTATCCTGATTATCAGGATTTTCATGCCAGAAGACTGGTAGAAATGGCAGGAAATATCATCATGGGATATTTATTGCTTCTAAATAGTCAGCGTAATGAGAAATTTAGCAGATCAGCAAAATTATTTATTGGTTTGGTGCGTTCAGAAAACAAAGAAAAATTTGATTATATCCAAAATTTTGAAATGGAAAATTTAGAATTGTACAAAGGTTGTTTGGATTTGGCACCATCAAAAACTGTAGAATAATAATCAAATATAGTTAATTATAATACTATAAAGGCTTGATCATAATTTTGATTAGGCCTTTTTGTACTCTAAGATTAGAGCACTTTTTTATTTTGTTTTTTCATCAAGGAAAAAATGAAATACCTGTCCGGTATAAGGACATAAAACAAATATTCCATTTAAATGGTAGTAGAACTATTATTTAGGAATAAAATAAAGGATGGAATTTTCATAAAAAAGTTTAACTTTGGAAAGTAAAAAATTCAATCTGTGGAGTTACATTTTTCTGTAATCATACCAATTTATAATCGTCCCGAAGAACTTTTAGAGCTTTTAAATAGTTTGTCAGATCAAAAGTTTGATGAACCTTATGAAATTATTATTGTAGAAGACGGATCTCAATTAAGATCTGATAAAGTTATAGAGCAATTCAGTGGATTAAATATTAAATACTTTTTTAAAGAGAATTCAGGACCGGGTGACAGTCGTAATTACGGAATGCAAAATGCTTCCGGAAATTATTTTATCATATTGGACTCTGATTGTATCCTGCCAGATGTCTATCTGAACGAAGTTGATTCTGCGTTGCAAAATAGTTTTACAGATGCCTACGGAGGAGCAGATGCTGCACATGAATCCTTTACTGTTATTCAGAAAGCTATCAATTATAGTATGACTTCTCTGTTAACAACGGGTGGTTTAAGGGGTAGTGATAAAGTAAAAAGTAAATTCCAACCCCGTAGTTTTAATATGGGGGTCTCAAAAAAGGCTTTTGTACAGACAAAAGGATTTTCAAAACAACACTTTGGAGAAGACATTGACCTTATATTTAAATTGTGGGAGTTTGGTTTTGAAACGCAGTTTATACCAAAAGCTTTTGTATATCATAAACGTCGTACTTCCTGGGAACAGTTTTTTAAACAAACTTTTAATTTTGGTGCAGCCCGCCCCATTTTGAATAAAATGCATCCGAGATCAGCAAAGACCACCTATTGGTTTCCTTCAATTTTTATTTTAGGATTTATACTATCTATACTTTTAGTTTTTATTGGGAATGGTTTTTTATGGATCTTTTATGGGATTTATTTTACTGTAATTTTTGTTGATTCTGTCTATAAAAATAGATGTAAAAATAAATTATGTATTGAATCTGTTATAATTGGTTTTAATTCTATCATCGCAACTTTGGTACAATTCTTTGGTTACGGATCTGGTTTTTTACGATCTTTCTTTCGATTGAATGTTTTGAATAGTTCAAAAGAAATGACTTTTCCAAAAATGTTTAGGTAAATATATGGAGTAATCTTAGGTCAGATTTGATTTATTATAATTAATTAATTAATGGTAGTTTTGTATCCTACTAAAATTAATATTCATGAAAAAATACATTTCCACTTTTTTATTGGTCATATTATTTTATGGCTGTAGTACTGTTCCAATTACAGGAAGAAAACAAATTTCTTTGGTTACAACAGATCAGGTTTTACCGGCTAGTTTGGCTAAATATGCCAAAGAATTAAAAGAACAACCTTTGTCAAAAGATAGGGAGAAAACGGCCATGGTTAAAAATATAGGTAACAATCTGGCTGCTGCAGTAGATAAATTTTTAAGGGAAAACGGTAAATCTGCTGAGGCAGATGCTTATCAATGGGAATTTAATTTATTTGAAAACAAAGAAGAGAATGCCTGGTGTTTACCAGGGGGAAAAGTGGCAGTTTATTCTGGTTTACTCCCAATTTGTAAAAATGAAGATGGTTTGGCGGCAGTTATGGGGCATGAGATAGCACATGCTTTTGCACATCATGGAGAAGAAAGAATGTCTGAAGGAATGTTGGCTCAATTGGGTGGAATTGCGGTAGCAGTTGGAACTGCAAATGATGATCATGCAGCAATTTGGAATATGGCTTATGGATTGGGAACAGGTCTTGGTATGCTCGCTTTTAGCCGAACCCATGAAAAAGAAGCAGATGAATTAGGTATGGTTTTTATGATCATGGCAGGTTATGATCCGGAAGAAGCAATTCATGTATGGGAAAGAATGGCTGCCAGAAACAAATCACACCCACCTGTTATTTTAGCGACACATCCATCTGATCAACAAAGAGTGAATGATCTAAAGGCATTTTTACCCAAGGCGAAGGAGTATGCCAGAAAATATATGTGAGTTGGGGGTTGATTATGATCAAAAGATCTTTTTGACCTCGTTTTTTAGATAAGAAAGAGCCACCTTTGTGGGATTATTATTTTCTATACTTTCTTTTAATATTTTTTCTCTCAATTTTTCTGCAGTTTCTACTTCTGTATTTGCAGCAGCAGTCCGAATGATTTGACCTAATGCATTTTTTGAGGTTACAACAGCATTCCAGCAATCATTTGTTACATAGATCTGTTGTGCAAGATTATGTTCAAATTCCTGTTCTATATTAAGAATCAGTTTATTAAGATAATTGATGGAATCACTACCGGAAGGTTTTACCCGAATCAATAGTTTTTCCGGAGAAATTCTTTCTAAAAAAAGAGCCAGTCTTTCATATGCCTGCAAACGAATCGGTAATGCTAATTTTTGTTTTTCTTTTCGCAATAAATAATTACGTCGTTTATTTTCATTCTCAATTTGGTATTTAAAAAAATACATTGCCACCAAACCAGTTATAATAGAGGGTATTGTATAACTAAGGATCTCTAAAATTTTATCTATATCCATAATATTATTTAATAAAAGTCAAAAATATGCTATGTTTTTTACTGTTGCAATAAATATTTTACTAAAAATGATAATTGTCATTAAAACCTCCATTTGATGCTTGTACTTTTGCGTATGATTAATAATTCAAACTTATTGTAAAAAATGTTACAAGTTGGAGTAATATTTATTGCTGATAAAATGAATTAATGACTTAAATATTTTTACTAACAATAAATTAACTATTATGCTTAACAAATTATCTAAATTAGTATTTTTATTATTTACTTCGGTTGCCATTGCGCAAACGGGGCATTTAATGCAGGGCGTTGGCGCTGTGAACATGTCAATGGGTGGAGCCGCAACGGCACAACCATTGGATATTAGTGGTGCCATGCAATGGAACCCTGCTGCACTATCTGTTTTTGATGGTAGCAGATTTAAATTAGATGTAGGTATGTTCAAAGGAACACCAACATTGTATTCTTCACTTCCTGCTGGTGCAATGTGGCCGGAAGATGCATTTGGACCAGGTTCACCTGCTTCTCCTCCTGTAACAGGTCAAACAGAATCTGAATTGGGATATAATGTGATGCCTGCCATGGCTTTTGCCTGGGGTAACGCGGATAGCAAACATACTTTTGGTATCTCTGTATTTGGAGTAAGTGGTTTTGGAGTTGATTTTCCTCAAGAAACTAATTTACCAATGGGTTCTGATGGAGGTCCAAATCCAAATTGGGATCCAAATAATTCTAATCCAATTCTATATCCTCAAAATTTGAAAGGCTTTGGAAACTTAAAATCTAGCTATATGCTGATGCAGGTAGGATTTACTTGGGCTTATAATATTTCAGAAAAATTTTCTATCGGTATTCAGCCAACTTTTAACTATCAGGCTTTAGATTTATCTCCAAATCCTTTAGCATCTCCTAGTGCTTCAGGTTACCCTACAGATGAGAGTGCTACATCTATTGGTTATGGTGGTCAGTTTGGATTGTTCTTTGATTCGCAAAAAGGAATTAAATTAGGTGCTTCTTATAAATCACCTCAGTTTATGAGTGATTTCGAATATGACAGCAATGCAATATTTACAATGAATTATCCAGCAATTTATTCTGTTGGATTAGGGTATTCTAAAGGAATTATTGACTTTGCTTTAGACTATCGTTATGTAGATTATGCAGGTACTGAAGGTTTTGAAAAAACAGGATGGTCTCCAACAGCTTCAATTCAAGGATTTGGTTGGGAGAGTATGTCAGTGGTATCAACAGGTTTACAGTTAAAGGCAATCAAAAAAGTGCCTTTACGTTTTGGTTATACCTATAGTACCAACCCAATTAAAGATGAATTGGCTTTCTTTTCAACTCCGGCTACAGCTATCATTGCACATGCTTTCCAGTTTGGATTTAGTATTTTATTTAGTGACGCTTTTTCTTTAGATGCTGTTTACCATTATGGTATGAGTGATGGCAAAACAGAAGGAGAAATGTTTAACCCAATGTTGGCACAATCAAATCCTCCTTATGGGGCAATTCCAGGTAGTACAGTTGCCTATGATATGAATACACATATGTATATGTTAGGTCTTAATTTCACTTTTGGAGGAAAAGATACAGATGGTGATGGTATAAAAGATAAAAATGATGCTTGTCCGG
>Ga0190293_1001009_pt1 | contig 9975 bp, 11 predicted proteins | sample 48693001_MG_FD_161671 | JGI IMG/M metagenome (GOLD analysis project Ga0190293, IMG submission 161671) | Hydrothermal vent microbial mat bacterial communities from Southern Trench, Guaymas Basin, Mexico - 4869-30-0-1_MG | ecosystem: Environmental > Aquatic > Marine > Hydrothermal vents > Microbial... | reverse complement strand
CTTGATGGATTCGTTGTGGTATGCCCACATCCGCTCGCTTTTCGAGGATGTGAAGATCTTGATCAAATCCCTTCTGTACCGGTTCTTCCGGGCCGGCAGCAGGTAGCCCCACCCGAAAGCGGTCGCGATGTCCAGGTGCTGGAAGCTCAAGGCAATAGATGAACCGGTTGTGCGCGAAACCGCCAGCCGCGCCGGCTTGCTGCCCATGCCTCTCGCACGGGTGCTTGCCCTGCGCGGCCACCTTGCGCCGGACGAGATTGAGGAGTTCCTCAATCCACGCCTTGCCGGGCTCTCCGACCCCTTTCTTCTTCCCGATATGCAGGAGGCGGTTTCCCGGATTTGGAAAGCCATCGATGCCGACGAAACCATTACGGTCTTCGGCGACTACGATGTGGACGGCGTGACTGCCGCAGCGCTACTCACCCGCATCCTCGCCGCGCTCGCCGCCGATGTGAAGCCATTCATTCCCGATCGGCTCGACGAAGGCTACGGATTGTCGCAGGAAGCACTCGACCGCTGCCTCGAAGAGCACAGCTCCTCGCTCGTCGTCACCGTCGATTGCGGAACCAATGCCGCTGAAAGCATTGCCTGTGCGCAGGCCAACGGGATCGATGTCATCGTGACCGACCACCACGAGCCGGATGAGCACCCCGCCACCGCCTTTGCACTCGTCAATCCGAAGTGCGCTTGTCCCGAACCGGGTCGGGGGGGAGCCGTTCCGAACTTGGAAAACCTATCCGGCGTCGGTATCGCTTTCAAGCTGGTGCATGCGCTCCTTAAATCCGGGCGGGAGGCGGGCAGGGCGGTTGCTGGAAACGTGGATCTTCGCGACTATCTCGATCTTGCCGCGTTCGGTACCGTCGCGGACATTGTGCCGTTGACCGGAGAGAACCGGATCATTGTCCGCCATGGATTGGCTACGCTCGATGCCACGAAATGGGAAGGCCTGCGTGCGCTCAAGGCCGTTTCGGGAATGCATGGCGAGGCCGATACCTACCATCTTGGTTTCCAGCTTGGCCCGCGCATCAATGCCGCCGGACGCATCGGCCAGCCCATGCAGGCATTGCGCCTGCTGACGACCGATGATCCCGCCGAGGCGCGGGAAATCGCCACCCTCCTCAATCGCACCAACCTGGAGCGCCGCAAACTGGAACAGGGCATGGCCGATGAGGCCTTTGCCGAAATCGATGAATATTTCGACCCGCGGAAGCACTTTGGGTTGGTGGTTGCTCATGAGGGATGGCATCCCGGTGTAGTCGGGATTGTGGCCTCGCGCGTTTCGCGCCACTACAATCGCCCGGCGATCGTGATGGGCATCGACGAAGAGGGCAACACACGCGGCTCCTGCCGTAGCATCGCCGAGTTCGATGTCCTCGAAGGGCTGCGCGCTTGCGACCCACACCTGGTCAAATACGGTGGCCACAAGATGGCTGCCGGGGTGGAGCTTTCAGTGGATTTTCTGGAGGCCTTCAAATCCGCGTTCAACGCTGAGGCATCGGCTAGGCTGAAGGCACTCGACCTTGCGCCGGTGCAGCATATCGATGCCAAGGTTTCGGGCGATGAACTGGACTGGAAATTTTATGAGCAGCTCAAGCGGCTACACCCGTTCGGGCAGGATAATCCGGAACCCGTCTGGGCGCTCCACGGCATCGAACTCTCGGGCAAGCCGCGCGTGGTCGGGCAAAACCACCTGAAGTTTTCGGTTGCCTCGGGCGGCCGGAAGTTTGATGCGATTGCATTCAACTACCCGCTGGAACAGTTGCCCGCCGGGAAGCTGGATCTCGCCTTCACCCTCAAGGAAAACACCTGGAACGGAAACACCAACCTGCAACTCCAAGTCAAAGACATTCGTTCCGGGGCTTCGGCATCGATCTAACAAAACAAAGGAGTAAAAATGCTAAAGGGAATCGATCCAATTATTAACCCCGAACTACTGAAGATCCTGGCCGAAATGGGACACGGCGACGAAATTATTCTGTCCGACGCCCACTTTCCGGCCCACACTTTCTGCCCAAAGAACGTGCTGAAAAGGCCTTCGCCTGCGTGGTGACCGGAACGACCGCCAAGTACGGAAACATTATCCTGAAGAAGGGTGTCACGCCTCTTTGATGGGTGGGAGGGTAGCGCGAAATTCTGTTTCGCGATGTCCAGTAGCGTGCACTACGTTCACGAACTCGAAACAGAATTGAACCGTGCCATTGGCACTCTTTCCTGTCGGAAATTATCTATCGCTTCGCTATCGGCGAGCTACCCTTGTCCTCTGCAGCATCCATCCGGCAATTCAAGTCTGACGATTTGCTAGTTTCCCAATTCCAGGAAATCTTGGTAAAGCCCATTGTTGTCCAGCATCCATTGAAGCCGTTGCTTCATGAAATCGCTCTCGTTTCCATGGGTCTGCTGGTAAACCCTTAGCCAATTTACAAATACGTTTTGTACACCGTCGGGCAGGTACTGCCCCCTGTTCTTGAACCACTCGAGGCATTTGTAGGTAAATTTACCGCGCTCAAAATTAGCCACACTCAGGAACAACTCCCTAAAACTGGTTTCTTTTTCCATGATGGTTTCGATCCTGATCAGGGTGAAGCGGGCAACTTGCGCGTTGTCGCTCTGAAAACTTTGCAGGAGATCGACAAAAACCTTCTGGGCCGTTGGCTGAGATACTGCCCCTTTTCCCGGAACCATGCAATCGCATCGGCGGTGAAGAGTGCCCGCTGAAAGCTACCATCGTAAAGTTTCGCCTCTCCTGCGTTTGCGCTCAATATTTTTGGCATCTCCGAGCGGATGCTGGAAAGCATGGTTGTGTAGACGTTTTGGAGTGTTTTGTTAATTTCCTCGGCCGTTGGCTGCCCTTCGGGTCTTCCTGCGGTCGATAGCGAAGCAAGCTCAAGGTCGGTCACCATTTGTTTGTAGATAATCTTTAGTTTCCCCTTGGTCGCCGCGCTTATGTTGTCTCCGTTGACAATCCGCTTTTCCTTGTAGGCTGTGACGACTTGCTCAAAGGAGGGATATATGTCCGCGATATACGCACCCTCTTCCGTCTTGAGGTTTTCAACCCAGACCAGTTGGCCTTTCAGGATTCTTTTGGCTAGGGAGAGGGCTTCTTCACCACCGATCAAAACCTTTTCGGAGTCCGGCTGGATGTATTCGATCTTTTCGAGGTTCCGAATGCGGATGACAATCGGCTCCGCCTCACCGTCGGCCTTGGCGGCCGTGATGGTATTGTAGGTTGGCACCGCATTAACACGGTACCATTCCGCGTGCGCCACTCCGCCACTTAGCAGGATCATCAATAAGGGGAGCAGGGAATATTGATATGCCATTTCGGGTCTGTGCCAGAGGCGCTTTGATGTAGCAACGCTTCCCCGGCCAGCGGGAGGAAAGCGTTCTCCGCTTGAACGGCACCGCTTTCCCTTCGGGTGAAGCGGTACTACACCGAGCAACAGCTGGTGAAACCGATGCAATGGGAAGTTCGAGTCCCCTAAACAGGTCTTCATCATTAGCCTTTCCTTTAAGTTAACTGGATTCAACATAGCCTTCCGGATGCGCCCGGTGCCAGTCCCACGCGCTTTGCACGATGGTTTTGAGGTCGGCGAATTGGGGTTTCCAGCCGAGTTCGGACTTGGCCTTGGCGGCATCGGCGACGAGCGCGGTGCAGTCGCCCGCACGGCGCGGTTCGAGTTCGGCGGGGATGGGATGGCCGGTGACTTCGCGGCAGACTTCAATAACTTCCTTGACGGTATAGCCATCGCCGTTGCCGAGGTTGTAGCCGCCGCGGATGCCGGGCTTGAGCGCGAGGATGTGTGCCTGTGCCAGATCCTTGATGTGGATGTAGTCGCGCACGCAAGTGCCGTCGCGGGTCTCGTAGTCATCGCCGAAGATGAAGATTTTTTCGCGCTTGCCTTGGGCTACCTGCAGGACGAGCGGGATGAGGTGGCTTTCGGGATCGTGCGCCTCGCCATACTTCGCGGTGGCGCCGCAGGCGTTGAAGTAGCGCAGGAAGACGCACTCGACCCCGTGGATTTCCCCGCCCCACCGGAATATTTTTTCGCAGAGCAGCTTGGACTCGCCGTAGACCGATTCGGGCTTTTGCGGAAGCGTTTCGTCCATCGGCATGCGTTCGGGGGTTCCGTAGGTGGCGCAGGTGGATGAGAAAATCAGCTTTTTGCAGCCGGACTCGACCATGGCGTTCATCAGGTTCATCGATCCGCCGACATTGTTTTCAAAGAAGGGCATCGGCTCTTTCATCGATTCTCCGACCTCGATGTAGGCGGCAAAGTGGATGACTGCGTCGGGGCGCTCGGCGAGTAGGGCGCTCTTGATGTCCTCCTTGTAGCGAAGATCGCCCTGAATGAACTTTGCGCGGGGGTCGACGGCGGCTTGGTGCCCGCGCTCAAGGTTATCGAACACAACGACCTCGTACCCTTCGTCGCAGAGCATTTCGGTGGTGACGCTTCCAATATATCCGGCTCCGCCGGCAACGAGTATTTTCATGGTCAAATCTCCTTTATTGCGTACTGCGTATTACGTATTGCTGAACAGGATTCCCAATACGCAGTACGAAATACGTAGTACGTTACTTCACAACAATTGCCCCTGCGGAAGGAATGATGACCTCCGCTGTGGGTTCAAGTCCGTGGTCTTTGCACGTGGCGATGATTTCTGTACAGATGGCCTCGGCCTCGGCCGCATGGACGAGGGCCACGATGCTGCCGCCCCAGCCGCCACCGGAGAGGCGGGCGCCAAGCGCGCCGGCTTCGCGGGCGGCCTCGACGACGATGTCGAGTTCTTTGCACGAGTTCTCGAACGCGGTTCGGGAGGTTTCGTGCGAGTCGTAGAGAAATTGGCCGAATGCTTCAAGCTGGCCTTCTGCTAGCAGTTTTACGCCTTTTTCGACGCGGGTGATTTCGCCGACGACGTGCGTGGCGCGTTGGGCGGCTTCGGGATCGATCTTCTCCTTGTTGGCTTCGAACTCTTCCCACGAAACATCGCGCAGTGCTTTGACTGGATGATCAAGCAGTGCGTCGAGTTCGGCGGCGGCCATTTCGCAACTGATGGGCGTTCATTGTATGGCGAGTCGGCAAGGGCATGTTTGATGTGCGGATTGATCATCAGGAAAACGACATCGTCGGGCAGTTTGACCGGATAGGTTTCCAGACTCCGGAAGTCGCTGTGGAGAAGACCGTGGTGGACGCCAAAGATGCTGGAAAACTGGTCGAGTAGCCCGCAGCTGCAGCCGGCAAAGTCATGTTCGGATTTTTGGCCGATTTTTGCGATCTCCTTTGGGTCGAGTACCTCGCCGGTATATTCCAGTACGGCGTAGGCGGTGGCCACTTCGAGCGCGGCGGAACTGGATAGCCCGGCACCCATGGGGATGGAGCCGAGAAAGGTGCAGTCGACGGAGTCGATTTCGACGTTTTGGTCGCGCAGGTAGAACATGACGCCTTTGACATAGTTGGCCCACTGGACATTCTTTGGAAGCCGTTCGTCGGAGGCGGGATCGAATTCGGTGGTCTCAAGGATGTCGCCGGCGGTCAGGCGTACGCCGGGCTTTCCGGAGGCCGAGATGCAGAAGCAATGCCCCATGTTGATGGCGGCGGAAAGAACAGTGCCTTCGTTGTAGTCGGTATGGTTTCCCAAAACCTCGACGCGGCCGGGGGCATAGGCCACGGCAGTCGGCTCGGTTCCGTAGGTCTCGGTGTGTATGGCGATGGCTTGCTCGACCACTTTTTTGTCATGCATGATTGGGGTTTCCCTTGGAAAATTCGCCATGCACTCTAGGGATTTGACAGAAGGAAGGCCATAGAGATTTCCGATAAAAGAGGCATTTTATCACGCCATTATGGCTTGCCGCATCCCTGCCTGAACTGCTGGTGCCAGGGGATTCACTTCCGATGTTTGGAAAATTTGAACTGGAGCAAACAACGCACTTTTACCCGCGAACAGCGAAAGACGGGCTAGGTATTCCGTGGTTAAACGATATTGATCCACAGTTCGGCATGGGGGTGGTCGGAGAGGGCAATGCCGGCGGGAATGCTCTCCGGTTCGTTCAGCAAGGTGTCGGTAATGTCGCGCTTGGATTCGCCTGGGACGAGCAGAATGATCCGTTCCACGCGTTGGAAAAGGGCGGGGGTGACGCTGATGCCTTGCAGGCCGTCGGGGCGATCGGTGTGGAGCGTGAGTGCGCCGGTTTTCAGGTTGGCCTGTTCCGGGGTAAAGAATCCGGCGGTGTGGCCGTCGGTTCCCATGCCGAGGAATCCGAGGTCGATTTTATCCAGCGGTTCAAGTTTGTCGGCGAAGCGGGCCGCAGCTTCCTCGACGGGCAGGCTGGTATCCGCGCGGATAAAGCGGTCTTCGCATTCCAACGCGCGGAGCATGGGCATCAGGTTTGCGGCATTGTTGCGGGGCGAATCGGCAGGAACCATGCGCTCGTCGCTGAGGAAGATCATGCGGTCGGGATGCACGGGGCAGGGGGTGGCCGCGAGCTGGTTGTAGACGGCATAGGGTGTTGATCCTCCGCTAAGCATTAGGCTTCCCGGGGTTGCCAGGGTTTTGCGCAGGAGTTCCAGGGTTTTGGAAACCAGCAGATCCGTCGTTTCAAATATGCGTGTTTTGATCATGTTCGTACTGCGTATTTCGTATTGCTCTTTCCTGCCGGGGCAAGACAATCCCACGCAATACGCAATACGCAATACGTACGGTCTACTTGTTCTTTTCGGCGGTCAGCTTTTTGATGAGGTCGGCCTCCGACTGCTTGTAGGGCGTGCCGTCGTTGCGGAAGACTTCGTGGAACCAAAGCTCCGGATCGGCGGTGTATTCAACCCACCAGGAATCCCACGGATATTTGGTCTGGGAACGACCGTCAACCAGTCCCCAATTGATCATGCCAATGTTGTTTTCCGCAGCGTAGGGTAGGTGCGTATCAAAGAGTGACTGGTTTCCCCGAGCCATGTATTCCGTGCAGATCTTGGGGCGGTTGTAGCGCTTCAGGATTTCGGCCCGCTTCATGAATTCGTTGATGTCGTCATAGTTGTGGAAAGTGATTACATCGGAATGGTTGAACATGAACGAGTCGAAGTCCGTCATGTTGTCTGGATCAGACCAGTCGCCCATCCATGGAGCGGAAGAGATCGGTTGGGAAGGATTGATTTCGCGGGCCCATCCAAAAACCTTTTTCAACAATATCAGGGAATACTTTTCCTTGCCCTCGTCCTTATAGGAGCTTCCATTGATGTTCTGTGGCTCGTTGTACAAATCCCACAGCAGGATGCGGTCGTCGGCCTTGAAGCGCTTGAGGATGTCCTGTACATAGGGTTTTAGTTCGTCATGCCGTTCCGGGTTCCACAGCATTTCCTTGTCCGGGCACTGCATCCAGTTTGCATTGTGCAGGTGGGGCTTCGGCTCGGGCTGCGGACCGGCAACCGGGTTGGGGTTCCAGACGGCATCAAAGAAAATGAACATGATCTTGATGTTGTGCTTCGCCGCGATTCCCAGGAACTGGTCCATGCGGTTCAGGAAGGCTTCCTTGTCGTCCCGGTATGGGAAATAGTGCAGATAGACGCGCATGGTATTCATGCCGATCGCTTCGGCCCAGCCCAGCTCCTTGTCGATTAGTTCAGGATTGAAGGTGTCCGCCTGCCACATGTCCAGTTGGTTGGAGGCGTCGCTGGGGTTGAAGTTGGCCCCGACGATCCACTTTTGCCTTGCACCCCATTCCTGAGCCTTTTCCTCGCTCCAGCGAGTGGCGGTTTTTGGTTTGTTCTCTTTATTATCCATGGTCTCTCCGCAGGCAGTGATGGCAACAAGCGATAGGATCGATAGTGGTAGTATGGTTTGTTTAATCATTTTATTCATTCCCCCTCTCGTCGTGGTGAACCCCTTCCGGCGATACGGGCACTTGCCTGTTGGAAATCGGCCCGAAAACGATTCTTATGGGGATTACATGTAGGGAAAAAAACAGGGGAAGTCAAGGGTGGGAATTCTTGGACGGGATAACAGGATGGGCAGGATTAAAATCCGCTTTTGGACTTTGCTTCTCCGGAGGGGTTCCGCTAAGTTCCCTGCTTGTTTTTATTGGGGAATATTTGGATTAAAAACCCCGAGAACCATTTTATTGGAGAGATTTGATGCGAAAGAAGATTATTGCCGGAAACTGGAAGATGAACAAGACCATCGGGGAGGCGGTCGATCTGGCCAATGCGATCAAGCTTGAATTGGCGGATTGCAAGGACGTCGACGTGGTGCTCTGCCCCCCGTTCACAGCCCTCAAGGCAGTGAGCGACGTCGTTTCAGAAACCCTCATCAATGTCGGCTCGCAAAACATGAGCTCCGAAGATGAAGGTGCCTACACCGGCGAAATCTCTCACACAATGCTCAAGGAGCTGTTTGTGCGCTACGTCATCCTCGGCCACAGCGAGCGCCGCGAGTACTACAAGGAAAACGATTTCTGGATCAACAAGAAGGTCATCAAGGCGCTTGAAAAGAACCTCCGCCCGATTCTGTGCGTAGGCGAGAAGCTCGAAGACCGCGAAGCGGGCAAGACCGAGAGCGTGGTTGAAGTGCAGGTTCGCGAAGGCTTGAAGGATGTCCCGGCATCGGCCTACACCGAGCTGGTTATTGCCTACGAACCGGTCTGGGCGATCGGAACCGGAAAAACCGCGACCTCCGGGCAAGCGCAGGAAGTTCACGCCTTCATCCGCGGCATCGTCAAGGACATGGTTGGCGCAGAAGCCGCCGATGCCGTGCGCATCCAGTATGGCGGAAGCATGAAGCCGGGCAATGCGCCGGAGCTACTGGCGCAGCCCGATATCGATGGCGGACTGATCGGTGGCGCGGCACTCGACGCAGCCTCGTTTACCGGCATTGTCAAAGCAGGTATGTAGTTTGGAGTAGTTATCGGTTAATTGTTATTGGTTATTTGTTTTGAGTTGAGCTTTTCCCCCTAATAACCGATAACAGATAACCATTAACCGAACTGCTTTGCAGTTCCATATAAGGAAGGGATTATGATTTTTCTAAAGGCATTGTTTATTGTGGTCGAGGTACTCTGTTGTTTGTTGCTCATCGGCCTCGTTTTGTTGCAGAAATCGAAAAGCGAAGGCCTTGGCCTAGCGTTTGGCGCCGGGGCGGGCGAGTCGCTCTTCGGTGCGCGCGCCGGAAATGTGTTGAGCAAGGCGACGGTGGTTCTTGGAATCATTTTCATGGCCAACACGTTGTTGCTGGGCGTGCTTTTTGCACAGAAGGACAAGACGCTGATGGAGCAGGCTCCCGCACCGGCGGCCCAGCCCGCAGCCATGCAGCCCCAGCCGATCGATGCGATGGATCTGGTTGTTCCGGTAGAGGAACCTGCCGCTGCGGAACCGCAAGAGGAAATGTAGCCCTAAGCCGCGTTTCCTGAATGAGGTTCCGGCTTCCAGCACAACAACTCCCCATGGCCTTCCTTTTGGCCGTGTTGGGGAGTTTTCTTTTTTCGGGGTGCGGGGAAAAGGAATCGGTTCCAGTGCCTAGGAACGAAACGGTTGCCTATTCCCGGATCAGTCCCATCCGGGGTCTGGATCCGGCCTCGGCCGGAGAGGTTTCCTCGTCGTTGGCCATTGCGCGTATGTACGAAGGATTGCTCGAATACGACTATCTTGCCCGCCCCTACAAGGTGGTTCCGTTGCTGGCGGAAGCCATGCCCGATATTTCCGGCGATGGCCTCGTCTACACCTTCAAAATTCGCAAGGGCATCTATTTCCATGACAATCCGTGTTTCCCCGATGGAAAGGGGCGCGAGCTTGTTGCCGATGATATTGCCTATTCCATCAAGCGAGTCGCCGATGTGAAGAATGTTTCCTCCGGCTTCTGGGCGTACAACAAGCGGATCGAAGGCATCAATGCATTTCATGACGCCTCAAAGAGCAAGGAGCCGACCGACTACAACATGGTGGTGGAAGGGCTCAATGTGCCCGATTCGCACACGCTGCGGATCACGCTGAT
>Ga0190293_1001008_pt1 | contig 9978 bp, 10 predicted proteins | sample 48693001_MG_FD_161671 | JGI IMG/M metagenome (GOLD analysis project Ga0190293, IMG submission 161671) | Hydrothermal vent microbial mat bacterial communities from Southern Trench, Guaymas Basin, Mexico - 4869-30-0-1_MG | ecosystem: Environmental > Aquatic > Marine > Hydrothermal vents > Microbial... | reverse complement strand
ACCGTCAGGGCATGTGCTGACCTATGGGGAGGTCGCCCGCCTGTCCGGTATGCCCCGGGCGGCGCGACGTGTCAGCCAGGCGCTCAGGCGGGCACCGCGTGGTATCAAACTGCCCTGGCACAGGGTCATCAACGCCCAGGGGAAAATATCTTTTCCCGAAGATTCCAGCGGTTGGAAAATGCAGAAAGATAAACTTGAAGGCGAGGGGGTCGTTTTTCTGAACGGCAAAATAGACCTCGAACATTTTGGCTACCGTGGTGCGGTGGATCGCTTGTTGTGGGGTGATGACGGCCTGTGACCAATAAACTCAAATCCGGCTGGAAAGCTTTACGTGGCAACTTCTGGGGCTCACTCGCAGTTGATGTCGTGCTGATTATCATGGCTTTTATGCTGATTAGTATGTGGCAGACCCGCAACCTGCCGGATGATGATCATACGCCACCGCTGGAACTTGCCTGGTTGGATGATATGAAGGCGGATTCCGTGTTGGTGCCGGGTCAGGTGGGTGTCGTGTACTTTTTTGCCCCGTGGTGTTTTTACTGTCGTAGCAGTATTGATAACCTCAATGAGCTTGTAAGCAGCGGGAAACTGGCCTGGGCGAGGGTGGTGGCGCTGGAATATGAAAGCCTTGATGAGGTGCGTGAATTTATCGATGAAACCGGGGTTCACCTACCGGTACTGCTGGGGGACCGGAAAACTACCAGTGATTGGCAGATCCGTGGTTTTCCCACCTATTTTGTTATTGATGGTGACGGGCAGATTGTTAGTCGTTCGGTGGGGTATTCAACCAAGATTGGTTTGCAGACGCGTGTGTGGATGAACCAGGATTGATCGCAGCGCTCGGGGTCAGATTCAAATGCACCACACAACTATCAACAACCACGCATAGTCAGGTGCATTTGAGTCTGACCCCTGGTTCAGCTTAGCAACCCTAACGCTTTCGCGTGATACCGCAGGTGATTATCAATAAAACTGGCGATGAAATAATAGCTGTGGTCGTAGCCCTCTTGCATGCGCACCTCCAATGGGTGGTGGGTGCAGATACAGGCCTGCTCCAGGCTGCCGGGCTTTAATTCTTCGCCGAGGAATTCGTCATTAAGACCCTGATCAATCAGGATGGGTATCTGTTTTTCAACCTTGCCGACCAGTTGAGTGGCATCCCAGTCACGCCAGTGATTGCGGTCTTCGCCAAGATAGTGACTGAACGCCTTGATGCCCCAGGGTGTTTCTGAGGGGTGACAGATTGGAGAGAAAGCTGAGACTGATTTGTAGAGGCCCGGATCTTTCAAGGCGCACATCAGGGCGCCGTGGCCTCCCATGGAATGACCGCTGACGCTGCGTTTGCCCGTGACTGGAAGTTCCGCTTCTACCAGCGCTGGTAACTCTTTGGTGACATAGTCATACATGTTGTAGTGCGCGGACCAGGGTTTCTGGGTGGCGTTGATATAAAAGCCGGCGCCGGAGCCGAAATCCCAGTTATCGTGCTCGCCGGGCAGGTCGGTGCCACGGGGGCTGGTATCCGGGCAAACAATGGCCATGCCCAGTTCGGCAGCCAGTTTTTGTGCGCCGGCTTTTTGGGCAAAATTTTCATCGGTGCAGGTCAGGCCGGAAAGCCAGTAAAGAACCGGCACCGGGCCGGATTCTGCTTGCGGCGGCAGGAATACACCGAAAATCATTTCACATTGAAGCGATTCTGAATAATGTTGTAAACGTATTTGCTGGCCGCCGTGTACCCGGTTGCGAGAAATTTCTTTCATTAGAAAATAACGACCGAACGTATGCTTTCACCAGCGTGCATCAGGTCAAAGGCCTTGTTGATGTCCTCCAGCCCCATAGTGTGAGTGACCATGTCATCGATATTGATTTTGCCCGCCATGTAGTTATCTACATAGCCCGGCAGTTCGCTGCGTCCACGGACGCCGCCAAAGGCCGTGCCGCGCCAGACCCTTCCGGTGACCAACTGGAAGGGCCGGGTGGAAATTTCCTGGCCGGCGCCGGCCACGCCGATAATGACAGACTCGCCCCAGCCTTTATGGCAGCACTCCAGCGCGGAGCGCATGACATTGGTATTGCCGATACATTCAAAAGAGTAATCCACGCCGCCATCGGTCAGGTCTACGATCACGTCCTGGATGGGCTGGTCATATTTGGACGGGTTGACGAAGTCGGTGGCACCGAGCATACGCGCCATTTCAAATTTATCATCATTCAGATCGACTGCCAGGATGCGCGATGCGCCGGCCATCACTGCGCCCTGGACCACGCTCAGGCCGATACCACCCATGCCAAAAACGGCGACAGTGGATCCGGGCTCAACCTTTGCCGTGTTTAATACTGCGCCAATACCGGTGGTGATACCGCAGCCGAGCAGGCAGACCTTGTCCAGCGGTGCTTCCTTGTTGATTTTTGCAACCGAGATCTCCGGCATGACGCTGTATTCCGAGAATGTCGATGTGCCCATGTAGTGATAAAGGGTCTCGCCATTCAATGAAAACCTGGAGGTGCCGTCCGGCATTAAACCCTGGCCCTGGGTAACGCGGATTTTCTGGCAGAGATTGGTCTTGCCGGACTTGCAGAAGCTGCATTCGCCGCATTCTGGTGTGTACAGGGGGATGACATGATCGCCTGGTTTGACGCTGGTAACCCCGGCGCCGACCTCTTCCACGATACCGCCACCCTCATGACCAAGTACCGATGGAAAAATACCTTCAGGGTCTTCACCGGAAAGTGTGAAAGCATCGGTATGACAGACACCGGTGGCAACCATGCGTACCAGTACCTCGCCTTCTTTTGGGCCCTGTACATCAATTTCAGTAATTTCGAGTGGTTGACCGGCCTTTATGGCAACAGCAGCGCGTGATTTCATTTATTAACTCTCCCGGTTCAGATCGTGAGGGTATTCGATAGTGCTGTCATTTGTGACAGCAGCAGAAACAGTGGCCGGGGCGGAAAGCCCCGGCCAGATCGAAGTGCTTCGATTTTTCTAGTCTTGTGAAACCTGGTGAAGATGTACATCGGTTTGCGGGTAAGGAATATTGCAACCGGCTGCTTCAAGTTCAACCTTGGCGGTTTCTAGAACATTGGCAAGTACGGTCCAATAGTCTTCAGATTTTACCCAGGGCCTGACAACGAAATCCACGGCGCTGTCACCGAGGTTGTTGATGAAGATATTGGTCCCCGGATCATCGAGTACCATGGGGTGATCCTGGCAGATTTTTGCCAACACGCCGGCAGCCACTTTCAAATCGTCGTTGTAGCCAACGCCGATAACCATATCGACCCGGCGGGTATCCTTGGCTGAGTAATTGGTGATCGCGTTTGTGTACATCATGGCATTGGGCACTGTGATGAGCTTGTTATCCGGGGTTGTCAGCGTGGTGCTGACCAGGCGTATTTCATCCACCGTACCGGTGATGCCGCCAGCTTCAATAAAATTACCCTTGGTGAACGGGCGAAACAGAACCAGCATGACACCGGAGGCAAAGTTGGACAGGGAATCTTTCAAAGCCAGCCCTATTGCCAGGCCGGCTGCACCGATAATGGCCATAAATGAGGTTGCCGGAATACCCAGCGTATCGAATGCGGCGACTACAGCAATGATGATCACCAGTGCGAATACGATATTTCCCAGGAAATCGACAAGTACTTCATCAACATTACGTATTCTGAGTAACTTTTCGAGTGTGTTCTGGACCATCCTGGCAATCCACTTGCCAACAATGAATATGAGCAAAGCGATGACCAGGTTGATTACACCGCTGATCAATAAATCGACGATATTCGCATCGTTGATATAATTTGTAATGACTTCCATTGGGTTTCCTCCGATTTTAAAAAATAACTTAACTCATTCAGGCAATGTCGTGCTCGGGTTCAAGCGCTTGCTCCATGCGATCCGCCATCGGTGCCACGTGGCTGATGACGTACTCCAGTTCCTCGGCGTCCAGCGATTTGTAGGGCAGGTTTTCGCACATTTTTACGTATGCCGTGCCATCAAGATCACCAACAGCGAGGTAACCGACACGCAGGACCAGGTTGATACGCAGGCATTTTTCCGCGTCAAAATCAGCCAAAGGGCAGATCAGTGTTTCCACCCGCAGGTAGCGCCGGTTATCGCCCGCTTTCAGCTCGGCAATATAGATAGCCTGTTTTCGTTCGCCGTCTTCCATCGGGCAATCGAATGCCAGCTGAAAAGGTTCGTCAATAAACAACGTGTGGTTTTCGAGAATGTGATGTCTTACTTCGGCAAATGTTTCCATAGGTCCCTTCCTTATTTTGGCGCCAGCCTGACGGCACCATCCAGACGAATGGTCTCACCGTTTATGTATTCATTCTGCATGATATGAGCAACTAATTCAGCAAATTCTTCAGGTTTGCCCAAACGGCTGGGGAATGGAACCGATGCACTCAGTGCTTCCTGTACGTGCTCCGGCATACCTTCAGCCATGGGTGTCAGGAAAATTCCGGGTGCAACCGTGTTGACGCGTACACCAATTCGGGCATATTCCCTCGCTATCGGCAGGGTCATGCCAACGATGCCGCCCTTGGAAGCGGAGTAGGCGGCCTGACCGATCTGGCCCTCATAGGCTGCGACCGAAGCCGTGCTGATGATGACACCACGCTCGCCGTCCGTTCCCGGCGTGTTGGACTCCATTGCCGCTCCGGCGGCCTTAATGATATTGAAACTGCCGATCAGGTTGATCTGAATGGTTTTTGCAAAGAAATCCAGCGCCATAGGTGCTTCCCTGCCCAGTACCCGGCCTGCGCCAATGATGCCGGCACAGTTAACTGCAACATTGATCAGGCCCATGTGATGAACGGCCATGTCTATGGCATCGCTGACGCCCTGCTCAGAGGTGACATCGGTTCGAATATAACTGACTGCACCACCCAGTTCGGCTTCTGCTGCCGCTCCGGCCTCGTCGTTGATATCCAGTAATACGGCCTGACCGCCATTGGCGACCACTTTGCGTGCTACGGCCAGTCCCAGGCCCGAGACGCCACCGGTGATCAGTGCTTTAACTTGATTCAGTTGCATGACAATTACTCCTTCTAAGGTTGTTTCGATGTAACGATAGCCCGGCCCGCCTTGCTGTTATTGGGCCGTTGTAGTTGTTTTGAAATCCAGTCGCCTGTAATGGCCAGTGTGTCCAGATCGATACCGGTGCTTAGGCCCAGGCCGTGCAGCATATACACCACATCTTCGCTGGCCACATTTCCGCTGGCACCCCTGGCATAGGGGCAGCCACCCAGTCCGGAAACGGATGAATCGACGATGCGGATGCCGGCATCCAGGCAGGCCAGTATGTTGGCCAGCGCCTGTCCGTATGTATCGTGAAAATGTACCGCCAATCGATCGACAGGCACAATGGCACTGACCTTTTGGATCAATGCATTTGCCATGGCAGGTGTACCCACACCGGTGGTATCGCCCAGCGATATTTCATCACAGCCCAGTTCTATTAGTTGTTCGCAAACCGCTGTTACTGCAGCAGAATTTATATCACCTTCATATGGGCAGCCGAGCACACAAGAAACATAAGCACGAACTTTAATACCGGAATTAATTGCCAATTTTGTAACTGATCCGAGTCGGATGATAGATTCAGCGATACTGCAATTGGTGTTGCGCTGGCTGAAGCTTTCCGAGGCCGCTGTGAATATGGCAATTTCTTTTGCGCCGGCCTCAAGCGCGCGTTCAAAGCCGGTCAGGTTGGGCACCAGCACCGGGTAGCGTGTGCCGGGAAGGGGAGTCAGACCGTCCAGGACCAATTCGCTGTCAGCCATTTGCGGTACCCATTTCGGGCTGACAAAACTACCCGCCTCGATGACGGGCAGGCCACAGTTGGCAAGACGGTTAATGAGCTCTATTTTTATTGCTACAGGCAGTATCTGTTTTTCGTTCTGTAAACCATCGCGCGGGCCTACCTCAACGATTGTGACGAAATCATCCATTGTCTACCCAATCGGGTTTGCGTTTTTCCAGAAACGCCGCCAGCCCTTCCTGGCCCTCATCCATGATACGCATGCCCGCAATGACCTTCGTTGTGTACTCATCCATTGATTGCTGTGTTTCCTCGTCATGGCCGGCAACGGCGAAGACAAGTTGCTTGCAGGTGGTAACGGCAAGCGGGCCACCCTTGAGCAGGTTGTTAACGACCGTTTCAACTGACTCATCCAGTTCATCTGCCGTAACGCACTGCTGAACCAGGCCGATTGCCTGCGCGTGTTGGGCATTAAAACGTTCACCGGTCAGAAAATAGCGACGTGCATGGCGCTCGCCAATTCGGCGAAAAACATAGGGGGAGATGACTGCGGGCGCCAGGCCCAAGCGAGCTTCTGTGAGGCCGAACATGGCATGATCAACAGCAATGGTGATATCGCAGGCAGCAATCAGACCAAGGCCTCCGCCGAATGCGGCACCGTTGATGCGCGCAATCGTTGGTTTTGAGAGGTAATTCAGTGTACGCATCAGGGTAGCGAGTTCCATCGCATCCTTTTCGTTTTCTTCCTGACTGGCGTTGACCAGGCTGCGCATCCAGTTCATGTCGGCCCCGGCGGAAAAACACTTACCGGAACCGGTGATAATGACGATCCTGACATTGTCGTCCTGGTCTGCTGCGCCAAGGGCGGTTGTCAATTCGCCGATCATGGCGGCATCAAATGCGTTAAACACATCCGGACGGTTCATATTCAGTGTCAGGACGCCATGCTTGTCAGTGCTGCTTGTCAGGGTATGCATAATTGCCGGGTCCGGTTGGTCTGGCATTACATTCTGAAAATGCCATGCTTGCCACTCTTGATCGGCGCGTTCATCGCCGCCGACAAGGCCAGGCCGAGCACGTGCCGGGTATCAATCGGGTCGATTACCCCGTCGTCCCACAGACGAGCGGTGGCGTGGTAAGGGTGGCCTTCTCTCTCATAGCTGTCGCGGATCGGTTTTCTGAAGGCCTCTTCATCCTCGGCCGACCATTCGCCGCCGGAGGCTTCGATGGCATCTCTGCGGATAGTGGCCAATACCGATGATGCCTGCTCTCCGCCCATGACCGAAATACGTGCGTTAGGCCACATCCAGATCATTCTTGGCTGGTATGCACGCCCGCACATGGCGTAGTTGCCGGCACCGAAGGAGCCGCCGATGATGACGGTGAATTTGGGCACGTGGGAGGTGGCAACGGCGGTGACCATCTTGGCACCGTCCTTTGCAATTCCGGAATTCTCGTACGCCTTTCCAACCATAAATCCAGTAACATTCTGTAGAAATATCAATGGAATGTTACGTTTATTGCAAATCTGTATGAAGTGTGTTCCTTTCAAAGCACTGGCTGAAAACAGGATACCGTTATTGGCAACTATACCGACCGGGTAACCATGCACACGGGCAAATCCACACACCAGGGTTTTGCCATAGCGTGCTTTAAATTCATGAAATTCACTTCCGTCAACCAGGCGGGCAATGATCTCTATTACCTTGTAGGGATAACGGGTATCGCGTGAAACAATTCCGTATACCTCCTCTACCGAGTATGCGGGTCTGACCGATTCTCGCATTTCTAATGGATTATCTTTTTCGCGGTTTAAATAGCCAACGGCATCCCGTGCCAACTGTAGGGCATGAGCATCGTCCAGGGCATAATGATCAGTCACACCGGATTTCGAGCAATGCACATCGGCACCGCCAAGGGATTCCGCATCAACAATCTCGCCCGTGGCCGCTTTAACCAACGGCGGGCCGCCAAGGAATATCGTGCCCTGTTTTCTTACAATGATGGATTCATCACTCATCGCAGGCACGTATGCGCCGCCTGCAGTGCAGGAACCCATGACCACCCCGATTTGCGGGATATTGGCTGCTGACAGGTGGGCCTGGTTATAAAAGATCCGGCCAAAATGTTCACGGTCAGGAAATACTTCATCCTGCAATGGCAGGAAGGCGCCGCCGGAATCGACCAGGTAGATACAGGGCAGGTTGTTTTCCAGTGCGACCTCTTGTGCACGCAGGTGCTTTTTTACCGTCATCGGCAAATAGCTACCGCCCTTGACGGTTGCGTCATTGGCAATAATCACAACTTCCTGACCATTGACACGGGCAACACCGGTGATGATGCCAGCAGATGGCGCCTTGTCATCGTACATACCATGCGCAGCCATGGGCGACAATTCTAAAAATGGCGTGCCGGGGTCGATAAGCTGTTTGATGCGTTCACGCGGCAGCATTTTGCCGCGTTTGCTGTGCTTTTTACGGGCATTTTCCCCGCCGCCCAGTTCAACCTTGTCCAGGTGCTTTTGCAGGTCGGCGACCAGTTCGCGCAAATGCACATCGTTGGCAGCAAATTCCTTGCTGCCCGTATCTATCTGGGATTTGATGATTGCCATAATCTGATTATGGCAGTTCAATGGCGATAGCAGTAGCCTCACCGCCGCCGATGCACAGGGAAGCAACGCCTTTCTTCAAACCACGCTGCTGCAATGCATTGATCAGGGTGACCACCACACGTGCGCCGGAAGCACCGATGGGATGACCCAGGGCACAGGCACCACCGTTAACATTCATTTTGGCATGGTCAATGTTGAGTTCTTTCATAGCGACCATGGTGACGGTGGCAAATGCCTCGTTGACCTCGAACAGGTCAACATCATCAAGACTCCAGCCTGCTTTCTCCAAAACCAGCTTGATGGAGCCGATGGGTGCGGTGGTAAACCACTCGGGATCCTGTGAAAAAGTTGAATGCGCAATAATGGTTGCCAGCGGTGTGACCCCCATTTCGGCGGCCTTTTGTGCCGACATCAATACCGTGGCGGCAGCGCCATCGGATATTTTGGATGAAGACGCAGCGGTGACCGTGCCGTCTTTCTTAAACGCAGCCCGCAACTTAGGAATTCTCTCAATATTGCAGGAAGGAGGTTCCTGGTCTTCGCTGATCACGCTTTCACCACGACGGGATTTGACCGTCACAGGGGTGATTTCATCCTTGAACTCACTTTCCATGGCTTTCAGGGCGCGTTCGATCGAAGTGATCGAGAAGGCATCCTGTTGTTCTCGGGTGAAATCATATTTTTCCGCACAGCGCTCGCCAAAAACACCCATCATCAAGTCGTCATCGGGGTTTTGCAGGCCATCGTAAAACATATGATCGAGAACCTGGCCGTGACCCATACGGTAGCCACCGCGGGCTTTCGGCAACAGGTAGGGTGCGAGTGTCATGTTTTCCATACCGCCTGCAACCACTATATGTGATGAGCCGACAAGAATCTGGTCATGAGCAATCTGCATGGTTTTCATGGCGGAACCGCAAGCCTTGTTGATGGTGACTGCACCGGCAGAGGTCGGAATACCTGCCTTACGCGCAGCGAGGCGGGCAGGGGCCTGACCGACACCGGCAGGCAATACGCAACCCATCAAAACATCATCAATATCTTCGGGCGTCAGGCCGGCCTGATCAATGGCGCCACGAATAGCGGCGGCACCGAGTTCGTCAGAGGAAACGGTAGAAAACTGGCCCTGAAAAGAGCCGATGGGAGTGCGTTTTGCACCGACGATTACGACTTTGTTGTTCATGCTTGTAGCTCCGTTGTTTTATAGAGAAACCAGTTCCCGACCGATCAGCATTCTGCGGATCTCGTTGGTGCCGGCCCCGATCTCATAAAGCTTGGCATCGCGCATAATGCGCCCCGCCGGGTATTGGTTGATATATCCGTTGCCACCCAGCGTCTGGATGGTTTCCAGCGCGACAGCAACAGCACTGGTAGATGCCTGTAACAGGCAGGCGGCAGGGTCAATACGTGACCTTTTGCCTGCATCATAATCTTCTGCAATCCGGTAGACGTAGGCACGGGATGCCTGCAGCGCCGTATACATATCTGCCAGCTTGGCCTGCATGATACCGAATGAGCCGATGGCGCGGTCAAACTGTTTGCGCTCGCGCATATAGGGTATGACCAGGTCGAGACAGGCCTTCATCAGCCCGAGGGGACCGC
>Ga0190293_1001007_pt1 | contig 9985 bp, 8 predicted proteins | sample 48693001_MG_FD_161671 | JGI IMG/M metagenome (GOLD analysis project Ga0190293, IMG submission 161671) | Hydrothermal vent microbial mat bacterial communities from Southern Trench, Guaymas Basin, Mexico - 4869-30-0-1_MG | ecosystem: Environmental > Aquatic > Marine > Hydrothermal vents > Microbial... | reverse complement strand
TCGTTTTACAATCTAAGAGAGATTGATAAACTTCCCTGATTAGTGTTGATCGGTTTTTACTGTTTTTTCATTATCTTTTCTCGCTGATCTCACTGATGCTTTAGATGTCTTTAGTCTTTAGTCTTTTTTAACTTTTAACTTTTAACAAATTTACTCATCTACTTCTTCATAATCAATATACTCACCTACATCTTTATTGCTTGCTTTATTTTGTAAAGGTTTTTTATCAATGGTGGTTTCACCCTCTTTAACATTATCCGGTGGTGGTTGAAAACCTTGTTGTTCTTTTACCTTTCTCTCGACATTGTTGACCATTTTTTGAAAGAATATTGGAAATAGAATTTTACCCGCAAACTTTAAACCATAATATATCAATATTATGATTAAAATTGTTCTTAAAAACCCTGTTAAATAAGCTTCCTGCATTATTTTTAAAATTTAATTTCAAAAGTAACAATTTGCATGTAAAATAAACGTTTAAATAAAGAAAATCTTATTTATGATTCTTTTATAAAGTAAAACATGAAGTCTCTCTTTACAACAATTTTTCTCTTATTTTTTCTACAAATTGGTTGGGCTCAATACACCGAAGTTATCAACTCGAAAAGACCGGGTTTTTCTGATACCCCATATAGTGTGGGTACTAAGGTTTACCAGGTTGAAGGTGGCTTATTCTATAAAAATGTAGGTAATTTTCAATTTTTTGACCCGATTAGCAATCAAACTTTTGAGTATGGATCAACCGGCATCGGAACCGACATTGTTTTTAGAACCGGTCAGTTTTTTGAAAGGTTAGAATTCAATCTTGACCTGGCAGTTCAAAATGAAAGTAGAGATTATACAAAACCAATGGCTTTTAGTGAATCTGGATTTGGTTTAAGTAAATTAACAATTGGTGCCAAGTATCTGCTATACCAACCTGAATATACTGATAAGACCAAAGAAATACACAGTTGGAAAGCCCGAAATAGTTTTGATAAGAGAAGATTGATACCTGCAGTTGGTGTTTATGCCGGATTCAATACCAATCTTTTACAAGAAATGTACAAAAATGCTGGTGGGGTAAGTCCGCGATTTGCCATTTTCACACAAAATGATCTGTCCAACAGGTTAATACTACTTACCAACTTTATAATGGATAATTTATTTACAGATCAATCTGAAAATTCTTATATCATAACAGTAACTTATTCCTTAACGGAAAAATGGTCGGTATTCGGAGAAAATCAAGGGTTTTTTAGATCAAATGTTCCCAATGATTTTCAGTTTGGTGCAGGTGGAGCCTATTTGATCAACAATAATATGCAGGCCGATTTTTCTGCAAGGATGATATTTGACGAACGAAATGATTCATCCTATTTAATTGGTGCAGGTATATCCTGGCGTTTGGACAGACATAAAGATCAAATTATAACGGCCAAAACAGACAATAACGAACCATTGATTAAAGAAAAGAAAGGATTCTTCGGTGGGTTGTTTGCTGGTGGATTATTTAAAAAGAATAAAAATAGCGATGCGCAGATGCGATCTGTTAAAACCTCTAAGGTAAAGACAAGAAGCTTAGTACCACCGGTAAACAAAAAAGCTCAAAAAGCAAAAAAGAAACAAAACAAACGACTTGTAAAAGAACAAAAAGCAAGGGAAAAGGCTGAGAAAAAATATAATAAAAAAGCCAAAGATTCAAATTAAAAAAAACTTAGTTTTGTTGAATGATCACAATAAAAGAGGTTTCAACAAAAAGGGGTCTTAAAAAATTCGTAAAATTTCCTTTTTCACTTTATAAGAACAATAAATATTGGGTTCCTCCAATAATTAAAGATGAGGTTGACAGCTTTGATAAAAATATAAATCCTGTATTTGAGCATGCTCAAGCTCATTTTTTCCTTGCCTATAAAAATAATAAAATCGTTGGCAGAATTGCAGCCATTATTAACTGGATAGAGATCAATGACCAAAAGATCAAAAAGATGCGTTTTGGCTGGTTTGATTTTATTGATGACCTTGAAGTTTCAACCGCTTTACTGGAAAAAGTTAACGAGATTGGAAAACAAAATAATCTAAATTTTGTTGAAGGCCCGGTTGGATTTTCTAATATGGATAAAGTTGGCATCTTAACCGAAGGATTTGATCATATTAGTACCATAGTATCATGGTATAATTACCCTTATTATTCTGAGCATCTGGAAAAATTAGGCTATGTTAAATCTCAAAAATTCATTGAAACCTATTTTTATTTTAAAGATGTTCATATCGAAAAATACAGGCGATATGCAAATATCATCAAGAAAAGGTATGACTTAAAACCTTTAAATTTTACCTCATCTAAAGATATAATGCCATATGTTGAAGAGATGTTTAAGCTGTTTAATTCTTCTTATGCCAAATTATCCTCTTTCGTTCCAGTTTCAGATAAACAGATAGAATATTTCAAAAAGAAATTTATAAGCTTTATTAACCCTGAATTTATAAAATTCATTGTTGATAAAAATGGAAAGCTCATAACTTTTTCCATCACTATGCCCTCCTTTGCTGAGGCCATGCAAAAAGCAAATGGCAAGTTATTTCCAACCGGATTCTATCATATTTTAAAAGCAAAAAAATACAGTAAAGAAGTTGTTTTTTATCTAATAGGAATATCCCCTGATTATATGAAAAAAGGAGTGACAGCTATCGTTTTTGATGAATTCTTTAAAACCTATACTCAAAAAGGTATTGTCAAAACAATAAGCACACCCGAGTTGGAAGATAATAAAGATATACAGTTGATCTGGAAAAATTTCAAACCCGTTATTTTTAAAAAAAGAAGCACATATAAAAAAAAGATTGATTATTAGTTATTTTCAACGTACTAATAATTATTCACTTTGGCTAATACTAATAAACTTTCTACTTTTACCTTCAAATCAAATAACACAATGCAGCTTTTTTACAACCCGGATATAGAATTAAGTTCCAAAGAATTCACATTTGACAAAGAAGAAAGCAGGCATATTGTCAAAGCCTTAAGGAAAAAAGAATATGATGAATTAATGATCACCAATGGTAATGGATATCTGTTCTATGCAAAGATAAAAACAGCAAATGACAAAAAATGTAATGTTGATATCACCAAGGTGGAAAAAATGCCAAAATCATGGAAATATAGTTTACATATTGCTATCGCTCCAACTAAAATGAATGATAGATTTGAATGGTTTCTTGAAAAAGCAACTGAAATTGGTATTGATGAAATAACTCCACTTATTTGCGAAAATTCAGAAAGGAAGATTATTAAAAGTGAAAGGTTGAAAAAAGTAATTATTTCAGCGATGAAACAATCGTTAAAATTTAAACTTCCCAAATTAAATGAACCCGTGCAATTTTCAGAATTTATTAAAAAAGAAACAACAGCGACTAAAAAATTAATTGCGCATTGTGAAGACACTAAAAAAATTAAATTGAAAGAATTGATCAAACCCGGTGAGCGTATTCTTATTTTGATAGGCCCTGAAGGAGATTTTTCATCCAGAGAAATAAGTATGGCATTGCAACATAAATTTATTCCATTATCTTTGGGCGAAAGCAGATTGAGAACAGAAACCGCCGGGCTTGTTGCCTGCAATACAATCTCCTTAATTAATGAATAAGAGCTTGAAATTTAATTTAAATATTTCCGTAATATTCCAATCAATAAAACAAATTGTTTTATTTCAAATCATTGGAATTCTTTTTATGTTTTTGATTCCGAATTTTCTAAATGGCCAAGAGCTTGCTATATTAAAATATGAAGGTGGCGGGGATTGGTATTCCAACCCAACTGCAGTACCCAATTTAATTGATTTTTGCAATGAAAATATAAACACAACTATTGATCCCAAACCAAAAACTGTTTCTTCAAACAGCGGTGAAATATATAATTATCCAATAGTTTTTTTAACTGGGCATGGCAATGTTTATTTTTCGAATGATGCAAGTCAGAATTTAAGGAAATATTTAATTTCAGGCGGATTCTTGCATATATCAGACAATTATGGGTTGGATAAATACATTAGAAATGAAATGAAAAAAGTATTTCCTGAAAATGAATTTCAAGAAATACCTTTTGATCATCCGATCTATCACCAAAAATACAATTTCGATTTTATGCCCAAAATTCATGAACACAACAACAAACCGGCTCAGGGATTTGGAATATTTTTTGAGGGAAGACTGGTGTGTTTCTATGACTATGAAAGTGATTTAAGTGATGGCTGGGAAGATAAGAATATACATAATGATCCTTTTGAAACAAGGCTAAAAGCGCTTCAAATGGGAGCAAATATCATTCAATATGTCTTTAAAAATTAACTGATTCGAATAAAAATATAATGATTCAAAACATTGATAACATCCAAATAAATTTTAATTCTGACAGCTTATGGTTAGTAAATCTGACTCTGTTGTTGGTGATGTTTGGTGTGGCATTAGACATCAGGGTTTCCGATTTTACGAATTTATTAAAAACTCCTAAAGTTGTGATAGTGGGTATTATATCTCAGTTTGTGCTAATTCCACTAGTAACATTTTTATTGATAATAATTATTAAACCTCATCCCAGCATTGCTTTAGGCATGATAATGGTTGCAGCATGCCCCGGTGGGAATATATCAAATTTCATGACCAAACTAGCAAATGGAAATATCGCATTGTCTGTTAGTTTAACTGCCTTTGCTTCTGTTGCAGCGTTAATCATGACACCATTGAACTTTGCCATTTGGGGAAGTTTTTATGAGCCCACAGCTGCTATTTTAAAAACCGTTGAAGTAGATCCTTTGGAAGTTGCTAAATTTGTTTTATTAATTCTCGGTATTCCACTGGTGATGGGTATGATCATACAAAATTACTACCCAAAAACTGCCACCAGACTGTCCAATGTATTGAAACCTGTATCTATTTTAATTTTCCTGACTTTTATAATCGTCGCTTTTTATAATAACTTAGATGTTTTTATGGAACACATTCATTATGTTTTATTAATTGTTCTGTTACATAATACTGTTTTATTTATAACGGGATTTTATTTTGCCAAAATAAATTCATTATCTTATTTAGATCAAAAGACTTTGACTATAGAAACAGGAATACAAAACTCCGGATTAGGGTTATTACTCGTATTTTCATTTTTCGATGGACTCGGTGGAATGGCATTATTAGTAGCGTTTTGGGCCATTTGGGATATATTATCGGGCTTGTTATTGGCCTATTTTTGGTCTCCTAAATCTAATAAAAAAATTATTTCATGAAATTGATCTGGTACTATTTTGTCAAACTATATATACAAATAGGTTTTGCTTTTTATTTTAAAAGCATAAAAATAGTTGGTAAAGAAAATATTCCGAAAAATAAAGGAGTGCTGTTCGTATCCAATCATCAAAATGCGCTGATTGACCCATTATTGATAGCAGTGACCAATTCGAGAGTTACTCATTTTTTAACCCAAGCTGTAGTCTTTAAAAACCCTGTTGTTAAACAATTGCTATTTTCTGTAAATATGATTCCTATTTATCGAATAAGAGATGGAAGGAATTCTGTCTCAAAAAATGATGAAATTTTTGAATATTGCTATCAATTGCTGAATAAAAAACAAGCCGTATTAATATTTGCAGAAGGAAGCCATAATATACAAAGACGAATTCGCCCGTTGAGTAAGGGGTTTACGAGAATCGTATTTGGTGCTTTAGATCAAAATCCCGATCAGGAAATTGATATTATTCCAATTGGCTTTAATTACAGCAATGCAAAAAAATATGCGAGTAATTTAAGTATCCATTATGGGAAACCTATATCGGTAAATGATTTTTGGAGAAATAGTGATCAAAATGAAGCAGTACATGAATTAAAGAATGAAGTTAGCAATAGCTTAAAAAAATTGACAACACATATTGAAGACAGCAGTAAACACGATGAAATTGTAAAGTGTTTTAGGGAAGATGATTTTTTATTCCCTGAAAAGGTAAATAAAAAATTAGAAGACCTATCCAACTTCAAGCCTTTGGAAGCTGAAAAAGAAAATCAATTTAACCTGTTAACTCCCATAGTTAAATTCAATAGTTTTTTTCCTTTACAAATTTGGAAGTATGCTTATTCTACAATTAAAGAAGAGGAGTATATTTCGACTTTTAGATTTTCCATAGGAATAACAGCATTTCCTATTTTTTATTTATTACAGGCTGGTTTAATTTCAATTTTCTTTAATTCAACTGCTGCATTAATATATCTTTTCTTCAGTTTTTTATCTATTTATTTATTGACTAAATCCAAATAACCTGAGTTCGATATAAGTCAACGCTCACAGTTTTTATTGTTTTTCGTAGATAAGGCATGGTTTTGAAGGACTATTAATAGTTTGAAAATCCATAACGAAATATACGGAAAACAATAAGAATTTTTAGAAAACCCTTATAAACAGTAATCTTTAACTCCAAAAAGCCTTAAATTAACCAGTTAGTCTTCGTTTTTTATAGTCAAATCTCACTATTTATAAGGATTCTGTGGAGATTGACTTATATCGAACTCAGGTTAAATAATAAGATAAAACCAACTAGTCAATTATTGCTTCCTGTATCAAGCCCTGTACTTTTGTTCGAATATCCTGTTCAAATAATTTTCTATTTTCTCTTGTTGGGTACACACGATTGGACATAAAAACATATAAAATTTCAGTTTCGGGGTCAACAAAAGTATAAGTTCCTGTATAACCACTGTGACCAAAACTTTTAAAAGATATACAACCACAAGTAGCCATACTATCATCTAACTGAGGCTTATCAAAGGCCAAACCTCTTCTAACACCTTTCTCTTCAAAATAGCGGTGATTGAACTTGTCAATAGTTTCCGGTTTAAAATAACTTTTGCCCCCATAATAACCCTTTTGAAGATACATTTGCATCATTTTTGCAACATCATTTGAATTTGCGAACAAACCTGCATTTCCGCTAACTCCCCCCATCATAGCAGCTCCTTCATCATGAACCGTTCCATGTAATAATTGATGACGAAAAACCGTATCCAATTCGGTAGGAACGATCAATGATTTATCAAATTTATTTAATGGATTATAAGTTAAAGTTGTAGCTCCTAAAGGGCCATAAAAAAAATCATGATCCAATTGATCGAGTGGTTTTTTGTACTCTTTTTCTAAATAATCCTTAAAAAGGTAAAAAGGCAATCCACTATATTTATATTGTAACTCCTCTCTTTGGGGAGCCTCTGCAATTCTCTGATTTATTGTGTCTAAATAATCAGATCTCAGATACAAATCAGCTGCTACTTTTATATTGAATTTGTCGGATTTGGTATTTCTAAAATACTTTTCCATGGGCTTTGCACTATCTCCTTCAACCATAGTCTCATAATAAGGGATATACGGTTTTATTTTTGCATAATGAGATAAGGCTTCCTTGACCGTTAAGGTGTCTTTGTTACTATCTTTTAAAACCGGCATTAATTCACCTAAAGTTGTTTCTAAAGTAAATTTTCCATCTTCTTCTGCTTTCATGATCATAGGCAGACCGCCTAGTATTTTTGTTACAGATGCCAAATCATAAATACTTTTATCATTTACTTTTTTTATTGAATCGTATGTGTAATACCCGAAGCTCTTACGGTAAACCACTTTACCATGCCTCGCTACCAAAACCTGTAAACCCGGAGCCATTGCTGAATCTATTACCTCTTTAGCTATAGAGTCAATTCGATTTAACTTAAAGCTATTCAAACCAACATCTTCGGGAAAGGAATAACCCAATCTATTGATATTGGAAACCTGTAAGCCAAACCCATACGGAAAATATTCGTTGATATTCACGGGTAATTTCCCCTTTATATCAAGCGCTCCAAAAATCATTTGGGCTGAAATATCATGTGCCAATTCTGAACTTTGATATGATATCATCACCGCATCAATATTGGTAAATGATTTAATTTTCAACAAACTGTACGGACTAGCAAAAACATCCAAAATAACTTTATGATCTTTTGCAATAGCCTGTAATTTTACTAGATCCTCGTCATTTATTTTGTAATTGGCATAAGCACCTAAAGTAGTATGGAAACCAATTATTACAGTATTATACCCCTTTAATCTTTGTAAGATATCACTTAAATTCTTACCACTAATTACATCTACTTTGGTATAATCATTCAATCTATTTACAAATGCTTTATCATCTGTTTCACCAAACTTAACATATGCAATTTTGTTATTATCAAGATTCTTAATTGGCAAAACATTATCTTTATTTTGAATCAATGTAACAGAACTTGCAACTAATTTTTGATTCAGAATTTTGCCCTCAACAGAATTGAGATCCTCTTCAATATTTTTTATATCAACTGGCTGGTATTTATTTAAGCCTACCCAATATTTAGCTTTTAAAATTTTTCTCACAGATTCATCTAATCTTTCAACACTTATCTCTTTTTTCCTAATTGCTTTTTTAATTTTTTCAAAGGCTGCGGGTACACTTTCAACAAATTCTAACATATCATTTCCGGCCTTAAATGCTTGTAGATCTATCTCTCCGGGTTTTGCAAAATCTGCTGCTCCTTTCATATTTAGTGCATCTGTAAAGATCAGGCCCTTGAATTTCATTTTTTCCTTTGCCAATTTAGTTACCACATTGTATGAAAGCGAACTTGGTAGTTTTGCATTCGGTTCCAAACTTGGAACACTTAAATGCGCTGTCATTATACTGCCAATTCCAGCTTTAAATAATTCTCTGTAAGGATATAACTCAACCGAATCCAGTCGCTCAATCGAAAAATCAACAGTAGGCAATGTTTTATGAGAATCTTGTGCGGTATCTCCATGACCCGGAAAATGCTTTGCACAGGCAATAATATTCTCACCCTGTATGCCCTTAGTAAATTGTAGGGCCTTTTGGGTAACATTATCTCTATCTTCTCCATATGACCTGTTTCCGATTACAGGGTTTTTAGGATTTGTATTGACATCAACAACCGGTGCAAAATCGATGTGAATACCAACTCTTTTTAAATGTCTACCCAAGAGCTTACCATATTGATATAATAATTTGTCATCTCTAATGGCACCCAAAGCCATATTATAGGGAAATTCGATCATATTTTTAAGCCTCATATCCAAGCCCCACTCACCATCAATTGCGATTAAAATAGGTATTTCAGAAATGCCTTGATATCTCTTGATCAAAGTAGCATGGCCTCTTGCTGTTCCCTGCATAAAGATCAATCCTCCAATCTCATACTTTCTGATGGTATTATCAATAAAATCAATATGCTTTTTATCCTTGTTTGAAAAGGCAGGAACCATAAATAATTGGCCAATCTTTTGATCAATACTCATTTTTTTCATGATACTATCCACCCATTTTTCCTGAGCAATACTATCCTTAGTTTTTAATGGATCAACTTGGGCATTTACTTGAATTGCAAAAACAAGAGTAAAAAGTAAAATGATTTTTTTCATTGTAAAAATTTTTAATATGGATTTGGAATCAAGAGAAAATTAATTTAAAATACTTCAATAATTTAGTAAACAATAATTTAGTTAAAATATCTACTATGCCAGCTATTCTCTGCATCAACCTCCCAAGCTGTGCTTAGCTCTTTCTTCGTTTTAATTAAATTATTGAATACAGTGGTCTTTGAATTAATTTTCTCTTGTTTAACATATTTTTGAAAATCAGCTAAAGATACTATATTGATATTTTCGCCGTCTTTAAAGGCAGTATTTAATTTATTAAAAAGGTCAACCTGATAGGTTTGTTCTATTTGTTTAAAAACATGTGTTGATGCATCGACAGAACAACCAGACACTTCATTGTGATCTTCATCAACGGCCAGCACAATAAATTGATTGTATTTAATTAGGTAAGAAGCTCTTAAATCATCGCCATGTCTTTTCCAAGATCCAATAAAACTTTCCAGCATCTCATTAATTTCCTGCATTTCATTTTCTGTGAATTCTCTGTTCGATTGGTATATC
>Ga0190293_1001006_pt1 | contig 9988 bp, 9 predicted proteins | sample 48693001_MG_FD_161671 | JGI IMG/M metagenome (GOLD analysis project Ga0190293, IMG submission 161671) | Hydrothermal vent microbial mat bacterial communities from Southern Trench, Guaymas Basin, Mexico - 4869-30-0-1_MG | ecosystem: Environmental > Aquatic > Marine > Hydrothermal vents > Microbial... | reverse complement strand
TTTGAAAACCGTTTCATGCATGTGCAGGAACTGGCCCGCATGGGCGCCAACATCACTCCCAAAACCCAGGTGGCCGTGGTGCGGGGTAAAAAAGGTGGCCTGAGTGGTGCACCGGTGATGGCTACCGATCTGCGCGCCAGCGCCAGCCTGATCCTGGCAGGATTAGCGACCGAAGGCGAAACGGTGGTCAACCGGATATACCACCTGGATCGGGGTTATGAAAATCTGGAAGCAAAACTGCGTGGACTTGGCGCGCAAATAGAGCGCCGGCCAGCCTGAAAACACTCTGCCTTAGCCATTGTCGGTCTTTTTACCGAACGATGCATCCAGGGGAACCAGCATCGCAACGATAACCGAAGGCCAAGCCACATTTAATCCTCGGTAGTGAGATCAGGATAAGTCGTTGTCTGGAGTCTGCCGAACACCTCGTACTCCATCTCGGTTCTGCACCCAAGTGCGTCGGTCTGGGTCAGTTGATCACGACAGCTGTTAAAGGTGGCCATGGTGGTATGGTCATTGGTCATTGGTCAGTAGTGTTGGATCAAGTTTTGGTGTCTCCAACACATAATTGGAATTTCAGGAAACTGAATGACCCTCGCCTATAAGGCGAGGGGTTTCCACCATCCCCGATAGAGACACTAAGTTTTTGAGTTTGCAACCGGTATTAATACGGCTGTATCCAATCTTCTGTGAATGAGCGATATCGTCGTAAGAATATCAAGAGCGTCTTGCTCAGTCATATGCCAATATATTTTTGCTGCATGAGTCATGGGATTCCGGAATGCACCAAGCACGTCACATATGGATTGAAGAATCTGGGCTGATAGTTTTAGTATTGCTGCCATTGGATCAATTTACAGGTTTTTCCAGATTGATGCCCCCGTCCGGGTAAGTTTCAGCAAACCGACAGTGCTTCAGACACCAGTGTGCGGCGTCCGGGCTAAACCACTGGCATAGCTGCATCATATTCCCATGATGTTTGGGTAAGTCCCAGTACAGTATTGGCTCGTGGTGTGCGACGCGGTTCCTTAGCAGTCTGATGGGAGTTAGTTTTCTGGATATATCTTTTCGTACAAGTCCTTTTCCGTCTTCCCTTCTGCCTATTTTGTGCAAGCCTTGTTGCCAAGCTGTTTCATATTCCGAGTTGAACATGGAGGTCCAAAAGCTAAATGGGATTGCAGCCACAACAGCATCTCTGGTAACCGGTTTTCTGGCGTTCTCCAATTCTCTGATCGCGCCCTGCCGTTGATCTTTTTGTCTTTCAATTAACAAACAAGAACCTTCCATCAACCAGTCCTGGTTGTGTTTCTCTGACATGACAGTGTCGATCCTGTTTCGCAGCGAGACCTCAAGCATTTGCAGGGCCACATATAGGCTTTCTGATAACCTGGTATTCAGAGTATATAATTCGAGTGCGCGCTCTTGATCCTGCGCAGCCCAAGCTAAATAGGTTGAAAAACGCTCATGCGTTAGGATTTCAACGAATGTAGGCCACGAGTGGCTGGATTTTTTGTCTAACCTTGAAATTTTTCCCTACCTCCTGTATATATACTCTTGTACACCCCGGTACCGTCTCTGCCCTAGGCACGCGGCCGGGGTAAATTTTTTCTAGGCACGTTTTCTGCGACCTTTGGGAGTTTCAACCAGCTTCTTGATTGCAGCTTTCTTATCGCGTGCTTCCGTAAACTCAGGTTCCAATTTCTGAATCTTCTTTACCAACCCATCCAAATGATAAATATTGCTGTTCCAGTCCCCTGATTTTGTACGGCGCATCTCTCTTTCGATGTAACCGGCTTTCTCGAGCGCTCGGATGTTGATTTGAATGGTTTTCGGGTTAACACCGATACGACCCGCCAGTTCTTTCTTTGAAGGAAATGGCGGTCTGACTGGGTCATACCAATAATCCAGCAGCTGAACAATGATGTTCATCTGTAACTCCTTATCTTCCCCATCAATATAAACCCGGCGTTATGCAACCACAATGGCCTGACACACAGGTGGTGGGTAAAAAGTCTTTGGTAAGATCAGGATAGGTCGTTGTCTGGAGTCTGCCGAACACGTAGTATTCCATTTCCGTTCTGCGCCCAAGGGCATCGATACGTGCCGCTTCGCGGCCTAATAAGTCGTACTCGGTCTGGGTGACGTTGTTCAGCGCATCCGTGGTCTTTGTGAGGCGGTTGCGTTCGTCGTATTCAAACGTTGTGGTATCAGTTGCAACAGTGATCTGGGCCAGTATCAACATGGTGAATTGCTTGGATTCTTGTAGTTAAATCTAGGAACGATGGGCGTCTCCGTTCTATATTTGTAGTCCCACCTACGAAATCCATGGCTGCTCAGAGCCAAACGGTTTTTCAATAAGAACCATTCCCTTAAGCCCTTCATGCTCTACGCGGGCCTTGATATCTTCGGTAACATAAATGTGCCCACCAATTTTCTCGGGCACAACAAAAAAGCCGCTCTGGGGTAAATTCTCTTCTAAGAATACGGGGTCTGAGATGTATGCAACCTCTCCCTGTCTGATGGGAGAGTATTTTAGAACCGAATTGTTTATGTCCAGGCAGTCAATAACATTCGTGCACTTATAGAGAAAAAATCCACTTGCTACGTCAGTATCCAGTATATTTACTGGAAGGACTTCCCCATTCCTTTCAAATACGGCCCCTAAGCATTTTTTAACGTTTTCACTAATGAGATGACAATAGCCAGTCGTAACTGGAAAGTCAGTAGGTTTTTTAAGTAATCCCTGCTCATTGGCATTCACAAGAGTTGGGATTTCCCAACGACCATTCTGAGTAGCTAAATTGGAAGCGCTCAAGTAATAGTCACTTTTTTCATCAACACCTTCAAACCACCGAAATGCCTCGCTAAAGTGCCAAATGTAAATCCGTCTTTTCATTTTTCTAATTACCTTGAGTTTAACCTTAATGTTCTGGATAGTAACTCGTGTCTAAGGTCGTTCAAAACCGCAACAGCCTCTTCTTTGGTCTGAGCGGATTCGAGTAAATTAAAAACAAGTTCCTCATAAACTTTCGTATGCTTACCGCAATGAATTGTGCCAATACCACTGCCTTTACAGCCTGGTAAAAATACACCGTTGGATGGTGAATTTACATCAATTCCAAGCTTCTTCAGTTTTGTCCTGCTTCTCTTCCCGGCATCGGAAACTGCTCCAACTATGTGGTGTGCCTGATGGCCTGAAGGTGCCGCACCGAAAATTGCTTCCATATTATTTCGAAGTATTCGAGAACTGGCGGGGCTACCCAGAGTCAGGCGAATCCCTCTCGCCCATCTGTTTGCCAACAAATTAAATTGCTGGGGTGATAACTTTGACAGAATCCTTAGACGTCCCAAATTTGCAGAAACAACTTCCTCAGCAATCTGTATGGCACCACCGGTGAAATTCCCTGTAAGAAAGCTGAATCCTATTGAGCCAATTGAATAGGCATTCGATGCAATATTAATCGATGTCATCATTCCAGAGATTGTGAATAATCCACTCGGATCCACGAACATCCCCGGGCTCGCATTTACATACAAATACTTATGCAACGTAATCGGATCCCGATCCATGCCCGAGAACGTATCCATCTGCGTGAACCGCCCTGAGCTGGGATCGTAATATCGTGCTCTCAGGTAATATTGCGCCAAACCATCATCGTATTGCTCCCCGGCAAACAGATAATCGTTATCCGTCAGCCCGTTATGTGCCTCGATGGTGCCGAATGCCTTATACACATAAGTATCGGTGACAGCGCCGGAGCTATCGGTCAGGGTTCTTGTACTGCCCAGCCCGTCATAATGGTAATAACTGGTCGCTGCACCTCTGTTTTGGCTCAACAGGTCCAGCCCATAGGTGTAAGTCACATTGCTTGCGCCCTGCTCCTCAATCACCTGCGCGTAATCCCGGTTGGCATCAACAATGTAGCTGGTTGTACCGCTGCTGTCGGCCCTTTCCTGTCTTGTGCCCGCAATGTCATAAGCAAAGGTGATCAGGCTGCCGCTATCGGCCTCGATCACCCGATGTTGAGGATCGTGAGCAAAGCTGGTGGTGCTGGTTCCATCAGACTTGTTGAGCGTATTGCCCTGATCATCAAAGGTATAGGTTGTAGTGACCGCTGCCGTGGTTTCAGATGTCATGCGGTCATTGGCAACGTAGACATATGTTGTGATCACTCCGTCATCGTTTCTGCTTTGCCGGTTACCGACCTTGTCGTAGGTGAATGCTGTTGTTCTGTTACCCAGTACGGCGTCTGTGGTCTGTTCACTGGTCAGTCGGTACAGATCATCATAAAAATAATCCACGACCCGACCTGAGAACTCGGTGATTCTCGTTCTGTGACCACTGGGCAGCAGATCGTAAAGTTGCTGGTCGAACAACGTGCCGGTGGCGCTGTCGGCATGATCAACCTGTGTCAGTCTGTTGAGTGCGTCGAAGACGTAAGCGGTTTCGGTGCCGTTGGCAAACACCACTTTGGTGGTATTGCCGTTTTGATCGTACTGGTAACTGCTACCGTCACTGACCGTCTTCATCCGGTTCAGCATATCAAAGGTGTAACTGATGGTGCCACTGGGGCTGGTAACCGAAGTGCGGTTGCCCTGGGCGTCATAGGTGTAGCTCAGTGTTACGCCGTTGATGTCTGTATGGCTTTCAAGGCGGTTGCGTTCGTCATATCATTGGTCAGCGCTATCGGCAGAAAAAACAGAAATCAATGACCATATCTGGTCAGAGCAGAGGCACTCTTTAAATATTGGGGTTAGCGAAATGAGATGTCTTTGAATAACCCTTCCGCCTCAATCAGCGGCTTCGTAGTTTTATCTGCCCGCATCCAGGCCTGACGAACTCGTTGCTCGCGATCATTTTCACGCAGGAGCACGCTCGTCTGAGCCCGTTTGAAAAGCGCCATAGCATAGGCCGGATGCTGGCTGGAAACTCTGTCGAGGCTAGACGCCGCTTCCTTGAATCGCCGATCTGCCATGTACAGAAGACCCAGTTCCATATGGAATGTGAATTGATCATCCAGCATTTTTCGCGCAATTTCGAATGCGCGAATCGCGCCTTTGGTGTCGTGTAGAGCCATTCGCAGTTGGCCGATTCGGGCCCACTCCAGTCCAGGTGAGTCTTTGATTTTTACAATCCTCTCCAGCTGGCGTATCGCCTTTTTTAACTCGCCCTGACTTGAATAGACCTTTGCCAAACCAGCAAGTGCGGGAATTCGATCCGGTGACTCCGCTAACACGGATTCGAACAAGGGCCGGGCTAAATCCCACTGCTCATCTTTCATATAATGCATCGCCTGGTAGTGGCGAAGATCAGTAGATGATGGGTCAATGGCCCTGGCCCGATCAAAGTATTTCTGTGCATGGACCTTATTACCAGTGACTGAATATGCCACGGCCAGGCGAAGAGCAGCCATAAAATTATGTGGATCTGCTTCGAGAACCCGGGTAAATACCGGAATGGACGCAGCATAATCCCGGCGAATGAAGAGTCCGGCACCAATATCCATATCATGAAAGAGGTGGATCATGTCCCTGGGATTGGGCGCGTTGTCACGTACCTTCGAGTTGCCGGATGAGCCGACGTACCCAAGGCTGGCCAACTTGTCCAGCGCTTCCTGACTAAGGCCCTGTTGTTCCTGGGCATGGTCCGCAAGAGCCCTGACCGAATAGGCTTCGATGGCATCCCAGAGAGCCGGATCCGGCTCAATCAGGCTGTCCAGGTTATTGGCCTCTCCGGGATCGATGCGAACATCGTAAATCTCGATATCACCGGAGCTGATCACCTTGATGCCGTCCAGAATTGCCATAAACTGCGGCTGCCAGCCGTACTGCATATAGGGTTTCAACGCCTCCGCCAGCACGGGCTCTGCTTCCTCTCCAAACAGGCCCCCTGCCCGGTTTTCACCCACCCGGCTTTCACCTGACCAGTCAAGCACGGTGTCAAAAACCTGCCGCACACTGACTGCCCGGTTCGAAGTTCCGGCGACAATCCCGGATCCGGCTACAATCAGCGGTACGCGCATCGTACCCTGGTAGAGCAAATTTCCGTGCAGCGCCTCTCCATGGTCACCCAGTCCCTCACCATGATCACCAACAACAATGATCTTCCAGGGCTGGCCCTGAAACTGCTCATCAAATGCCGTGACCAGTCGACCCAATTCCTGATCCATGTAGGCAATTTCGCCAAGATAGGGCTCATTGGCGTACTGCGATCGAAATGGCTCGGGTGGTTGATAGGGTTCGTGCGGATCGAAATAGTGGACCCACATGAAAAGCGGGCTAGCCTTGCCCTCGAGCCAGGCGACTGCTAGGTCGGTTGTCTCGCTGGCCGAGCGCTCGGCGGCATCGCTGACAAAGGCGTCATCATAGTGGCCGAAACCCCGAGACAGGCCAAACTGACTGGCGAGAGGAAAGCCCGAAACAAAGGCCGCAGTGTCGTAGCCACGACCTTTCAACAGTGCTGGCAACAGCTCAAGCTTTTTATCGATTACACGGCCGTTTTCACGAACCCGATGATCCGCCGGGTAGAGACCGGTCAACATCGACGTATGGGACGGCAAGGTCGTGGGCGTCACCGAGTAGGCCTGTTCGAAATACACACCGCGAGTTGCCAGCGCCTCAAGATGGGGCGTATCGACCAGGTCTGACTCGATACCTACGCGATCGGCGCGAGTCGTATCCAGCGTAACCAATAAAATCGAAGGCTGCACAGGCTCGGGTGTTTTCGTTGTTTTGCGGGCGCTTTCAGGGCCGTCAGACTCCTGCGAGCAAGCTGTCATCATGAGCGCCAGAACGCATATTAATGGTAGAAGTTGTTTTGAGTGACGAATTTTCATTTAGAACCTTTTTAGCACATTGCAACAGAATTAATAAGGGATTTCTTAATCCAAGCGCAGCAAGAGCTTGAATGCGATAGATGACAGGAGAAATGCCATGAAAAAACTGAACATCCAGCCCCGCATCCAGCCGGGGCCAGAGCCGATAATAACCGCCTCGGGCAGGTCGATGTGAATGACATCCGTTTTGCCTTCTTTCGGGAGATAGCCAAGAGGATTGGCCATCAATAGATTCCACCATCTCTTTTTGTGAATGATCGGGATGCCGTGCTCCAGCGGCAGCACCAGAAGCGGCTGATGATCATCACTCATCGTTACAGACTGCCCTTTTGAAGGCCAGTTGATTAACCAGCCATTTTCAGTGATTGTGTTTTCACCGATTATAGCTTCCATCGTCGATGACCAAAGGATATCACTGGTCACAGGTTCGACGGTTAAAAAGACCTCGCTTCCTGCAGCCGGAGTTTCGTAACCAAATTCGCTCGCAACCCAAATGATAATAAACAATGCCGGCACTGTTGCAAGTAGTGCCGGGCCCAATGCAAAGCCCAGCTGCCTGAAGCCAAGTGCGAGTGTATGGCGGATAAGTGGCATGAGCTCTGCAAATTCGCCATCGAATTCAGCAATATCCTTTTGCTGATTTTTTTGCAGTGCTTTTAGCGCGCCAATTTTTTCCTGGTCAGAAAAGAGCCGGTAGACCATCATGCTGAGCCAACCCGCAAAGATTCCCCAGATGACCAGGCGCAACACGGGCGACATCACCATTGCGAGCACGCCGTCAATGGCGTCAAATATGGGTGCGGGAAGATCTAACAAGCCCATGGGCAGTCCTAACTATCGTCCCTTGTACCATCATCCCCTGTACCATCATTTCTTGTATTGACGGCTTCTGTGCTAAGCGGGGAATTACGCCGGGCCTTTCTGCGCTTCATAAATTTTCGCAACGGCCAGAATATGATGGCGCCGATGGCTACAAAGATGGTGGCGAGGATACTCAGCAAAGAACCCAGTACGCTGATGCCGGCACCTGGGCCGATGTAGGCAAGTGCAGGACTGACCGGCGCCAGTAGTATGAGCGCCAGCAGTACAGGAGTTATTGTTTTTAACATTCTAAGTGGCCTTTGACGAAGGGGTTTATGGATTTTGGCAGAACTTTGACAACTTTTCATTGACCGGGCCGCAATGATGGGCGATCTGGCGCAGGTCGTCCGCACTGAAATCGATCGGGTAGTAATCCGGCAGCGAGAGCCGATTGATGTATTCCGACCGGGTGAGTTCGAATCCATTTTCCGGCAGTTCACAATGCTCCAGGATGGAATCGATCAAGCTGGCTGAATGAGTACACAAATCCTCGTAGCGGAACAACAGACAGGCCTTGCGCACTTCAGGGAATTCTTCCAACTGGCCAAGAATATGCTGATAAGTTTCTGCCCAATACCGCGCCCATCCCTCTGCTTCACGTCCTTGCTGCCAGCAATCGATGATGGCTCGCGTGGCCGGTGGATTGCCAAAATTAACCGGAACACGACTTGGGCCGAATTCGAAATGTCCGGACATGGCCATTTGCAGCGGAATCCTGGAATCCTGCTGGCTGGCCTGGGTGAACAGTGCATGTTGCCTTGTCAGGGATGCAACCTGATGTACAGGGTCCCGGACGGGGACAAGAAATTTTGCATCCGGATAAAGTGCGAGAACGTAGCGGATTCGCGAAATGTTGTAGTTGCCCTTTGCCAGGTAGCGATTAGCATTTCGAACAGACAGCAACTTGAGAATGTGCTTTTTGTAAAACAGGTCGAATTTTCTATTGCGCAACTGCCCATCCAGTATTTGGTTCACGTCGGTTTCATGCCGGGCTGGAAAGAAAAACATCCACAGCACTTCCTCTACAGCCTCAGGGCTGTCATTGCTCACTTCGATGCGATCCTGGTGGGCTCTCTCTTGCATTTTCGGTACATGGACCCGGGTTTTCTTCAGCAGATAGTTGCGCCAGTAAGGTGTCCAAACATTGGGGAAATCACTGTAGCGGTGGCAAGTCAGATCGGGGTGTTGCTCCAACATCCCAGTAAGAACGGTTGTTCCGGAACGGGGCAGACTCGCGATATAAACCGGGCGGTCAACCTTCAGTTGTTCAGTTTCCTCGCGAACTATGCTGGACTCAAGGTCGCCCAATCGCCGCCACATTCCGCGGGTTACAGCAAAAAACCGGGACTGAAAATACAAAGCGGGAGGAACACGCACGCTGCTCACAGTGAGTTTTTCCAGAATTCCCTGGTATAACGGGCAATGTCCTGGAGTGAATCCAGGGGGATTTCCGTTTTGAAAGACGTAAACAAAACACCGGGTACGGCTTCGGGCGTGATGCAGTGATCCCCGCTCCATTTCTTGTTGTTGTCATCGATCAAAGAAGCGGGAACACCGCCCAGCGTTGTTTGCCAGGAAGCCCTGTAGCCAGGTTCGTAGCCGATGACGAGGTCCGGTGCATCGTTATTTGCATTAGCCGGGTAGAGTATCTCACCGTCGAATACATCCCTGATTGCCTGCAAGCCAGTCTCTGGGTCCAACAGGCCGGGAAGACTGGAAATGATCTGCTGCTTGATTCGCGATGCTTCAATCTCACCTACTATCCCGTGAGCTTCGCGACCGGTCCTGTTGATATAGAGACTGTTCAACCCCAGCGCGTAGGCCTTCGTCCGGGACCAATCCACGTCCGTGAAGCCTACAGATGACTCCTGTTTTCCATTCTCCAGTACCAACAGACCCTGGTCGGCCAGCCAGCGATTGAGGTTGACTGCCCTCCTGAAAGGTGCAAAGCCATGGTCGCTGAGTACGATAAGGCGATCTTTGGAACCCATGCGTTGCATGGTTTCGCCCAGCACGCGATCAGCCTCACGGTAAATCCAGTGGATCGCGTCACGCGCCTCGGCATCAGTTTCCTTATGTAATGGATGTTGCGGGTCGATCCCACGATAAAACATGTGGGCAACCCGGTCTGTCTGGACGAACACAGAGACCACGACGTCGCTGTCGTGATGATCCAGTGCATCGTAAAACATGTTTTCTCGTTCCTGTAAGGTTGTGCGCACCATTTCCAGGAATGCGTGATCAGTCAAATGCCCTTCGTTGAGTGACCAGGTTTCCTCCGGCATTCCTAT
>Ga0190293_1001005_pt1 | contig 10006 bp, 7 predicted proteins | sample 48693001_MG_FD_161671 | JGI IMG/M metagenome (GOLD analysis project Ga0190293, IMG submission 161671) | Hydrothermal vent microbial mat bacterial communities from Southern Trench, Guaymas Basin, Mexico - 4869-30-0-1_MG | ecosystem: Environmental > Aquatic > Marine > Hydrothermal vents > Microbial... | reverse complement strand
AACTTGCATACGTCATGAATGCGGTGCGGGTGATCCGCCGTGAACTGCATGGCGAGGTGCCGCTGATCGGCTTTTCCGGCAGTCCATGGACGCTGGCGACCTATATGGTCGAGGGCGGCAGCACCAAAAATTTTGCGCTCTCCAAGGGCATGATGTTCGATCAGCCTGCGCTCATGCATGCACTGCTGGAGAAGCTGGCAGACTCTGTCACCAGCTATCTGAATGCACAGATTGCTGCCGGCGCACAGGCTGTGATGATTTTCGATACCTGGGGAGGGGTGTTGACGCCGCGTGATTACCGCGACTTTTCCCTGAACTACATGAGCAGAATCATCGACGGCCTGATGCGTGAAAATGATGGCCGCAAAGTGCCGGTCATCCTCTTCAGCAAGGGTGGAGCGCTGTGGCTGGAGCAGATGGCGGACAGCGGCGCCGATGCCCTGGGGCTGGACTGGACCATCGATATCGGTGATGCGCGCAAACGTGTCGGCGACAAGGTGGCGCTGCAGGGGAATATGGATCCCTGCATCCTCTACTCAAGCCCCGAGCGTATTCGCCAGGAGGTTGCCGGCATTCTCGACAGCTTTGGCGAAGGCCCCGGACATGTCTTCAACCTCGGGCACGGAATTCATCCCGAGATTCCACCGGAACATGCGGCGGCTTTCATCGAAGCCGTGCATGATCTCAGCCGCAGGTAAAAAACCTAACCACGAAAGTCACGAAAAGCACGAAAATAGACAAAGCGAGTGTTCGTGTTTTTCGTGACTTTCGTGGTTAAAAAAGATTTGTCAATTCTGTGAAATAGCCCTCTGCTGTATCTCATTGATCTCCCGGATTCCCTTGTGCGCCAGTTTCAGCATGGCGCTCATCTCCTCATCGGAGAAGGGAGCCGCCTCAGCCGTTCCCTGAATTTCGATGAAGTGGCCCCCGGCATTCATGACGATATTCATGTCGGTGTCGGCGCTGGAGTCTTCTGCATAGTCAAGATCAAGGATGGGTACGCCCTGGTAGATACCGACAGAGATCGAGGCGACAGGGGAGAGCAGCGGAGAATTTTCCAGCGTACCTGCATCGAGCAATCCCTGAATGGCGTCACTGAGGGCGACCCATGCGCCTGAAATGGAGGAGGTCCTGGTGCCGCCATCGGCCTGGATAACATCGCAGTCAAGCGTGATGACACGTTCTCCAAGCGCTTCGAGGTCAATCGCGGCGCGCAGAGAACGTCCGATCAGGCGCTGTATCTCCATGGTGCGCCCTCCCTGTTTGCCGCTCGCAGCCTCACGGCGCATGCGCTCGGTGGTGGAGCGGGGCAGCATGCCGTATTCAGCCGTCACCCAGCCGCGGCCCTTGCCCTTCAACCACGGAGGAATACGTTCTCCGACGCTGGCGGTACACAGCACTTTGGTGTCGCCGCACTCGATCAGCACCGAGCCCTCTGCATGTTTGGTGTAGTTGCGGGTGATGGTTATGGGACGTAATTCATCGGCCTGGCGGTTGCTGGGTCTGTTCAAGATGTTCTCCGTTTAATGTCTAATATCCAAATGACTCCGTGCCGGGAAGCAGGGTCGGGATCCACCTTTCAGGGCTGTATAAAACAGGGATGTTTTATCAGAGCTTACATGGACGTATTTACGCGTCCCTGAGAGGCGGACCCCGGCTCTGCTTGGATTCACGTTGAGCAAGGGGATTATGAGAAGTTACTCTGTTGTCGAATCAGGTTATTATACGCACATCAATGGATAGCTTCAGGATCGAAAAATGACAGCAAGCATGACCTCCTTTGCACGCCTCGACAGGCAACTCGAAAGCGGAGTGCTGGTATGGGAGATGCGCTCGGTGAATCATCGTTACCTGGAACTCTTTGTGCGTATGCCGGAGGAGTTTCGGGTGCTTGAACCCAAAGTGCGTGAGCTCGCGGGCAAGTGGCTGAAACGCGGCAAGGTCGAATTGAATCTGCGCTATACCCCCGCCGCAACCAATGCTGCGACGCTGAGCGTCAGTATTCCGATGGTCGAGATGCTGCACAAGGCGCTGCGTGAAGTGACCATCCATGCTCCGGATGTCAAATCCCCGACATCGCTCGATGTACTGAGCTGGCCTGGAGTAGCGTTCTCTGAATCACCGGATATGAAGCCGCTGCAGGAGGCGGCCATGGAGTTGTTGCAAGAGTCGCTCAAACAGATGCGCGAGAGCCGTGAACGTGAAGGTGAAAAGCTGCAGTCAATGATCCTGGAACGTGTTGCCGCCTGCCATCAGCAAGTGGAGCTGGCAAGAGAACGCATTCCGGTGGTGGTTTCCGCATTTCGCCAGCGCCTTGAAGATAAACTCGCCGAGATGAAAGCCGAGCTGGAATCGGAGCGCCTGGAGCAGGAGATGGCTCTGCTTGCCCAGCGACTGGATGTGGACGAGGAGATGGACAGGCTCAGGGCGCATCTGCAAGAGGTGGAGCATGTGCTCGCACGCAGCGAGCCAATAGGCCGACGCCTCGATTTCCTGATGCAGGAACTCAACCGCGAAGCCAATACCCTGGCATCCAAATCAGCCGATCAGCAGATGACAGCCATAGGCGTCGAACTCAAAGTGCTGATCGAACAGATGCGTGAACAGGTGCAAAATATCGAATGATGTTTCAGCCTGGTAACATCTCAATAACCCCGTGTAGGAAGCAGGGTTGGGATTTGCTTTTCAGTGTGTAGGGCGCAATAAGTGGTGCGCATTGCGCCGCATGGAAAGGTGCAATGCGCACCCCTTATTGGCACCCTACATCTCTTAATTGGTTCTGGCTTTGTCAGGTCAAGATGTAAGTGATTCAAACACTGCTCGCCAGACATCCAAATCTGACTGCGAAAACAGATAAAATGAGATGGCCAGGGTTTGATACTCCTCTTTGAAGCACTCGCCGAGTGCAATCTCCGCAGCTTCATCCATTGGGTAGCCGTACACACCGCATGAGATGGCCGGGAAGGCTATCGACTTGCAGCTGTTTTCCAGGGCAAGCTGCAATGAATTCCTGTATGCACTTCGCAGCAACTCTTGCGGATGGTCATCAATCCGGTATCGAGGGCCAACGGTGTGAATGACATACCTGGCCTTGAGTTGACCTGCCGGGGTGATTCTGGCTTCACCAACAGGACAGCGAATGCCGTTGATGGAATTTACCTGTTTGCAGGACTCTAATAATGCTCGACCTGCGGCTCGATGTATTGCCCCGTCAACACCGCCGCCGCCAAGCATTGCCGGGTTGGCTGCATTCACGATTGCGTCAACATCAGCGGTCGTGATGTCGCCCTGGATGAGTGAAATATTTGTCATTTGGTTTGCCTTGGTTGATTGACGAAGCTTACCGCTTGATAGTGGAAATCCATGCGGTGAGAAATACTACTCTCTCAAAACCACTTCCAGCAGCGGTACTTCCCACTCCTCGGGGCAATCATCTGCAGGAGTGTGATCGAGGAAGTCTCTTCTCCAATTGATGATTGCGTGAATGCGAACTTCCTTGATCAACGGTAGCCTCTCTATCCACTCCTGGCTTGCAGCATTGGATAGCGCGCCGATTTTGTGCCCCTCCTTGTCTGTTATGAAAACCCGATGGTTATTTTTACCCCTCTCCAGCTGGACAGGCGAGCCATATCGTAGTTTGGCGATCTCCTGTTGAACAAATCTGGCGTTCGGCGCTGTTGCGGCATAGCTGATCCAGATGCTGGAGAGATCGAGCATGGCGTAGTGCAGCTTCAAATCCTGATCCAAAGGTTCATCGAGCAGGCCAGCTCCGGAACGCACGACGCCATCGCCTGACAACGCCTGCGTATGCGGGTTGGAGAGATGATCAAGCTGGCACAATGTCAGTGTTTTACGCGCACGCGTCATGCCGACGTAGTAGATCCGCCGCTCCTCTTCCTGCTGTATCACGTCTCCCTGCTTTCCCCAGCCACCGAGCATGATGACGTGGTCGAATTCAAGCCCCTTGGCTGCGTGGACAGTTGAGAGATAGACTTCGTTTTCGGAGAAGTGCTCCCTTTGGCGTTCATGCAGGCCTTCATAGAGATAGTCGACTGCTTCGGATGGCGTCCTGTCGTTGTTGTTGGTTTCATCCTCCCATTCGTGAAGGATTTCATCCATCATCTTGCACCAGGGATTCGCCTCTGCGTAACACGCCAGATCCTGGAACTCTTTTTGCAGGCGGGTTGCCGTTAGCGTGCTTTGCTGAAGTCGCCTGATGAATTCAATCAGCGCGTTGATCTCGCGCAAGCGGTGCAGTGGCGTGTTGCCTCTGCCTTGCGACGCCATGATGGAGGGGATCGCAGCGGTTTCCAGCGCGGCTCGTATGGCATGGAGTTCGCTTTTCGTCCGCGAGAAAACAGCGATGCTTCCGCCAGCACTTCGACACGTTTTGATCACATTGAGGAGAAAGCGCGCCTGCTGCAACGGATCCGGGCAAGCCACGATCCGCACTGGTTCTCCGGGAGGTTCGGTGCGGCGGGCGGCGTTGATCTGGATAGGGTGCCCCGTTTTCATGCGGTCGCTATTGAGCTCGATCAACTGGTTGGCGGCGTTGATAATATTCGCTGTGGAGCGGTAGTTCTCGACCAGGTAATGCGTGCTGGCATTGTAGTCCTGTTCGAATTGGCGAATGAAGCGGATGTTGGCGCCGCGAAAAGTGTAGACATTCTGGTCGTCATCGCCGACGGCAAGGATCGAGAGTTTGGCATCCGCGTTTGCTGAATCCAGCGCGCGCCCGGCAATGGCCGAAACCATGTCGTACTGGGGTTGGTCGATATCCTGATACTCGTCGATGAGGATGTGGCGGTATCCGGCAAGCAGCCGTTCGCGCATCTCATCGCGTTCGACTCCGGGGATGTCGCACTCCCCCTTGAGCATCCTGGTTGCGGCTGGAATCATGCTCTCCAGGTCGAGCATCTCTCCCTTGTCATCCAGGTGAGCGGAAAATGATGCTCCAATGAGCCTCATGGCCAGGCCGTGGTATGTTTGTACTGTAACCCGCGCAGCATCTTTGCCGGCCAGATCGCGTATGCGCCGGCGCAGGCTTACTGCAGCGGCGCGGTTGAAGCAGACGACCAGGATTTCACTGGCGCGCACGCGCTCGACGCGCAGCAAATATGCACAGCGGTGCGCGATCACCCGCGTTTTACCGGAACCGGGCCCGGCCAGGACCAGCATGTTGGAGTGCGGTCTGGCCGACACCACGGCAATCTGAACACCGTTGTTCAACTGATCGACTATCTCCTGATAGGACTCCGCGCTGGTGGCGCGATCCAGCATATCCTGCTCCCCGGCGAAGAACATCTTCACGAACTCGGTTTTGCTCATGGTGAAATAGGCGGCAACCAGCGTCAGGGCGCTCTTGATTTTCTGCAGGCCAAGGTCTGCATATCTGTTCATCACATGAATCTGGAAGTTGCGTTCAAGATAGTGTTCTTTCAGCGATGAATAGTCTCCATTGGTGAAACGCCGGCCTTTGGCGCCCGGCAGGATGGTGATGGTCATCGCCGAGCGGAACACCGCCAGTCCCTGCTGAAGGATGATCGCCTTTTGTTCATGCAGGAAAAGCAGGGCGCGTTCTATGACAGCGCTGAAATCCCTGATTTGCGCCGCGATGAATAGATCGGCGTGCAAAGCCTCCAGCAGCTCGCTTTCGCTAAACTTCACCAGGTGCTCGCCGCTCGATGCCGATGGGATTTTGCGAGCAATGGCCTCTAAAATAATTCTCGCAACGGCTTGCCGTTTTTCAGCCGTCTCTTGCAGGTCTCCCCATGCACGCTGCAATTTGACGCGGTAGTGATTTTTGTCCTGGTATTTCAATTCGATGCTGCCCCTGTTGCCCGCAAGCCCCTGTCCATCCAGTGACAGGCTGTTGAGCAGGCTTCTCAGGGATTCGGGAGCAGTGGAAAAGCCCTCATCAAGAAGACGTTGATTCAAGCGTCGAAGCGTCAGGATCATCCACCCTTCGGCATCGGGCTCCTCCTCGCGCATGACTGCAATCATTGCGTTTTCCAGCGCACACACATCAGCCAGCACCTTGTTGGAGGAGTTGGTGCAGCGGACTTTGACGTAGGCGCTCAACAAGGTATCTTTTTCAACGATCCTTGCCTCGACCATATCGCCAAGAACCCGCATCACCGGCAGGGTGTCGTGCTGCAGCGTGCCGTATGGAGGCAGTTTCTCCTTGACCTTCATCGAGGGCAGCTCCGCCAGAGCATCGGCGCTGAGGCCCTCGTCGGGATTGCTATTGAAGATAGCGCCCAGTATCTCCAGCCATTGCCCCCTGACCCGCTGCGAAAGATCCAGTTTATCGATCTTCTCGATGGCCTCATCCATGGAGCGCACCAGGGGTTGAACCTGCAGCACATTGGTTTTGTTTTGATCGCGCCGCACAAAATCGCCACGCTCAAGCATCGAGACTGCGGTATTGACCTTGGTGGCAGCCATGGGATCTGTCGAATTGAATCCGGCATCGACCTCTTCGTCGCGAAGAATCTCCCCGGCGGTGATGACCACGGCACTGTTGTCATCGCGTTTGGCGCGGCGCAGACCCCTCAGGATTTGAGCGATGTCATGACGTGTCAGGCGTGAAAATGCACTCAGTGAAAACTGGGTTTCAATATCCTGTTTGTCATAAAGAAGCACGCACAGGGCGAGGCTCTTGTCGCGTCCGGCGCGTCCCGCCTCCTGTAGATAATTCTCCAGTGATCCGGGGATATCGGCATGAATCACCAGGCGAACGTTATCCTTGTCGATGCCCATACCGAATGCGTTCGTCGCGCAAATATGCTGGATGCTTCCAGCGATGAACTCCTCCTGAATGCGCCGCTTTTCAGGGGCGTCCACGCCTGCATGGAATGCTTCCGCCGACAAGCCGGAGTGTTGCAGCCATTTTGCCATATCCTCGGTGCCTTTGCGGGTGGCGCAATAGACTACCGAGGCGCCGTCCTCCGGATTCGGTAATCGCTCCATAAGCAGCTGCTTGACATGATCTCTTTTATCGGCTGAATTGACGACCTGCACCTCGAAATCGAGATTGGTTCGCTCCGCCCCGCCATCGAAAAGTATGAGCTGCTGCGACAACTCCTTCAGGAAGTGCTGCTGGATCTCCTCGATGACATCGCGCTTGGCGGTTGCCGTGAAACAGGTGACTGGCGGAGGTGGAACTCCTTGCTGCGCTGCCATTTCACGGATAAAGCGTGAGACATAAAGATAGTCCGGCCGGAATGAGTGTCCCCAGCGGGAGAGGCAATGCGCTTCGTCAAATATCCAGCAACCGATCTCACGCTGTTTGACCACCTTCCTGAAAGAGACATTGCGCAGCTGCTCCGGGGAGACATACAGGATGGCGATATCACCAAGACGAATCCTCTCGAGCACATCGCCACGCTCCGGCGGTGTGAGCATCCCGTATAGCGCTGCTGCAAATGTTGATTCTGTGAGCCGGTTAAGATTATCAACCTGGTCTTTCATCAATGCCTGCAACGGAGAAATGACAATGGAGAGAACCCCCAGGCGCTGGTTGCGCACCAGTGCGGGCAGTTGGAAACAGAGCGATTTTCCGCCGCCAGTCGGCAGGATCGCCAACAGCGGCTCGTCATTCATGCCGCTGCGGATGATGGATTCCTGGAGGCTGCTTCCATCTGCAGTGGGCGGCTCCCTGCGGAAGTCGTCAAAGCCGAAAAAATGTTGAAGCTGCTGGTGCGGATTGTGGTTGATCTGGCAATAGGAGCAGGCTGGATCGCTGCACCCCTTGTCCCGCAAGCGGTGAACGATTTTCGTCACTTCGGGAAAACGATGCCGCACCCAGGGTGGAAGTATCGAGTTAGATCCCGCCACGCGCAGCCATGCCAGCGCATAGGCCAAAGACTCCCGCGCCTGCAGATGCCCGATTTTCAGCGCCAGGGATTGTGCAGCAGTCTGGCAGCCGAGAGCGGCAACCCGGGAAGTAAAATAGTTTATTGCCTCCTGATTTGTAAATGGCTCGATCCCCAACGCATGGAAGAGTGGCAGCATGGTTTCAGAAAACGCCCATGCATAAAACTGAACCAGCCCCTTGTCACTGAGCTTGAATTTTTGGATAACATCGCACTGCTCCTGAAACAGCAATCCCGCGTTGCGGGCATCGCAAACGGGATCATTCAAAGCGGTGCTGAGCAAGCGGTAGTCTTTTACCAAATGATGGTAAGGATTTTCAGGGAAGGCGACCGGGGAGAGGTAGAGGGTGTCAATAACGGGGAGGCGATGCAGATGAAGCTCGGGAAACTTCTTTTGAAGGAGAGGGAGGTCATGGCCGAGAATGTTGTGCCCAAGTACATAATCGGCGTTGCGACTAAGATCATCCAGAGCCCGAACAACATCACTCTTACCAAACCGCCCTTTGAGAAGACGTTGCTCCTCTGCGCAAATGGCGCCAACCTTCAGAAGCTTTCCATCGGGAGTCGTCTCCAGATCCAGAAGCAGGCTCCTGTCCAATACTTTCTTAGCGCTGTTCATCGTAGCGTTTGGAAATGGAAAGGAGGAGTGGCATTGGATTTTTTTAGCTCATGCGTTTGATTGCGGTTTTATAAATTTTACCTCTTTCCCTTTTTCCTATAGCGATAACTGTAACAGTTACAATTTGATCATTGACGTCATAAACGAGTCTGTACCCGGATTGGCGAAGTTTGATTTTGTAGAGATGATTTGATCCAGACAATTTGGCACTCTGGATGCGTGGCTCCTCCAATATTTTTGTGAGCTTCTTCTTGAAGTGGATCCGAATTGTAGCTCCAAGCTTATTCCACTCTTTAAGAGCAGACTTTTTAAACTCCAACTCATAGCGCATTGATGTCAACCTTAATGGACTCCTCATCTTTACGTTCTTCTGCAATGGCTATGAGTTCAAGGTCCTCAACGTGATCCATGAGCATCTCATATGCTTCGGCTGGAACACAATAAAACGCCGGTTCATTTCTATTGAGTACCGCAACAGGCGCGCCATCGGCACTTAATGCTACTTTCATTGGGTTGGCTTTGAGTTCGCTAATGCTGGCCGCAGCCTCGGTAAGTATCCTGGTTGTCATGTTATCACTCTTGCGTTAAACTGGTCGCTAATCAGGTCTTTATTGTAGTCTTAAAGATTCAACGAGGCAACGCGAGATACATCTTCCGTTTGTGTTACGAATTTACAGGCATATCTGTATACCCAATTGTAATAGCAAGTTAATCAAGAATAGGCACAAAACATCAAATGAACAGCGGCATACTCTTTATCGTTTCCGCGCCCTCCGGCGCAGGCAAAACATCTCTACTCAAGGCGTTGCTTGAGAGGCGGCAGGGAGAGATTCAGCAACCTCTGCAGCAGATGGTGTTGAGCGTTTCGCATACGACCCGTCAGCCACGCCCGGGTGAAGTCAATGGAGAGCATTACCACTTTGTCTCTGTCGAGCAGTTTCAGCAGATGGTTGGGGAGAGGGCGTTCCTCGAGTCAGCGCAGGTTTTTGACAACTATTACGGGACCGCAGAAGCCTCTGTGCGGGAGCAGCTGGAAACGGGAAAGGATGTGATTCTCGAGATTGACTGGCAGGGCGCGCGCCCGGTGCGGCAGCGTTTTGCCGATGCGGTCTCGATCTTTGTGGTTCCGCCTTCAGCCGAAGCGCTGCGCGAGCGCTTGTCGTCACGTGGTCAGGACAGCAGTGAGATCATCGAGCGGCGCATGACTGATGCCCTGAGCGAGATGTCGCATTACGATGAATACGACTACATTGTGGTCAATGATCTGTTTGAGCAGGGCGTGGATGATCTTGAGGTGGTGATGCGAGCGCAGCATCTGACTCTGGATCGGCAGCTGACTTCAATCCCGCCGCAGCTGAAAACCGGCGTCTGACAGCAGGGTTTTCAGACGTTTGGCGTCATAACCCTGCAGCACTCTCTCACCGACTTTTATCAGCGGCACGGCACGTACGCGCAGGCGCGCAAATTCTTTGGCGGCGCGCTGGTTTTTTTCGATATCCAGCTCCTGAAA
>Ga0190293_1001004_pt1 | contig 10008 bp, 9 predicted proteins | sample 48693001_MG_FD_161671 | JGI IMG/M metagenome (GOLD analysis project Ga0190293, IMG submission 161671) | Hydrothermal vent microbial mat bacterial communities from Southern Trench, Guaymas Basin, Mexico - 4869-30-0-1_MG | ecosystem: Environmental > Aquatic > Marine > Hydrothermal vents > Microbial... | reverse complement strand
CTCAAAATGGAAGAGCGTCGACTTAAAGAAGAATATTATAAATCATTCATAAAAGCTCTGAGCAATGTTGCTATCGACAATTATAATAACAAAGCTCAAAAAAAACTATCCGAAGGGTTCAATTCTCTAATTGTAATGGCAAGTCCAAAAGTTGTAAAAGAATTAATGAAATTTCATAATTTTATTAAACCAACAAATACAATCATACCAAGAGACTCAAAAGAATGGTCAATTGAACATGATAACCAATTACAAAAATTGATTAAAACTATGCGCCAAGATATATTTGGAAAAGAAAAAAATATTGATGATTATATTTCACAAGTACATCTTGTAGGTAAAGCACCTGAAAAACCAGAAAATAATTGACAAACTAATCTACTAATTTCCCAGTCAACTAATAACCTATTCCTTTTCGTAAGCTTTTATTATTTCTCTAACTAATTGATGTCTTACAACATCCGTTTCAGTTAGCGTAGCAAATCCAATTCCGTCAATATTTTGTAGAATGTTTGCCGCTTGAATAAGACCGGAATTTATATTTTTAGGAAGATCAATTTGTGTTACATCACCTGTTATAATTGCCTTTGAATTAACTCCTAATCGTGTAAGGAACATCTTCATTTGCATTGCTGTGGCATTTTGTGCTTCATCTAAAATTAAGAAAGCGTTATTCAGTGTGCGCCCTCGCATATATGCCAAAGGTACAACTTCAATAATTTTTTTGGCAAGCAACGGTTTCAGCTTGGTTTGTAATAACATATCACCTAAAGCATCATATAAAGGTGTTAAATATGGATCAACTTTATCATGCAAATCGCCCGGTAAAAATCCGAGGTTTTCGCCGGCTTCCACTGCGGGACGGCACAATACAATACGGTCAACTTGGTGACTTTCCAATGCTGCAACCGCAAATGCCACGGCAATGTAAGTTTTACCGGTTCCTGCGGGACCAATGCTGAAAACTATATCATTTTCACGAACATTTTTAATGTATTCCTCTTGACCAACTGTACGCGATTGAACTGCACCTTTTCTACCATAATGAATTACATTTTCAGTTTTTTCCTGAATATTACCATTTTCAACATTTGAAATATTGATTAGCTGGCGTACATCCTTTTTTGTTAAGCTTCCTTTTCGATTTAAGGTTTGCATCATTTCGTGGATTACATCTTGTACGACACTAATATCATCTTTTTCACCATCTAAAAGTATACTATTTCCTCTTGCAATTATTTGCCCCGGAAAAACCTCTTCGATTAGTCCAAGATTTACATCGCCTGCGCCAAACAGACTTTGCAAATCAGCACCCTTTAACTCAATAGTCTTTTTCATTCTGTATTTTATTAGTTAATTTTATACCGATAATTTAAAATACAATGAGTTTTTCTACGACATAATTAATAAGAATGGATATTGTACAATCCAAATGGTAATTTTAGCAAACTGAGGGAAATATGAATATACTTTTAGCAATAATAATCGGATATCTTTTAGGAAATATTAATGCCTCTTATATCTTGGGAAAGGTATTTAAAGGTATTGATATCAGAGAAGTGGGAACATCTAATCCTGGAGCATCTAACGCTGTAATAGTGATGGGATGGAAATTCGGAGCCGCAACGTTTTTAATCGATGCTTTGAAAGCAGCGGTTGCTATGTGGATTATAAAATATATCACTAACGGTAATACCGATTTGGCAGTATTAGCAGGTGTAATGGCAATGGTCGGGCATATTTATCCGGTATTTATGAAATTTAAAGGTGGAAAAGGAATTGCATCAATTTTAGGTATAATGTTGGGTTTAAACTGGTTTATTGCTTTAGTATTGTATACAACAATTGTACTTGGAACAGTATTTTCTAATTATTTGATCTTTGGAGAATTCCTAATTTTAATTCTGTTTCCTGTAGCGGCATATTTATTGGGATATTCGAATTTTGCAGTTGTTCTAATTATTTTTGCCTGTTTGCTTTCAACTTATAAACTAAGAGAAAATATTATTAGAACTTTTAAGGGGACTGAACAGACATTGGGTTCAGTTTTATTCAAAAAGAAATAATTTAAAACTTTACTAAGGAATTATTATGAAAAAACCTATGTCTGTCAAAAATTATATGGCATGTGATTTAGTTACATTTACACCGGATACAAATGTTTTATCTGCAATACGTACATTAATAAAAAATAATATTTCCGGCGCACCTGTGGTCGATGAAACCGGCTGGATCGTTGGTATTCTCTCAGAATATGATTGTCTTAAACCAAATCTTGAAGCATCATATCATAATGATGTAGGAACACTTGTTAAAAATTCAATGTCAACAAAAGTTACGACAATTGATGTAAATGCAAGTCTAACTCAAGCAGCTGAATTATTTATTAAGCACGGCGTACGCCGATTGCCCGTCGTGGAGAACAAAAAGTTAATTGGTCAAATTAGCCGAAGAGATATCCTGCAAGCGATTAATGAATCTGTTGAGATTATAGAATAACAATTATCTCCTCTCCCTAAATCCCTCTCCAAAGAGGGACAAAAAAACTGTCTCCCCTTGAGAGGAAATGTCCTCAGGACAGAGGGGTGAATCCTATTTAGTTCATTTTCGCTTTAAAACCGGCATACGCAAGAGTTAACCATCCGCCAACAAAGGCGATACCACCAAGTGGCGTAACATAACCCATATCAATTTGGGCAAAAGTAATAATATAAAGACTACCGGAAAATAATAGAATACCACCAAGGAATAACCATCCGGTAATATTTAGTAATTTAGTTTGTGATTTCCATTCACTCAATGCCCAAACCACAACAAAAAGAATTAGGGCATGATGCATTTGATATCGTACCGCTTTCCCAAAAGTAATTACAGCATCATGTTGATTAATTGTTTCTGCTCCGCCATGCGCTCCATAAGCACCCAAAGCAACTGCTAATCCACCAAAAATGGCACCTGCTATGAAAAATGTTTTTTGCATTTTTATTTCCTAAATTTAATTCCTAATTCATCCAATTGTTTTTGCGATACTTCCGATGGAGACTCATCCATTAATGATGTAGCCGATGTTGTTTTTGGAAAAGCAATTACATCACGGATATTATCAGTTCCGGCTAATTGCATAATTAATCTATCTAAACCTATGGCAATACCACCGTGTGGTGGTGCACCATATTTGAGCGCCTCTAATAAAAATCCGAATTTCTGTTGAGCTTCTTCTTCCGAGATACCTAATAAATCAAATACCTGTTTTTGTACATCCTGCTGATGGATTCTAATGGAACCGCCACCTAATTCGTAGCCATTCATAACAATATCATACCCACGCGATAATACTGATTTCGGGTCAGTTTTCAACTTCGGCAAATCTTCCAATTTTGGAGATGTAAACGGATGATGTACTGCTGAAAATCGCTGTTCTTCCTCATCCCATTCAAACATCGGAACATCAACAATCCAAAGTGGTTTGTAAGTATTTTTATTAATTAAATTTTCGCGCTTCGCTATTTCCACACGCATTGCTCCAAGCGATTGCCAAACAGTTTCCGTTTCATCTCCAATTACGAAAATTATATCATTATTTTTTAACGATAATTCGGATATAATTTTCTTTTGCAAGTCATTACCAAAGAATTTTGAAATTCCGCCGATAAGTTCACCATCTCCTATTTTCATCCATGCTAAACCTTTCGCTCCATGATGTTTTGCAAAATCGGTTAACCCGTCAATTACCTTACGTGAATATTTATCAGCAACATTTTCTACAATTAGACATTTTATCTCTTCACAACTCTTGAATGCGTTAAAATCGGATGCTTCGCTGTATTCTTTAAAATCTTTGAGTGGCATTTCAAAACGTAAATCAGGTTTATCGGTACCGTAATTTTCCATCGCATCAAAATATTTCATTACCGGGAATGTTTTAGGTAATTCTACGTCGATTACCTCCGTAAATATTTGACGAATTAACTCGGTTGCCATTTTCATTATATCATCTTCATCAACAAAAGACATTTCAATGTCAATTTGAGTGAATTCCGGCTGACGGTCGGCACGTAGATCTTCGTCGCGAAAACATTTCACTATTTGGAAATATTTATCAAATCCGGATATCATCAATAATTGTTTATAGGTCTGCGGAGATTGTGGTAGTGCATAAAATTTACCGTGATGCAATCGACTTGGTACAAGATAATCACGTGCTCCTTCCGGAGTGGATTTCATCAAAACCGGTGTTTCAATTTCAATAAAATTTTTATTTGATAGATATTTTCGCGCTGATTGATAGGCATCATGACGGATTTTGAAATTTCGTTGTAATTCATCAGTACGTAATTCAAGATAGCGATATTTTAAACGGAAATCCTCCGATGCACTCTCTCTATCGGTAATTACAAAAGGAAGCGGTGCAGTTTCGCTTAATATATCAATTGAGTTTACCATCACTTCAATTGTACCGGTTTTCATATCGGGATTTACTGCATCATTGCCGCGCGCTTCGACAGTCCCTTTAACGGAAATAACATCTTCAATGGATAATTTTTTGGCTGTTTCAAACGCCTCTTTATTTTTTTCAGCATTGAAAACCAATTGCGTTTTACCGTAACGGTCGCGTATATCCACAAATATAATCTGCCCGTGTAAACGAACGGTATTCACCCATCCGTTTAAACAAACTGATTTCCAAATGTGTCTAACAAATAATTCTCCGCAAGTGTGTGTTCTTTTGACCATTTATTTATCCATTATTTAATAAAATATATTTAATGAAATTACAATATTTTAGGTTATCGTTATATTGAATATTGACAATTGAATATTTATTACAACAAAACAAATTAAACAATATGGTTTTTTCCGCCTTAGAAATATTTCAGGATTTGTGAAGAAAAAATGTCGTAAATAGTATTTTCTGTTTAAACCCGACACAAAGTGTCGCGGTGAGTTTAAATACTATAGATATTTATTCAAGCAACCGGAATATTTCTGCAGCGGGTGCTTCTTTTGGTTCTTTTCTTACGCTAAGAAAAGAATGTATTAGATATATTTATTTTATGTTGATATTGGCATAAAGATGTGCATCAGCGTATTCAGTGCCATTTCTACACGCTTTTTTCATAGTTCCTTCTTTTTCATATTCACATTTTAGCGCAACTTTTTCACTACTTAAATTTTTAGGATGCATCAATATCTCAATTCTTTTTAATCCAAGTTTCTTAAAACCAATATTTTCTAAAAGCTTTACAGCTTTAACAGCTATACCCCTTCCCCAATATTCTTCGTCTAAAAAATAACCAATCTCACCTATAAATGTTCTGAATTGATTGATATTTATACCACAACCGCCAATAAGTTTATCATTGAACCATATCCCATAATTATATTGTATATTATTTTTTCGTTTTTCTGAATTTAGTCTTAAAAATTCCTTTTCAGCTTCTATGTCTTTGGGACATACTTTAAAATATTTAAAATTTGGATTATTTAAGATTTCGAAAAATCGTTTTGCATCGGAAACTCTTTGATATCTTAATTCAATTTTTTCTTTCATCGTTTTTTATTAAAGTTACAAGAATTGAGTTTTTTCCGCATTAGAAATATTTCACGATTTGTGAAGAAAAAATGTCGTAAATAGTATTTTCTGTTTGATCCCGCCTTGGCGGGAAAATTTAAATACTATAGATATTTTTCCGAGCAATCTGAATACTTCTTTAGCAAGTGCTTCTTTTGATTCTTTCCTTACCTAAGAAAAGAATTCTTAATTTAGCAGAACAATAAAAAAACCCTCAAGGTTTGATAAACCTTGAGGGTTTCTAATCATTAGTTTTTTATCCGCGCAAATCCGTCATATCCGAGCAATCCGCGTTCTATTATTATCTACCAGAAACTTTTAATCGATTAATAGCTCTAATTAAAGCAGCTTCCGCACGGAAAACATCAAGTTTACCTACATTTTCGATGCGGTCTTTAGCGCGTTGCATTGCAGCTTTTGCGCGTTCTACATCAATTTCAAATGATTGTTCGGCAGTCTCCAAAAGCAGCAACACTTTTTCATCGGAAATATCTACAAAGCCGCCGCTTGTGGCAATCCATTTTTCTTTGTTACCGACTTCAATCTTAACTTCACCGACGGTAAGCGCAATAATTGCTTCGGTATGACCGGACATTACACCAAATAATCCATCCACGCCGGGGCAGCGCAAATACGATACATTTTCTTCCGTAATTACGCGCGTTGGAGTAACAATTTCTATGGAGAAAGTCGCCATTTATTTTTTCGCTTTTTCGATTGCTTCGTCCAATGAGCCAACATACATAAACGCGCTTTCGGGCAGTTCGTCAACTTCGCCATTCAAAATTGCCTCAAATCCCGAAACGGTATCTTCCATCGAAACATATCTTCCCGGCGTTCCGGTAAATTGCTCCGCAACAAAGAACGGTTGCGATAAAAATCGCTGCATTCTTCGCGCCCGGGCAACGGTTTTCTTGTCGTCATCCGATAATTCATCCATACCCAAAATTGCGATAATATCCTGCAGATCTTTATACTTTTGAAGCACTTCCTGTACTGAACGTGCGATCCGGTAATGACGGTCGCCTATGACGCGTGGATCCAAAATCCGCGATGTTGAAGTAAGCGGGTCAACTGCCGGATAAATCCCTAATTCCGATATTTTTCTGTCTAAAACTGTAGTCGCATCCAAATGTGCAAAGGCAGTTGCCGGCGCCGGATCGGTTAAATCGTCAGCCGGTACATAAATTGCTTGGACGGATGTAATCGAACCTTTTTTCGTAGATGTAATCCGCTCCTGCAAATCACCCATTTCGGTTGATAAAGTTGGTTGATATCCAACCGCCGACGGCATACGTCCTAACAATGCCGACACTTCCGAACCGGATTGCGTAAATCGGAAAATATTATCGATAAATAATAACACATCTTGTCCTTCCTCATCGCGGAAATATTCAGCCATTGTGAGTCCGGTAAGTCCAACACGCAAACGTGCTCCAGGGGGTTCGTTCATCTGACCAAAGACCATAACGGTTTTATCGATAACACCTGATTCGGTCATTTCACGATAAAGATCATTTCCTTCACGGGTTCGTTCTCCAACACCGGAGAATACAGAATATCCACCGTGCTCAGTTGCAACATTTCTGATTAATTCTTGAATCAGTACTGTTTTTCCAACACCGGCGCCACCGAATAAACCGGTTTTTCCACCTTTGGTATATGGTTCCATTAAATCAACAACTTTAATTCCGGTAACTAAAACATCAGTTGATGTTGTAAGATCTTCGAGTTTTGGCGCAGGGCGATGGATTGGGTAATTCATTTTTGTTTTTACTTCGCCTTTTCCATCGATAATTTGTCCCAACACATCAAATAATCGCCCTAATGTTTCCGGTCCTACGGGAACAGTTATCGGTGCGCCGGTATCTGCAACATCCATACCGCGCGTTAAACCGTCGGTGGAATCCATCGCAACTGTGCGGACAGAGGAATCGCCCAAATGCTGTGCAACCTCTAAAACCAAGCGTGTGTCCCATCTTTTTACCTCAAGGGCGTTCATAATTGCGGGCAGGTTGCCATCCTTAAATTCGACGTCAACCACAGCGCCCATAACTTGTGAAATTTTTCCTAATGCACTCATTAGCTCTATCCTCTTTGATGTTTTAGTGCTTCTGCACCGCCCACAATTTCCAAAATTTCCTTGGTAATTGCAGCTTGACGCGCATTATTAAATTTGCGTGTTAAATCACGAATTAAGTCTCCGGCATTTTCGGTAGCGCTTTCCATTGCTACCATTCGTGCTGCTTGTTCGCTTGCGTATGATTCCAATAAATACCGCCATATTTGTATATTTAAATGTAATGGAATCAATGATTTAACTATTATTTCTTTTGATGGTTCATATAATCTATCTACTGCTTCGATTTCCGTATCTTCATCCAAAGTCAGCGGAAGTAATTGCTCTGCGACAATTTCCTGAACCATAACATTTTTAAATTGATTGAATACAACTCTAATCTCATCGGCATTTTTGGCGGTAAAATGACTGATTATTCCGTTGCCAATTTTTACGGAATGATTAAAATCAAGGTCAGCCCAAAAGTCGGTATGCTCTTCAATTATTTTGTATTGGTGGCGCTTAAAATGGTCATATCCGCGCCGACCTATACAGAACAAATCAACATTTTCTTTGCCAACTTTTTCGATCTCACTTTCGGCACGTTTAATTATATTTGTATTAAACGAAGCTGCCAACCCCCTGTCGGAAGTTATCACAACAAACGCTGTACGTTTAACTTCGCGGACATCCAACAATTCCAATAAACTGCGGTCAACATCCGGTAAAAGTGATATTATTTCACCTTTCAAACGATTTGCATACGGACGCGCCTGCTCCATCCTTTCCTGTGCCTTACGCATTTTGGCTGCCGCGACCATTTTCATAGCACGCGTAACCTGCTGTATGCTTTTTACAGATGAAATTCTATTGCGTATATCTTTTAAATTTGCCATTTTCTACATTGAATATTGAAAATTTAATATTGAATAATTGATTTTTCTTTTCCCGTACTACTTTATACTCTCTACTATATACTAATTAATTACCCTGCAAATATCTTTAAAAAGTCTTCCGTCGCTTTTTTCAATCCGGCTTTAATATCATCAGAAAGCTTTCCGGTATCAATAATTTCTTTGAGTAAAGCGGAATTATTTTCATCAAGATAGTTTAGGAATCCTTCCTCAAATTCGGCGACCTTATCTAACGGTAAATCATTTATCATACCTTCGGTACCAACGAAAATAATCGCGATCTGTTTTTCCACCGGTATCGGTGTATATTGTTTCTGCTTAATAATTTCCATCATCACGCGACCTTTAGTCAATTGATCTTGGGTTGCCTTATCAAGGTCGGAGCCAAATTTGGAGAACGCCTCCAATTCACGATACTGCGCCAAATCCAAGCGTAACATTCCGGCGATACTTTTCATCGCTTTAACCTGTGCGTTTCCACCAACACGCGATACGGAAATTCCAACATCAACTGCTGGTCGCTGACCTGAATTAAATAAATTCTGCTCTAAATAAATTTGTCCATCAGTAATGGAAATAACATTAGTCGGAATGTACGCTGCGACGTCACCTTCCTGTGTTTCGATAATTGGTAACGCTGTCAGCGATCCGCCGCCCAAATCATCGCTCAATTTGGATGCGCGTTCCAACAAGCGGCTATGCAAATAAAATACATCTCCGGGAAACGCTTCACGTCCCGGCGGGCGTCTTAAAATCAATGATAATTGTCGGTAAGCCACAGCTTGTTTGGAAAGATCATCATAGATTACTAAAGCGTGTTTACCATTGTCGCGATAATATTCTCCAATCGACGCACCGGCGTATGGCGCAATATATTGTAGTGGTGCCGGATCAGAGGCATTTGCCGCAACGATTGTAGTGTATTTCATCGCTCCGGCGGCTTCCAATTCAGCCACAACCCGCGCAACTGTGGATGCTTTTTGTCCAATCGCAACATAGATGCAATATACCGGTGAATCAGTATTGTGCGTATATTTTTGATTAATAATTGTGTCAAGCGCGATAGCAGTTTTTCCGGTTTGGCGGTCACCAATAATAAGCTCACGCTGCCCGCGACCAATCGGTATCATACTATCAATTGCTTTCAATCCGGTTTGCAGTGGCTCAACAACCGGTTGGCGTTGCATTACACCTAATGCTTTCCGCTCAATTGGTAGTGATTTATTAGTTTTGATAGTTCCTTTTCCGTCGATGGCAATTCCAAGTGGATTTACCACTCTGCCAAGCATTTCAGGACCTACACCGACTTCCACAACTTTACCGGTTCGCTTTACGATGTCACCTTCACGCACCAAGCGCGTTTCGCCGAATAGCACAACACCGACATTATCCTCTTCAAGGTTGAGCGCCATTCCGAATACATCATTGGGTAATTCAACTAATTCGGCGCTCATCACACTTTC
>Ga0190293_1001003_pt1 | contig 10009 bp, 7 predicted proteins | sample 48693001_MG_FD_161671 | JGI IMG/M metagenome (GOLD analysis project Ga0190293, IMG submission 161671) | Hydrothermal vent microbial mat bacterial communities from Southern Trench, Guaymas Basin, Mexico - 4869-30-0-1_MG | ecosystem: Environmental > Aquatic > Marine > Hydrothermal vents > Microbial... | reverse complement strand
ACGGCGTCACTGGTGGTTGCCGGACCCGGGTTCAGCAGAACATTTCTTTTTATAGATTTGACCACTTCCATTTTTACCTCCCTTCTTGAAAACTATCCTAATTATTTCATGTAACCAGAGCCTTCAGATCATGCCAGAGATTTTATTCTATACCTAAGGTGATAGGTATTAAATCCGAAGCACGAAATTCGAAATCCTAAACAATATCTTAATGACATAAATTCGAATGATCGAAACAGATAGCTTTCACGCCTATATTCAAAATTTGGGTCATTTGAACATTTGATATTTGAATTTGCCCTTCGACTTTGCTCAGGGCGGTGAGTTAGCCGAACCGTTTCGGATTTCGATATTCGGATTTGGAATTTTAAACAACCGATTTAGTAAACCCTTATAGGGTATCATCAGTGCCAGGTCCTTTGAGCCCGGGTACATGTTTAGCAAAAACGTTGACATGCCGTTTACAGCTTCCCAACCTTCTTGATGCCCGACTTCTTACTGGGGTCCTTAACCTCTTCAATGATACTGAAGCCACTGCCATGAACATCTTTCATCTTTTCAAAACGCTGCTTCCATTCATCAGGGGTTGTGCAAGTTGCCGGGGTGGAAACTTTTTCCCGATCGGCAAGGGGCGGCACCGGCCGATCCTCCGGACCGTCATAATCCTCTTTGGGCGTTAACTCCTGTCCCAATCGGTTTGATTCTTCCCTTTCAACCTCTTCTATGTAATGGGCACCGGCTGCAAAGGAACGTGTGACGGCAAGAATCGCCCAGGTAGCCTCAGGGGTGAATCCCAGATCCATCATGGCAGCACCTGTGGCACCGAGCATATCGAGGTCCACTGGTTGGTCAGACATTTTCCGGGCCGCTTTGACGATTTCCCTCATAAAGGAAATGTACTTCCCGGCTATCCCAAGCTTTTCCGCACGGGCAAGCATGCGTTTTGCAGCAGGATCTTTGAGCATGAGATCCGAAACACCCAGTGCTTCATCATTTAGATTTTCCTCGATAAGAAGCTCTGCTGCAGACTGAAGGGAAAGGTTCTTCTCTTTTGCCATTGTCAAATATGTGTCGAGTCTGTTTCCAAAAGCGGAATAGGCGCCGTAGGCATGACCAAAAGCCATGATCGACGCACCGCAGGCCTGGGTTAAAAAGGTCTTGGATCTGGCCACAATCCTGGAGATAGCTGCCGGTGCAGACAGTCCATCCTCAAGGGTCATGATCATGATGTAATTGAGCATCTTTTCCTCTTCGATGGTGGGTATCCGCGCCTGATAATCCACAAAAAGGACCTCGATGACACCGTAGCCCTCTTCCATCAGCTCTGTTGTGTCATAACCTCTGGTAACGATCCGATGCACATTCTTGTACGCGACTTCCGACACCCACTGGAACTGCGCTCTTTTCGAATCCCTTGGCATTGTCCCGTATTCCCGGTCGTAATAGTCAAAGGGATTCTTGGGGCTGCCGAGATTTCCGATGGTACGCTCTCTTTTTTGCCTGTTCAGCGCATCCGTTTTTTCTTTGTCTAGATAACCCATTTTTTGTATTCTCCTTCTTCCTTCTGCTTCTTCGCATATTCCTGCCGTTCCTCCTGCTTGGGAACGATTCTGTCTTCAGGGCCTATATACTTGATCATGGACAAATCAATCATCTGCACCATGGGTTCATTTCTGCTGGCCCCCCATGCACGTCCTTTTTTCATGTTAAACAAAGCATGAGCTGCACAGCTGAATCCACGGACGACACTGCCGATACACCACCCCGCATTCGGTGAAAAACCGACTTCCATCAAAGCGGTGTTCCCCGAACCCACGACATTCACCCCCACATAGGAGCGTCCATCCGCCTTCCGTCTGGCGTGAAAATGTTTTTCCAAGGCCCTTTGAAATTCCAGATAAACCCCTTTGAGCTCCAGTTCTTCCTGCTTGAGGTGAATCGGCTCCGCTCTAGGATCGCTGTCAATGTGCTGGGGCTGTCCCATGCCCATGACAGGGCGTCCCGCATCCATGTATTCATCCACAAGGGTCTTGGCCATTTCATCGACGGTTTTTCCCTCTTTTTCTGCACGTTCCAAATACTTGTTAAGCATGTACCCATGAGCGGCCCCAGGACCATGGACGCCACCGAAGGTAGAGACCGCCGCCGCCACGCAAACGGGAAGGTTCGGCCTGCCTGCGCTTACGCCGATGGCGCCGACTGCCGATGGTGACATGGAATGCTCCAAAAAAACACCCATCTCATACTTGAGCATTTTTTCTTCTTCCTGCGTGGGAATCCGGTTCTGAAAGAGCACAAACATTGCATCATAAAACGAATAGCCCTCTTCCGCCAAATCGCTTAGATTGTACCCTCGCATCACGGTCTTTTCTTCTGTTTTATAGGAGATGGATGTTTTTCTTTTAAGTAGCTGCTTTCTTTCCATTTTATCCTCCAGCCTGCTTTCAAAATAGTTTTTCTAGTTACAATACCCTGTTGACGATGACGAATTTTTCGCTTTAATAAACAAACGGCAATAATAGGTCAACCTAATAATTATCATGAATTACATGACAAATTATTATAGATGGCCAGGTAGATATGCGGACTCAAACGACCCGGCATTGATTTAACCCTATACCCTACCTCTTGTTTGGATCATTTGAATTTATGGCATTGGGTATTGTCCTTCGACGTTGCTCAGGGCGGTGAGCCTGTCGAACCGTTTAGGATTTCGAATTTCGTGCTTCGGATTTAAATAAAAGAGTGGTAATCAGGTGCGGTACCCATTAAGATGTCAGCATTATAAGTTTATCCAAATTGAGGATTCCAGGAATGTCTATCGTGTTGCTGAATGTCCTGTTTATTGGAAACAGTCATACCTATTTAAACTACATGCCCCGGATGCTTTCGACGTTAGTCGCTTCTGAGGATCGTGGTTTTGAACTGGCTGTAGATCAATGCACCGGAGAAGGTGCCGGTCTTGCGTGGCACTGGGAAAATTCTCCCACCCGGGATGCCATCAGGGAAAAGGCATGGGACTATGTTGTGTTACAGGATCGAAGCGGGGGTCCTTTGGAGGAACCGGATTCATTTGTACGACATGCCGGATTGCTGGATAAAGAAATCCGGAAGAAGAACGCCAAAACAATGTTGTTTTTAACCTGGGCCAAGCGTTCCCGGCCCGATACCCAGGCTGCTATAGCGGATGCCTACAAAATGACAGCACATAAACTCCATGCGGTCCTGGTGCCAGTGGGGCTGGCCTGGGAAACAATCCACCGGATCGATCCCGGAATTGAGTTGTATCATCAGGATGGTCGTCATGCCAATCCTACTGGATCTTATCTGACAGCGTGTGTTTTTTATTCCGTGATGTTTAACACGAGCCCCGAAGGGCTTACCGGAAGCTTTCATTATAAAGGTAAAGTGTGGGTGAACCTTGAAAAAGGCAGGGCCTCATTGCTGCAGAAAGTGGCCTGGAAAACGGTCTCAACTTTGCACACTTTATATGGATTGCCATAAATTTTCACTCATTATTGCGACAGTTATCAGCCGAATGTAACCTGGTACCTGCCGGCGGCAATACGTAATCACTTCTTGAAACCGAAAGGCTCATCGCATTCGGGGAAGCTGCGTCCGGAAAAACACCATTCGAGACCCAAATGGTACTCAATCACAAAGCAGCTATCGAATTCTTCGTAGATGCTGTAGATGAAAACGGGTTTGATCGCCGAACCATTTTCAATCTTCATGCCCTGCTCTCGGATAATCTGTTGGGGAATCCGTCAGCATCGGGACGATTGCGTGCAATCCCTGTCGGCATCGGAAAATCTGTCTACGAACCGCTGGCGGTACCACAGCTGATCGATGAAATCTTCCAAATATCGTTCTTGCGTTGTGGTGCTAAAGGTACCTTTACTCATTCATGTTACTCCCCTATCGGTTCTACCCGACATCTGATGTACCGATGCAAAGGGGTTCCTGCCAGCCGATCCCGATGGGTGTTCTTGGATAGCCTATTTGCGTTGGCCCCGTATTTTTTTCCCTGGTGCACCAACCCAAACCCATGAGGCATGAGGGCATACCCCGGCCTTGTCGTTGCATCTGTTTTCAGCTCAATCCGTTCCTGACCCGCCTCGGTAATAACCCGCACCATATCTCCATCTTCCAGGCCCTGTTTGGCCGCATCATCCGGGTGCATACGAAACCAATGGTACTTTTTGCCTTCATTCCAGGCTGGATCGCGCATCTGGGAGTTGGCATTTCCATCCATATGCAGGCCAGAGGACATGATCAATGGGTACTCATCCCCATCCGCCTTCAAGGCTTCTTGCTCCAGAGCAGGTTCGATTTCCCCAAGCCATTCTATCATCTCCGGTACATCCAGGTTGATCCGCCCGTCCTCGGTAGAAATGACTTTAAAATGGTCCCATTCGTCCGGGTCCACACTACCAACAATTAATCCGCCCGGGGCGTCGATGATGGCCTGAAACATGTCGTCGCCTAATGCGGTCCCAGGAGTGAAACCCGCTCGGATCGCTTTTTCCTGGGCCCAGGGCGGCAGGGTGGCCATGCGAGCCCACAGCGAGGCCTGGTTGACGGAACCCAGACTGCGCCCCAGTGTCTTAGCCAGAATATACTGCATGGATCGACCGGCACCTGGATTTTCACCAATAAAAGTCATCAGCTCAGCCCCCAAACGAAGGCGATCGCCACTTTCCGCTGCCTTCTGTAAAGCCTCCGGAATCTCGGGTACCAGGCCGAGTGCATCGGCCAGGCGGGTAAATATCTCCGCTGCCTCAAGCTGTTCACCTTCCGGTTTTACCACCGGATGGCGCATCTGCATAAACACGTTGGGAAAACCGTGTGCCATGCCGCTGTCATACGACTCATAGGCTGAGAGCGCGGGCAGGACATAGTTCGACAATGCAGCGGTTTCTGTCATGGCGATGTCCACAGTGACCAGGAGATCCAGAGCCCCGAACGCTTCTTCGTACTGGCTGGTGTCGGCGAAAGAGCGTAAGGGATTGGCTCCACTTACGATGACCGTCCGGAGGCGATCCGGATGGTCGTTCAAAATTTCTTCAGGCATGGCGTTGGGCGGGTAAAGGTTGGTAATGGGAAAAAAACCCGTAGCTACAGTACGCCAGGCCTGGTTTTCTCGTTCCCGGTCGCGTACCTTGGTCGGGCCACCACTCATTATACCCATACCGAAGAGATTGCCGCCCTTCACACCGATCCGGCCGCAGATGGTTCTTAATACATTTTCCAGGTAGGAAATAAGCGTGCTGTGCCGGGACATAAGTACGCCCAGATCGCTCTCATGGCTGGAAACCCGGTTGGCGAACAGATGGCAGACCTTGACAACCTCGTCATATTCCAATTCACATACTTCAACAGCTGCGTGAGCGTCGAAGTCCTCGAACAAAGGCCGGATTTTTTCAAACCCGCTGACATGTTCGTCGATGTACGCTTGGTTATGCCAGCCTTTCTGTAGGATAATGGCGATCATGGCCCGGTATAACAACGCATCCGTCCCCGGCCGGATTGGCAGGTGAATATCGGCCAGCCTGGCGGTTTCTGATAGCCGCGGGTCCACCACCACCAGAATTTTATCAGGATCTTTGCTAAATGTGGGCCAGTGCTTTCGAGCACGTGGCGAATGATGGCTCATCATGGGATTTTTACCCACCATGAGCACCATGTCTGTATGCTCCAAGTCTGGACTGGTGTGACGGTTCTGATTGCCAAAAGATTCACCATCAGCCCAATAACGGCCGGTCAGTTCCTGGGCAAGAGCATTGTAGAAATATTGTGAACCCATTGCCGCCAAAAGACCCACCGAAAAAGGCCCTTGGGACATACAGCCTATGGTGCCACCACCCATAAGGGCCAAAGATCGAGGCCCGTGCTCCTCCACGATGGCTTTGAACCTGGCAGCGATCTCGCTGATGGCTTGGTCCCATGACACCTGTTCAAATTGATCTCCCACCTTTTTTAGAGGATAAAGCAGGCGGTCGGCATGATGCTGGTGACTGCGAATATTCAGACCCTTGCGGCAAACGTAGCCCTGACTGTTCAGATTGTCCTTGTCGCCCCTCACCTTGACAATCTGGTTGTCCTCAATGCGAACTTCCAGTCCGCATAAGTTTGCTCACAGTACACAGGTGGTTTTTTTCCACTCGGTCAATTTTGACTCCTTTCCCAAAAGATGCTTTACACGAATTACCAGACCATCACCTATATTGATATCAATTTCCTTACGAAAATGCAAAAAAGGACAAATTCCCCTGAATTGGAATTGCCCTTCTTCAATGACAAATCACCTATGAGTGATTCTTTCCGAGAACTTAAAGTTTTCCGTATTATGTCAACCGATTGATATCGCGAAGATATTTATGCTCTGTTACAAAGTTTTCAGTTAGAAGGTTTATTCAGTATTGATCAAGTCTTTACTATTGTTAGGTGATCAAATTTCCAAGGCTTCTTTTGTGAACCTTAATTGGGATAGCCTCATCTGCCTGTTGGCAAATCCTGTTGTTACTTCTCTGGCGCTGCCTGAAGGGCAGCCACATCCCTGAACGACAGCTACTCAAATTCGATCGTTGCCGGTGGCTTGATGCTGATATCGTACGCCACCCTCGACGCACCGGTGTGCGCGGCAATTTTCTTGCCTATCTCAAGGAGCGCCGCCTCGTCTATCCGGACCGGACGCGCCAGCTTCGCGGCCGCGCTCTCAACCGCCCGCATGCCGACGACGTACCTTGTTTTCGGCGCATCGTTCGCGCAAAGCTCGAGAAGAATGCGCGGAAGCTCGAGCTTACGCCACGCCTCGACACAGAGCGCGTTCAGTTTGTCATAGTCGATATCACCGTCGACCTTTATCCACGAGACAGGTTTGTAGATAGGGATCTCAGGGCGCGTTCCCTCTTCGGGGACGACCGTCGTCTGGCTATCCATTTTGAAGCACTCCGCGTTCGCACCGAGAGTGCTGCGGGCCAGGTCTGCCAGGGCCTGATCAGGTTCCATTTTCGGGTCGAGCGCAATTCCGAAGTATTGAAAGGGCGTCCGGATGCCCGTAGTTTCATCGTAAAGGTAGGGCCTACCGTATTTCTCAGTGTAATACTTCTCAGTCTCCTGCTCGATGATGTCGGACGCGAGCTGGCCCGTACGAAGCTTCTCTTCAGTGAATTCGCCGACAGTTCTGATGATTTGCGCGGGACCGGGACAGGGGATCCGGTGCGTGAATGACGGGGGGAGGTCGAGGTGCTCGCCGACCCTCCTGACCTGAGGCTTCGCGAGCGACGCCAGCGGCTCGATCTTCCCAACAGAGTAATTCCAGCCGACGTTATGCTGGCTCTTGAAGCCGCCTTCGGTTTCGATAATGTCCGGTGCGATCGTGCCGTCCGCAATCCAGGAGGCGCCCACCTGGTCAATATGCCTGTTTGATACTTTCCTGTAGTTGCCGATAAACGTCTTGCGTTTCTCTTCACCGTCGGAAAGCCCCACCAGTGGCGGGAGAATCTCGTCTCTCACCTCCAGGACCGTGAAATTCAGTTTGCTGAAGATCTCACGCGTGACTTCCCCCTCAGGCTTGTCGTTTATGAGGCGACGGCAACCGTCTTCGATGAAAAACGCATGGAGGTCTTTGCCGACGATACGGTCGAGGAGAAATGCGGCGATCGTACTGTCGACGCCCCCGGACGCGGAGAGAGCAATTTTCTCGCCCGGTTTCACCAGGCTTTTCACCCAGGAAATCGCTTTCTCAACAAAGTCAGCGGGATTGAAATCTGCGGGGTTCTCGGGAGTGGCGTATTCAAATCTGTGCGTCTGGATCTTGTTGGTCTGAGTCGACATGTTGCCTCCTGTTTGGATGGGTGGATATTGATATTCTATACCATACCCATAGGATCGAATACAACAAAGAGGCGATTTAGAACTCCTACTGACAGGGTCCTGTTGAATATTACTTATAGAAATTACAAGGTGACAACCGATAGCGTGTGTAAAGGTTCGATAGACTATTATTACGGCTGATAGCAATAAGGGTGGATCAATCCGGTGGGACCTAGGGGCTTGAAACAAGGAGGCGCGCCACCGTTGTTGCCAGGATGACGGCCCCCACCATTAACACCAGAATCAATTGCTCTCTACTGAACTGCTTCACGTGATCTCGCAGTCAGCATCCAGACCAAAGGCCGTATGCAGGACACGCACCGCCAGTTCGGTATACTTCTCCTCGATGATACAGGAGATTCTGATTTCCGAAGTACTGATCATGATGATATTGATGTTCTCCCGGGCAAGGGTGTTGAACATAATGGATGCTACCCCGGAGTGGTTTTTCATCCCCACACCGATGACGGAAACCTTGGCGATGTGGTCATCGCCATACACCTCCTCCGCCCCGATTTCTGCGGCGATTTTATTTTGTATCTCAAGGGTTTTATTAAAATCTGCCTTGGGTACCGTAAAGGTCAGGTCCGTCTGCCCACCGGCACGCGTGTTTTGTATTATCATGTCCACAATGACGCCGCTTTCCGCAATGGGCGAGAATATCTTGGCCGCTATCCCCGGCTGATCCGGTACTTTCTTGAGGGTAATGCGCGCTTCATCTTTATTGTGGGTAACCCCGGATACCATCAACTGCTCCATCCCGGAATCTTCGTTTACAACCATTGTTCCCTCCTCCTCGGAGAATGACGATCTCACGTGTACAGGTATGTTATATTTTTTGGCGAACCCCACGGAGCGTATCTGCAGCACCTTGGCCCCGAGGCTGGCCATGTTCAACATTTCGTCGTACGAAATCTCCTTTAGTTTTCTGGCTTTGTGACAGATGTTCGGATCAGCGGTGTAGATCCCGTCCACATCCGTGTAGATTTCGCACGTGTCGGCCTTCAGTGCCGCGGCAATAGCGACAGCGGAGGTGTCCGAACCACCACGACCCAGCGTGGTGATATTGCCCTTGAGATCGGTCCCCTGGAAACCGGCAACTACCACGATGGTTCTTTTGTCCAGCAATTCGACCATGCGCTTCGCCCCGATTTCAATTATCCGTGCATTACCAAAATCGCAGTCGGTAACCACTTCGGCCTGGTGACCGAGCAGGGATTGTGCCGGATAACCCATCGATTTCAGCATCATGGCCAGCAAGGCGGAGGTGGTCTGTTCTCCGGTTGCCAAAAGCACATCCATTTCCCGCTTATCCGGATCTTCTGTTACGCCCGAAGCCAGATCGATAAGTTTATCGGTCACACCGGCCATGGCTGACAGGATAACGACGATATTGTGCCCTTGATCATAGGTCCTGATCACCCGTTCCCCCACGTTTCGGATTCTGTCCAAATCAGCGACTGAAGTTCCGCCATATTTCTGTACGATCAATCCCATATTTTTTCCCTTAACTTTTTTTTAATCTCCCTTAACAAATCGGATCTGCCCTGTCCAGCACCAGATAGGCGAAAAACACGAGACCCTGCACCGGTTGTTTCGATCTGCACCGTCAGGTGCGCCCCCAGGTCCCGGGCATCGATCCTGTCAGCCCATTCAATAGCCACGACCCCGTTCCCGTTGACGATATCCAGCAGGTCGAGGTCCTCCAGGTCAAAACTGCCCGCAAGGCGGTATAGATCGGCGTGGTATAGCGTCAGACGACCCGGGTATTCATTGATCAACGTATACGAAGGGCTGGTAACGTAGTAATCACCTGGTACGGACAGACCCCTTGCCAGGCCTTGGACAAAAACGGTCTTGCCGCTCCCGAGATCACCGGTCAGAGCGATGACCAGAGGGACGGATATGGATTGGCCCAACACTTCCCCAAGGTTGCGGGTTTGCGATACAGAAGTCGTGGTTAAAGAAAGCTCCATTTCTGTTCCTCATCAGCAGAGAAATTTCTGTTGGTATCCGAGCCATGACTTCCGTGGCCAGAAACCCGAAAGGACCCTTGTGTTCGAAAAGGTGGTCGGCCGCCCGGCCGTGCAGATACACCCCGAGATGCGCGGCAGCCTCAGCAGAGTGTCCC
>Ga0190293_1001001_pt1 | contig 10020 bp, 9 predicted proteins | sample 48693001_MG_FD_161671 | JGI IMG/M metagenome (GOLD analysis project Ga0190293, IMG submission 161671) | Hydrothermal vent microbial mat bacterial communities from Southern Trench, Guaymas Basin, Mexico - 4869-30-0-1_MG | ecosystem: Environmental > Aquatic > Marine > Hydrothermal vents > Microbial... | reverse complement strand
ATCAGATTTTTTTTTAACTTTATAACATCTTAAAAAAATGAAACATGTACAAATCTGTAACACCTCAGGAAGCTGTAAAAGTTATTAAGTCAAATAATAGGGTTTATATTCAGGCAGGAGCTGCTGCACCCCAAACATTGATCAATGCTATGACCAATCGAAGTGATGAATTGAGAAATGTACAAGTTTGTCATCTGCATACCGAAGGAAAAGCGCCATATGCTAATCCAGATTTGAAAGATAGCTTTCATGTAAATTCATTTTTTTTAGGGTCAAATGTCAGGCATACAATAAAAGCAGGAAACGGTTCGTATACTCCAGTTTTTTTAAGTGAGGTTCCTATCTTATTCAAACGAAATATCATTGATATTGATGTAACTCTGATCCAGGTTTCGCCACCCGATAAACATGGCTATTGTTCTTTAGGAACCACTGTAATGGCCACAGTTGCTGCAATTGAAAATGCAAGTCATGTAATTGCTCAGATCAATCCTCAAATGCCAAGAACTCATGGTGATGGAATTATTCATATCTCAGAACTCAACTCTTTTGTAGAGGTGGATGAGCCTATTTTTGAAATTCAGATTCCGGAGATCACAAAAACTGAGCACAGGATTGGTGAATATATTGCTGAATTGATCGATGACAGAAGTACTTTGCAAATGGGAATTGGTAATATTCCGAATGCAGTTTTGCAAAATTTGGGAAATCATAAAGATCTGGGAATTCACTCAGAGATGATCTCTGATGGAGTAGTGGATCTTATCTTAAAAGATGTGATCAATGGAAATTATAAAGGAGTAAGTCCCGGTAGGGCAATGGCTACTTTTTTACTTGGAAGCAGAAAACTGTACGATTATGTCGATGATAATCCGTTTATTGAATTAAGAACATCTGATTATGTTAACGATGTTGCCGTGATTAGACGAAATCCAAAAATGGTTGCTATAAATTCGGCTGTAGAGGTTGATCTGACTGGTCAGGTTTGTTCAGATTCTATTGGAACAAGACTTTATTCTGGGGTAGGAGGACAAGTTGATTTTATTCGCGGGGCATCCTTAAGTGAAGGAGGAAAAGCAATCATTGCATTGCCATCTACAACAAAAAAAGGAGTTAGCAGGATCGTACCCTTTTTAAAGAGAGGAGCAGGTGTGGTTACTACAAGAGCGAATGTACATTATGTTGTTACCGAATATGGCGTTGCAAATTTATATGGTAAAACGATCAAACAAAGGCAGGAAGCATTAATTAAAATTACTCATCCTGATTTTAGAGAAGAATCTGAACGAGAGTATTTTGATAATATCAGAAAATAAAATAAGTGAAGAATAAAATAATGTAGGAAGATTAGCCTTTAAAAAGGCCAAAAAAGCCTTTCTTGTTTTTGTGTTCTTTTGGCTTTTCTGTTTTTAACAGTTCTCTGTAAATTTCACCCCAGCTTAATAAACCTCCAACATTTCTATCATCAATAAAGACATCTGCATTTACTTTTCGGCTAATGGAGCCGTCAAATTTTTCCTCAGGATAACTCTTATTAACAGCATAAAATTCAAGACCGTTCTTTTTACAGAAATTAACTGCATCATCCAGCTTTTCACCGTAACGATAGGTCCATAAGATCAATCTATGTCCCTTTTTCTGCAATTCCAGTAAAGTATCAAATGCGAAAATTTTTGCAGAGCCTACTTTTGGATACGCATCTTCAACAATGGTTCCGTCAAAATCAACAGCAATAATCAAAGAATTTTTAGGTAGCATAGATTAATTTTTGACAAATTTAATGTATTCTGAGGGAATACATAATATTAAACTGATAACTTAACTAAGTATTGTATTTTACTCTAAAAAACTAAAATCTATTCCTCTTCGTAAGAATGTTTATAGGGTTTACCACTTACAATTTTAAGCACATCTTTTTCCAGGGTTTCTCTCGGAAATTCAACAAATCTACCAATTTCTTTACCTTTTTTGAAAAATATAAAAGTCGGTACATTGGTGATATTCATACCTTCCTGAAGATTATCAGGTGTTTCTTTAGATCGGTTTACTGCGATCATGCTTAAATTATTATAGTCAAAGTTAACAGCATTCATCAGCTTATAAAAAATGGGTATTTCATGTTGACTATCTCCACACCAGGTTCCCATAAAAGCTTTTATGGTTACACCTTTCATGTATTTTTTAATTTTGTTTACAACGGCTGCATCCAGTTTTGCATTATTGTAATTTGGATTGAACCATTCTGCAAAAGGTTGTTGCTCAAAATTTTCTTTAGATTGAATACCTACTAACATTTTTTCATCATGATCTTGCGAAAGACCATTAAAATGAATTAATACAAGAAAAAAGAATGCTATTTTTTTCATAAAATAATTATTATAACAATGATTTTTGAGTCATACTTTTTGGTTGTTCCAGATCCATTAATTCGAGTATTGTTGGAGCAATATCAGCTAAAACGCCATTGTGAATTTTATGTTCTTTATTTGGTTCTACCAAAATAAGAGGCACAGGATAAGTAGTATGAGCTGTGTTTGGTGAGCCATCTTCATTGATCATTTTTTCACTATTCCCATGATCGGCAATAATAATGCTGGTATAACCATTTTCTAAGGCAATTGGTATAATATTTGCCAAACAACCATCAACGGTTTCAGCTGCTTTTTGAGCTGCTTCCATGATTCCGGTATGTCCTACCATATCGGTATTGGCAAAATTCAGACAAATAAAATCTGTTTCTTGTTTTACTAACTCAGGAATAATTGCCTCTTCAACATCTTTGGCACTCATTTCTGGTTGTAAATCGTATGTGGCAACTTTTGGCGATGGACAAAGAATTCTTTTTTCACCTTTAAACGGTTTTTCTCTACCTCCTGAAAAGAAAAATGTTACATGTGCATATTTTTCTGTTTCTGCAATTCGAATTTGTTTTTTATTGTTTTTTTCTAAAACTTCTCCCAAAGTGTCAACCAGATTATCTTTATCGTAAATCACAGAGATATTTTTAAAAGAATTATCGTAGTTGGTCATGGTTACATAATGTAAAGGAAGTGAGTGCATGTTATATTCTGGAAATTCTTCCTGTGAAAGGGCACGGGTTATTTGACGGCCACGATCTGTTCTGAAATTAAAGAAAACAATCACATCATCCTCTTCAATTTTTGCAACTGGCTCGTCGTTTTCATCTACCATAACCATAGGTTTGATAAACTCATCCGTTATTCCATCTTCATAACTTTTCGCCATGCTTTCAACTGCATCCGTTGATTTTTCACCAATACCATTTACCATTACATCATAAGACAGCTTCACTCTATCCCAACGTTCATCTCTATCCATTGCATAATATCTACCGCAAACGGTTGCCAGTTTACCAGTAGTTTGATCCATATATTTTACAATATCAGCAATAAAACCTTTACCTGATTTTGGATCTACATCTCTTCCATCAGTAAACGCATGTAAATAAACATCGGTTAAACCGAAATCCTTCGCTGCTTTGATCAAACCTTTTGTGTGTTTTATATGAGAATGCACACCTCCGTCTGATAATAAACCCAATAAATGTACCTTTTTGTTATTTTCTTTTGCATAAGTAAATGCATCTACCAATGGTTTTTCATTTGCCAATGAACCATTTTCTACAGCGTTATTGATTTTTACAAAATCCTGGTAAACAATTCTACCGGCTCCTAAATTCATATGGCCAACTTCTGAATTTCCCATTTGGCCTTCAGGTAAACCAACATTCAATCCATCGGCACGTAAACTTGCATTTGGATAGTTTTTTATTAAAGAATCGAAAAACGGGGTTTTTCCTTGATAAATAGCTGAGACTTTTGGATCCTGGGTAATTCCCCAACCATCCAATATGATTAACATTACTTTCTTTTGCATTATATAATTTCTAAAAAATGATTTGCAAAGATACTGAAATTTAAAAATGTAACGTTAAATTAAATCTAATTTTGTAGGAATCCAGCAAGTGATAAATATTGTAATGGAAACGTAAAAAGGTGCTTATTCAGGTACAATACGAACAATTCCTAATTGCTCAATTGCTACATAAATAAACCCATCTGGGCCTTGTCTAACATTTCTGACACGTCCCATATTTTCCAATAGCTTTTCTTCTTTAGTAACCTTATTATTTTCTAATACAACCCGATTTAAATAGTTGAATTTTAATGATCCAACTAAAAGATTTCCCTTCCAGACAGGGTATTTATCACTTGTTACAAAGGCCATACAGCTTGGAGCAATAGATGGCACCCAATAATGTAGTGGTTGCTCCATGCCTGGTAATGAAGTGTCATCCGTAATTTTAGTGCCACTATAATTAATCCCATAGGTGATTTTTGGCCAGCCATAATTCTTTCCCGCATTTATAATATTGATCTCATCACCTCCTTTTGGGCCATGTTCATGTGTCCATATTTTTCCTGTTTGAGGATGTAATGCCATACCTTGTGGATTTCTGTGACCGTAAGAAAAAATTGCTTTTTTAGCTCCTTTTGTGTTGTAAAAAGGATTGTCAGAAGGAATACTTCCATCATCATTTAATCTGTAAATTTTCCCTCCGTCTCTGGTTATGTCTTGGGGGTTGACATCACGTTTATGCCTATCTCCAATAGAGAAAAATAAAAAACCATTGCGGTCAAATTCCAATTTTGAACCAAAATGATTTCCTGTTTTTGTATTAGGTGTTGCTTTATATAATATTTCCTGTTCAATCAATTCATTGTTAAGTAATTTGGCTCTCATTATAGTTGTATTCCCGCCTTTTCCATCATTTTCAATATTGGCAGACATAGAAAAATAGATCCATCCATTTTTTGTATAATCAGGGTGCAATTCAATATCTAATAAACCACCCTGATTTTCGTAATAGACCTTTGGAACATTTTTAACATTAGTTTTCCTTCCATTTTTAAAGTGAATTAGTTTTCCTTTCTGTTCTGTTATAAGCATAGATCCATCTGGTAAGAATGCCATGCCCCAGGGAATTTCAAGGTTATCAACAACAGTTTCTACTTTGTAATTCATAGATTTTTGATAAACAGTATTTTCATCTCGTTGACAATTTGCTATAACAAAAGAAAATAGCAATAGTGGGAGGTAAATTTTTTTCATGAAATTGGATTTATAGCTTAAAATTACAATTTTTAAAATAGATACTTCAAATTTACTCCTGTATAATAATTAATTGGTTCTCCTGGATAATAATATCTTGGAGCTTTATTGCCAAAACTACCTGCGTTAATAAGTAACATGGAAGCATATTTTTCATTCAATAGATTATTGATTCCTACAAACAGATCCAAGTGTATTTTGTTGTTAATTTTTGATTTAAAACCTATTTTCATATTTAGCAACTGGTATTTTTGAGAATAGATTGTATTATCATCTCGTAATGGAATTTCACCTACATAGTAGTAATTTAAAAAACCGTAAAATCCGATATCAGAGTCAAAATAAATTTGAGAATTAAAAGTATTTTTGGGTGTTCCTGTTAGATCATTTCCCGAATAATCATTTTCCAGAACCAGAAACTCTTCGAATTTGAAATTATTATAACTAAAAGAGTTTAAATGTGTTATATTTATTTTTTCAGATTTAAGAATGGTATAATTGATATCCATTTCTATTCCATTTAATTGGGTTTTACCAGCATTCACACCAATGAATTGATCATCGGCAGTGCGTTTGGCTACTAAAAGATCTTTAACATTCATTCGATAAAATGCTATTTCATAATTGAAAATATCATTGACTATTTTTCCTCTACTTCCAATTTCGTAATTCCATCCGGTTTCGGGTTTAATATTTGTGTTTATAAGTCCGTTTGGCAATAGAGTTTCCTCCAGTTTTGGAGGAGAAAATCCATGACTTATTGTTCCGTAGATCATTGAATTGGAAGTTATTTGGTGGGTAATTCCAATTTTAGGCGAAATAATGATGTCGAACCTATAATCTCCTGAAAAGTTAGTAGCAGCATCATTAAATTCATCTTTTAGTTTGTAAACAGTTTGATTGAAGTTCAGACCAATATCAAGAATTGTTTTTTTTGAAAGTTCATATTTTGAATCCATAAACAAATTAAAATAAACTTTGTCTTCTTTAAAATCACTTAAGATTTCACCTTGAACACTACCTATTTCCGGTGGAACATCTTTGTAAAGGTTTTCAAATGTTTGAATGGAATTATGATCATAAAACAATTCACCTCCAATGGTCCATTTTAAAGATCTGTCAAGGAATTTGTTTTCTGATAAAAACTTGGTTCTCAATCCGATGGCATTTGTTTTTTCTTTTAGAATATTAAAAGGTCTTGCTTCATAAGAGTTTAAAAATGAAGTAAATATGCTTGTTATCTGTTTTGTTTTTAAATTGAAATCGTGTTGCCATGAAAGTCCAAGTAATCCTTTATTATAATCTTCATAACCTTTAGATCTCCCCCAGGTATAGGCTGCTGATTCCGGATTATTGATATAATTATCTTCATTTAAAGAGCTTGGAATAAATGCTTTTAGATCAATAAAGTTTGCTATAAAAGTAAGCCTGTCTTTATCTTTAAGAAAATGATTGGAAGCGAGTGTAAATACCTGTCTGTTGAGAGAATTATTTTCACGGTAACCATCACTATGGGTATTAGTATAAATAATATTTGCAGAATTTGTTGGGTTTCCTAAATTAGCATGAAGGCTATATTTTTGTAAACCAAATGATCCAAAAAGTGCACCAATGTTTAGTGAAAATTCATCAAACTGACCTTTGTTCGGAATCAATTGTATTGTTCCGCCCAAACCTGCGCCATACAGACTTGAAGAAGGCCCTTTTAATACTTCTACCCTACCCAAGGCATTTAATTCGATATCTTCTATGGTTGATTCTCCTGAGCCATTTGTAAGTGGAATATCCTGATAGTAGGCTCTTATTTTACTTGTTCCATATAAATTTCGAGAACCTATGCCTCTGATTGTAATTCGATTGGTATTTTGTGTTCCACATTGCATATAAACACCGGAAACCATGTTAAGAATGGGTGCCATATTGGTGCTGTTATTGCTGGCTATTTCCTTTGTTGTAATGATGGATATGGCTGAGGCTATTTTCTTTAATTGACTTTGAAAATGATTTGTTTTGATTATTATTTCATTTAAATTTTCAGATTTCTCCATTAATTTAACAATAATTAAATTTGAATTTTCAATAAGAATTGTTTTAGAATGGTAACCATTTTTTGAAAAAATATAATTACCAGATTTAATTAATGAGAAAAAACCATTTTCATTAGTTGTTGCAACAATATTTTTAGAAGTATCAGAGATTTGAACATTAAAAATTTCAATTGAGTTTTCAGAGCCAATTACTTTTCCACCAAAACTTTGAGCAGATAAAGAAATTGAAATAAACCAGCACCAAATAAATAAAATTTGTATTGATGTTCTCATAAAATAAGTAAAGTCATTAATTTATTTTACAAGACCATTGGTCACCCCGTTTTTATCCTTACCTAAATCATAAATAAACCCATTGATGATGGCATAAACTACTACATTATTTTTGGTGAGTAAAAACGTTGGGTTTTTATACAGTGCTATTGGAGATTTGGGAATTGTATTATTCTTTGGAATTGAAATTTTACGTGAGTCTATGATATTAACAGGATAATGAGTAAATCTAATTTCATCTGGTAAAGAGTCAACACTTACCGTAGTATATCCTTGTAGTAATAATTTTTTAAAATCCAGTTTTTTGAATTCTTCAAAATCAGATAAGATCTTTGGGTAGGTTTCTCCTATTTTAAATTTTAGACCCTTGACATCCAGAGTTTCATAACCATAGTAGATAGACAGATCACCAATATCCCTTATTTGCCCCTTATAAAAAAAATCGGTATGTTTTTGATTTTCTATTTCATTTTGCATGATACCAAGATCCACCGAATAGTTTTGGCCCAAGTGAGGAAAATTAAGATTTGTAATTTTCAGATCAAATAGTTTTCGATCATTCCTTGGAATATTTTCATATTCTTTTATCGATGTATTTTTATATTTACCTGTTGAAATAGAATGAATTGCCGCAAGTATAGAAACATAATTCAATTTACGTATAAATTGTTTTTCGGGATCATTTGGATATCCTCCTGATTCGATCAGGATAGTACTCGTACCCCATTTTTGAATATTATCACCAAAGGCACGTGGTTCAAAATCATCAGAATATCTGCCTACTTGTCCGGGTGCATATTGTTGAATGATACGGTTCATCTCCACAATAATCTTCATGGCATTACCGCGGGTGGTATTGATGGTTTTTTCATAATTATAAGCCGGAGCTAAATAGGAAATAGTTGCAGGTTTTTCAGTTCGTTCGGCGTTATAGTACTTACTTTGATCGTGTAAATTAAAACCAAAATTAGCATGTAAACTATCACGGGCCGCTTTTAAAATTTTAGCTTCCGGACTTTGTAATTGAACAGCATCCCGGTTTAGATCAATACCAATAGCATTTCTGCGGGTAAATCTTTCTGCACCATCGGGATTTAGCATAGGAATAAAATGCAGTTTTATATTTGATAAAATTGTCTTGTTCTTTTTCAGATAATTAAAAATATCAAATATAGCCATAGTAGCAGTTGATTCATCACCGTGCATTTGTGACCAAAGAAGAATATTTGTTTTCCCTTTTCCAATACTTATCATTTTTATAGATCTGCCCTCAATTGAGTTACCCAAGTTAGTGATTTTAAAAGCTTTATCTGATCTCAAATCATTGATCAATGGTTGGATATCCTGATGTTTAAACCTTCTGTTTGTGATTTGCTCTTCTTTATAATTTTCATAATTTGAAAATAATTTGTCTGAGATATTTTTTTGTTGAGCAAATATTCCTGTTAAGGGAATAAAAAGTAATATGAAAAATAGTTTTTTCATTGTATGATTTATTAATTTGATTGTATAAAATATTGATTGACCAATTTATCTTATAACTTTTTCTGGAACCGATTTCCAGTTATATTTAGAAGTTTTTTGACGAACACTATTTAAAAAGTCAACTCCTGGATCTGTTTTTTTAGTACGGTATGACTCATCTTTTTCCAGCCATAATTCATGACCTTCAAAGTTTTGATATTCTAAATGTCCGATCACATATTCAATTGCAGGATATTTCTTTTTTAAATACTTGATAAGTTTTACATTTGATTTCAATTGTTTTTTGGTAAGAGGTTTATCTTTTAATCCACCTACATTTTCAATACCAATGGCACAATGATTTAATCCAATCACATGGCGGGCCATATAAGTCTCGGGTAATAATCTGTAAATTTTACCATCCTGATCCACCACAAATTGGGCAGCTACATTCAATGCGCCTGCATTTGCAATTTTGGGTCTCCAGTTAGGAAGTTTCACCGGATCAAATGCTTTTAAAGTCTTTTCTAATGTAGGAATTGCTGTCCAGTGAACAACTACCATTTTTGGGTGAATGGTTGGATTCTCTTGTGTTAAACCATATCTTGTTTCCAGATATTCAAGTGTTAAACGATCTCTTTCAGGAGTCATGACAACTGGTCTGTCAATAATTTTTACAGAATTGCAGGAGGTTAAACTTAGCCAAATTACAAGAATTATGAAGTAATAATTTTTCAAAATAGGATATTTATAATGTAAAATAATAGGAAAAAGAAAACTCTGATAAAAATATGATTTAGATAAAGAATCTTACGATTTTCTATTCTGATTTGTTCTCTTTTTTTTAAGTTGATCAGGAGTTGCTTTTCTAAAATTTGTTCTTTTATTTAAATATTTGGTGCTTCCTTTTAGGTCAAAATACTTTTTTCTCCTGCCAGCCAGTCTACTATTATTTTTGAGGGTAGTAATCATCCCTTGAACAGAACCACCAAAACTCATTTTATTTGCAATTTAGGAATACTAATTACTTTGAACATAGCCATATTCCTTTATGGCTTCTTTAATTTCTTCAATTCTATGAGGTCCACTTGGATGTGTACTT
>Ga0190293_1001000_pt1 | contig 10026 bp, 9 predicted proteins | sample 48693001_MG_FD_161671 | JGI IMG/M metagenome (GOLD analysis project Ga0190293, IMG submission 161671) | Hydrothermal vent microbial mat bacterial communities from Southern Trench, Guaymas Basin, Mexico - 4869-30-0-1_MG | ecosystem: Environmental > Aquatic > Marine > Hydrothermal vents > Microbial... | reverse complement strand
TGCATGTATGGAGCAGGCGCTCGATGACAACGAGGTATCCGGTTCGATTCGGGCCTTCCTCGACGATCGTCTCACTGCCCTTGCGGTCCACATGCAGAACAAACCGTGAAGGGATTCAATAGTGGATCTCAGGCGAGGTGTTGCAGGAAGTCGAGGAAGCCCCTCGGTGAGTACACGGGGATACGGTCGGCCAGTTCGAGGAGGTCCGAGTCCCCCGATACCAACACCGAGCGGCTGTGCTCTGCGAGAGCGATGAGATAGTCGTCGTGCGGATCGATCGAGGCTACCGAGGGGGCCTCCGCTGGATCCTCCACGGTGATGGCCTCACTCCTGATCAACGACAGAGCGAGAGCCGCTTCATTGGGCGGAACATACCGTCGAAGCTCCGGGCGGCTCAAGGTGACGGAGAGTTCCTTCAGCAGAAGCGGGGAGCTCACGATCTCGAATCCTCCAGCTCGCCAGAGTCCGAATAGCCGGGCCGGTGGCCCGTCACGAGAGATCAGAGCTGAGATGATGACGTTTGTGTCCAGGACTGCCTTCACGGTAATTGGCGTCGTGCTTCCTTCTGAGTTTGAAGGGCAAGCTCCATCGCCTCGTCCTCAGTCAGGTCGCTGCGCTCCCACAGCCGCTGCAGCAGATCGAGGCCGAGGTCCCGCCGTACGGCATCCTCGATGACTTCGCTCTCGCCGCGACCAGTACGAGCAGCGCGAACCTTCACCGCCCGAAGGATTCCCTCATCGATTGTGAGTGTTGTCCGTGTCTTTGTCATGCGTGCATCATAGCATCATTACGTAAATGTGTCCATGACGAGTGTAAACGGTCGCGCGGAAGAGTGTTACCGATGTCCTGAAGGTTCCCCGGTACGGGTGACGTAGTTCACAGTCGACAGTTCACAGTTCACAGTCAGAAACCCACCACCAGCACCGGCTTCACAGGCTCATCTGGAGAACGGAAAACGGAGAACGGAAAACCGTCGCTCCCTATTTGCTAATCCCCTAAGGACGCTTTCATCGTGATAGAGGACCGACATCGAGGACGGGTTGCGTCAGAGAACTTCGGAATCGAGGCGATCGAAGACGATGGCGGTGTTGCGCAGGGCGCGTTCAGGGGTGAAGCATTCGGCGAGCGTTGCGCCAGAGAGAGCAACGTCGGGGTCCGCTTCGAGGCGTTCGAGGAGCGTGCCTCCTTCATCCCATGTGAGCATCGCATTGCGTTGAACGATGCGATAGGCCTCATCTCTGGTTGCACCTGACTCCACGAGGGCGAGGAGCACTGCCTGAGAGCTCACAAGGCCGCGCGTGTCATTCAGATTCGTTTGCATACGATCGGTATCGACGATGAGATTCTCTATGATCCGGTTCATCCGGCCGAGTGCATAGTGGAGAAGGTTCGTTGCGTCTGGTAGCACGACCCTCTCGACGCTCGAGTGCGAGATGTCACGCTCGTGCCAAAGGGCGACGTTCTCGAGACCGGCGGATGCGTAACCACGCAGGAGCCTCGAGATCCCCGTCAGGTTCTCTGTCCCAATCGGGTTCCGTTTGTGTGGCATTGCAGACGAGCCCTTCTGACCTTTGCGGAATGCTTCACGGGCCTCACCCACTTCAGAGCGTTGCAGGTGGCGGATCTCCGTGGCGAACCGCTCTATCGAGGATCCGATGAGCGCGAGCACTGACAGGAAGTGTGCGTGGCGGTCCCTGGGGATCACCTGAGTCGATGCTGGCTCGATCGAGAGCCCCAGCTTGTCGCAGACGTATGTCTCGACCTCCGGTGGTGTGTGCGCATACGTTCCTACGGCGCCCGAGATCTTGCCGTAAGCGACTCCATCGACGGCATCGGTGAGCCGTTGGTGGTCCCGTGCTATCTCGAACGCCCAACTTGCGAGTTTGAGGCCGAACGACATCGGTTCGGCCCATATGCCGTGGGTTCTCCCGATCATGATCGTGTCTCTGGTTTCGAAAGAGCGGGCCTTCACCGTGGAGTACAGCTCCTCGAGCGCATCGAGAAGGAGCTGACCTGCTTCAGCGAGCAGCACACCGTTCGCGGTGTCCAGGACATCGGAGGACGTCAAACCGAAATGGATCCACTCGCCGCCCTCTGGCACCGATGCTGCAAGCAGGTCGACGAACGCCGCAACATCGTGTTGGGTGATGGCCTCGCGTTTTCTCCATGCCTCAGGGTCGACCTCAGGGGTCGTGCGTGCTTGCACGGCGGCTTCAAGGGGGGCCACCTCGAGTTGGGCCCAGGCCTCGACGACCAGTATCTCCACCTCACGCCAGACGGCGAGCTTCCTCTCCTCGGACCACACGGCCGACATCGAGGTTGTCGAATACCTCTCGATCATTTCGTTAGGTCCACCCGGTACTGGGCAAGCCTTGCAGCAAGAGATTCATCAGCTATCGACAAGATCGATGCTGCGAGATAGGCGGCATTCGCCGAGCTGTCGATTGCAACCGTAGCGACGGGGATTCCGGTTGGCATCTGAACGGTGGAGTAGAGAGCGTCAACACCGCCGAGCCCACCCGCTGCGATGGGCACGCCGATGACGGGAAGCGTCGTGTGGGCTGCGACAGCGCCCGCAAGATGGGCCGCCTTTCCCGCACCACAGATGATCACTCCGAACCCATGTGCCCTGGCCTCAGCGGCGAATTCTGCGACCTGGTGAGGCGTGCGATGCGCTGACATCACGTGAACCTCATATTCGACGTCGAAGGAATCCAGCACCTCTGCGCAGGCTTCCATCTTGGGCATGTCCTTGCTCGATCCCATCAGAATGGCAACCTTCATTGCTGGCTCCGCTCCGCTGTGGTGGAAGCACCGATCTCGATCTCTGCGATGTCCTTCCGATACTGACTTCCCCGGAACTGGATGAGGTCGACCGCCGCGTATGCATCGTCTCGTGCCTCCGCGTACGTATCACAGACTCCAACGACGCTGAGGACCCTTCCTCCAGCCGTTACGAGTCCCGTGTCGGCGTTCGCCGTTCCTGCCTGAAACACGATCGCTTCAGACACCTTCTCGACCCCGATGATCGCCATACCGCCCTCTGGCGCCTCCGGGTAGCCAGGGGCAGCGATCACCACGTCCACAGCAACCTTGGTCGACCACTTGAGGGTCTGACCGGCGAGTTCGCCAACCGCCCCGGCGTAGAGTGCTGCGAGAAGGTCGGACTCCAGCCGTGGCAGGATCGCCTGCGCCTCGGGGTCACCGAGTCTGGCGTTGAACTCAAGTACTTGTGGCCCATCGTCTGTGAGCATCAGCCCCACGTACAGGAACCCGGTGTAGTCGATCGAACGGCGCTTGAGTTCCTTGAGGACTGGGATGGTCACGTCGGCTGTTGTCCAGTCAACAAGCGACTCAGATATGTCGCTGACTGGTGAATAGGAACCCATCCCCCCGGTGTTCGGCCCTCTGCCATTGTCAAGGAGTCGCTTGTAGTCCCTGGCCGGCGCGAGAGGGACTGCTTCTCCTCCGGCGCACATATAGATGATCGAGACCTCGGCACCGTCGAGGTAGTCCTCGATGACAACGGAACCGCCTGCGACGCCGAAACGCCCACTGAGGCATTCGTCGACCCAACTGATCGCTCGTTCGAGCGACGTCGTGACGAGCACACCTTTACCCGCTGCCAAGCCATCAGCCTTTACGACGAACGGGCCATCCATCTCCTCAAGTCGTGCAACAGCCGACTCCTGATCGAAGTACGTTGCTGACTTCGCCGTCGGGACTCGTGCTGCCGCCATGATCTCCTTTGCGAACGACTTCGAGGACTCGAGGCGCGCGGCGTCTGCGTTCGGGCCGAATACGGGGATCTCTGCCGACCTGAGGGCGTCAGCGACACCTGCTGCAAGCGGCGACTCCGGGCCGATCACGACGAGGTCCACCTGGCGAGTCTGGCACAGATCGACGACGGCCTCCGGATCGTTGATATCAACGTCAGGAACGATGTCGCCTATCTCCGCGAGCCCTGGATTGCCTGGGCACGATATCAATAGGTCCAAGAGAGGGCTCATCGCGAGCTTCCACCCGATGGCGTGTTCCCTGCCGCCTCCGCCGAGGATGAGAACTCTCATCGTCTACGCCTCCCTGTCCAGGGTCGCGATACGACCAGGTCCCACGGATACGGTTCGGATGGGAACGCCAGCCAATTCTTCAACCCGCTCGACGTAGGCCCGCGCATTTGGAGGCAGGTCCTCCCACCTGTTGACCTTTGAGATGTCCACGTTCCAACCCGGCAGTTCTTCGTATTCTGGTTCGCAGTCGTACAGCACTCGCTGCTGGCGTGGAAACTCGGTGTACTTCTCACCGTTGGCGGTGTAGGCGGTCGCGATCTTGATGCTGTCGAAGTGCGAGAGGACATCGAGTTTCGTCAGAGCGATCTCTGTGAGACCGTTGATCCTTGCTGAGTATCGCAGCGCAACCATGTCAAGCCAGCCGCATCTCCGCCGTCGGCCGGTAACGACACCGTATTCGCCACCGATATCGATCATCCGATCACCGGTCTCGTCGAGGAGTTCGGTGGGAAACGGGCCAGTTCCAACTCGCGAGATGTAGGCCTTGGTCACGCCGATCACGTTGTCTATCAGCGTGGGCCCAACGCCGATTCCGACCGGCGCGCCACCGGCTGTTGGATTCGATGATGTGACGAACGGGTACGTGCCGTGATCGATATCGAGCAGGGTGCCCTGTCCACCTTCGAAGAGAACGTTCTTGCCGCTCGTGATCGCCTCGTGGACAAGCAGGGACGTATCCGTCACATGCGGGGCAAGTCGATCCGTGTAGGCGAGGTACTCGTCGGCGATCTCGTCGAAATCGAGGGGAAGTTGGTTGTAGACCTTCACGAGGATCTTGTTCTTCATCTTCAGGGTGACCTCGAGCTTCTCGAGGAAGATCTTCTCATCGAAAAGATCCTGGACGCGAATGCCGACCCTCGAAAACTTGTCCGTGTAGGCAGGACCGATACCGCGCTTGGTCGTTCCGATCATGGCGCTCCCCAGATACCGTTCGATCACCGCATCGAGCTTTCTGTGATACGGCATGATCAGGTGTGCGTTGTTCGAGATCTTAACTTTCGAGGGATCGATTCCCCGTTTCGTGAGGGTTTCTTTCTCCTCGAAGAACCACTTCGGGTCGACGACCACACCGTTCCCGATGACCGGAGTCACGGTGGGGTAGAGGACACCGGACGGGATCAAGCTGAGGGCGAATTTCTGATCGCCGATGACGATGGTGTGTCCAGCGTTGTTGCCACCCTGGTACCTGACGACAACGTCGGCCTTCTCTGAGAGAAGGTCGGTGATCTTGCCCTTTCCTTCATCGCCCCATTGGGCTCCAAGGATCACTGAAGCGGGCATCGGTTCCTCCGGTGGTCGAGCTACGCAGACGAGTGTAGGGGAGATGCCAGATGTCAGATGCCAGAGGCCAGATGCCAGAGGCCAGAATCCAGATACGAGATACCAGAAAGCAGTCGTCAGCTGTCAGAGCACAGTGCAGAAAAGACGTGGCCGCGGTGAGTTCTCTGTCGGCGGTGGTCTGCCGCATCTAGGCCCAGGATGTCCGTGAAATCCCGTTCGATTGGACTCCGTTCTGTGTTCTGTGTTCTGTGTTCTGTGCTCTCATATTCGCCTGGAAATGGCCCTTCGGTCCCCATTTTCTTGCCAAATTGCAACACGCGCTTGTGATGTAGGCCGAAGTCTTGCTACTTTACTGATGCCGCTGCTCCCCTGAGTGGTGGCGAGCGGTGGTTTCCACCGTGTACCTATTAGCTAACAAAGGATGGATACAGCATGCTGAAGCGACTTGCTGTTCTTTTTGCAATCCTCGCCCTCGTTGCTGCTGCATGCAGCAGTTCGAGTGACGGGGACGATGCAACAACTACAACTGCCGCCGCGACTGAGGGCGGCACCGAAGGTGGAGACACCGCTCAAGCAGAAGGTGATGGCACGCTTGCAGCGGTCATCGCCCGCGGGAAGCTCGTCTGCGGTGTCTCTGGTACCGCTGTCGGGTTCTCTGAGACCCTGGCTGACGGTTCGACAACAGGTTTCGATGCTGACTACTGCCGTGCGATTGCAGCAGCCGTTCTTGGTGACTCTGAGGCGGTCGAGTTCCGTGCACTCACAGCTGCCGAGCGGTTCGAAGCTCTGAAAAACAACGAGATCGACGTTCTGATCCGTAACACCACGTGGACGCAGAGCCGCGATGTCGACCTTGGTCTGCAGTTCATCGCCACGACGTTCTACGACGGTCAGCAGATCATGGGTAACCCTGCGACGCTGCCCGGTCTCACAACCGATAGCGGTTTCGAAGCCATTGACGGCGCAACGGTCTGTACCAATGCTGGTACGACGACTGAGAAGAACATCACTGAGGGTGCTGCGGTTGCGGGTGTGACTATCACGCTCGAGACCGTCGAGACGTTCCCAGAGGCAATGGAAAAGTTCGTGTCCGGAACGTGTGACCTCGTCACCACTGACGGTTCTGGTCTGTTCGGTAACAGGGCTGCTTTTGCGGCCTCCGGCACCGAAGGTGCAGCCGAGTGGGTCATCTTCCCCGCCGCACCGATCTCGAAGGAGCCTCTCGGTCCGCTCGTTCGTCAGAATGATGACCAGTGGATGGACGTTGTCCAGTGGACCGTGTTCTCCACATTCATCACTGATGAGAACGGTGTCACGTCAGCCAACGCAGACGACATGATGGACGACACTCCGGAACTCACTCGCCTCTTCGGTGGCGAAGGTGAACTCCAGACTGTGATGGGCCTCCCAGCGGACGCCTTCTTGCAGGTCGTCAAGCAGGTCGGTTCCTATGGTGAGATCTACGAGCGCAACCTCGAGGGTCCCCTCGACCTCAAGCGTGAGGGCAGCTTCAACATGCAGTGGTTCGACGGTGGTCTGATCTTCGCACCACCAGCACGCTGATCAACCCAACCATCTAGTGCAGAAAGGGCGCCCTCCGGGGCGCCCTTCTTGCGTGGAAGAGCTGTCAGCCGTTTTCCGTTTTCCGTTTTCCGTTCTCCGTCTTCTTCGTCGGGTAGGTGTTGCAGGACGGAATACTGCGGGCTGTGAAGACCTGATCGGGTGACCGAAGTCGATCACTCCCGTCTATTCAAGGTCTTCTTGGCCTGTGTCTCTTCAGCGGCACGTCGAGTGCTACGAATCAGTCCAGCGAGCATCCTCCGTGCTGTTTCTGTGCTTGCTGCTAGGGCTTCGATGGCACTCGGGTCCCCCATGCCGCGTTGCCGAGCGATTATCAGTTGTGTCTCGAGTTCGCACGCCGATCCATAGGCGATCCGCAGGAAGCGGGCGAATTCTCTGTGGCCATCTCGGCCGCATCCCTCTGCGATGTTGCTGGCAATCGACGTGGACGCCCTTCGGATCTGTGAGATGAGTCCGTATCGCTCAGTGTCCGGGAAGGAATCCGTGGCTGCGTAGCATCCGTTCGCCAACTCCATCGAATGGTTCCATACGCGAAGTTGCTTGAAATCTTGCACTATCCAAAGTCATACCACGGCGCAGATCCGATTGGAATACTCTCGTTTGCGCCAGCTAGCACGCGCGGTCGTTTCCCGTCATCTAGACGGAAGACGGAAAACGGAAAACGGAAAACCGAAAATGGAAAACCTCACAATCCCGACAAAGTGTCCCGGAACGTGCCTATGGTGCCGCCAGCAAGTAGTTGGTCCGCGGTGGAGTGGGCCCACAGGAAGGCTCGGACGTGACCGTCCAGGTACGAGAACATCAGAAGACGCCGCTGTGGCGTAATGCCACCGTTCTCAAATGGGTCGCGCAGCTATTCGTGCTTGCAATCGTCCTTGCGATCTTCGCTCTGCTCGTCTCACAGGCATTGACCAACTTCGCTAAATCCGATATTTCGTTTGGCTGGGGTTGGATGTCCTCCCCGACGGGAGTACAGATACGTGAAGGTATCGATGTCGTTCCTGACAGCGGCGCCCGTGCTCTACTCGTTGGCATCATCAACACGTTGCGCGTTGCCATTTCAGGAATCATCGCAGCAACGATTCTTGGCACGCTCATCGGCGTCGGACGTCTGTCAAACAACTACATCGTCAACAAGCTGGCCACTGTCTACATCGAAACGATCCGGAATATCCCCTTGCTCGTCCAGATCTTCTTCTGGTCCGCACTGGCTGTGACGCTGCCGTCCCTCACTGCGGACGACATTGGCAGCTACTTCTTCAAAGCGTCCAACAAGGGATTCGCATTCGCGTGGATCTTCCCCGGCCTGGGATGGGTACCGTGGCTGACGTTCGTCATCGTAGGGTTCTTCGTCGGACGCTATGTGGCCAAGCGTCGCAAGGCACACCAGGAAGACACAGGTAAGCCCGGGCATGCTGGCCGATACTGGTTCGGTATCGTCTTGCTCTTCGGAATCATCGGTTGGTTCGCTTGGCCCATACTTAGCTTCATGGAGCACGTCTTTGCGGCGATTGAGTCGCTCGTCGACGCTCTGCCCCCGAACGTCTTCCCGATCGTTGTGGCTATCGGCGCGATCGTTGGTTCAGCGTGGTGGATAAGGAACTTCTTCGAATCCCGCAGAACGCCCGCGGGCTTTGCGAAGATGACCGATGATGACTGGTTCCGTGTGGTATTTGCAGTGTTCGCCGGGATCACTGTTGCTGCGGCGGCGTTCTTCATCGGAAACTTCCAGGTCAAGACGGTGGCTGGAGATTTCACAACATTCGCTGAGCTGATCAGAGTCGCGTTCGGCAACTTCTTTGGATGGTTATCAGCCGCATATGCCGGTGACGCCGGGTCCCTGGTTGAAGAGGCAACAGGTGTCGTTCGTGAAGGTGGTCCGCTGGTCTTCTCAAAGCCTGCGGTCGTGCTCAAAGGAGCCGGAATCCCTCAGTACGGGCCTACCGGGATGCTTGTCACTGTTCCGTTCTTTGCGATCTGGACCGGCGTCACCCTGTACACGGCGGCGTTCATCGCCGAGATCGTACGCGGGGGAATCCTCGCCGTGCCGAAAGGACAGACTGAGGCTGCTCAGGCAATGGGATTCCGACGTGGACAGTATCTCCGTCTGATCATCCTCCCACAGGCATTCCGGATCATCCTCCCGCCACTGGGTAACCAGTATCTCAACCTCGCCAAGAACACGTCCCTCGGACTCGCGGTCGCCTACGCCGATATTGTCGCCGTCGGGTTCACCATCATCAACCAGACCGGACAGTCGTTGCCTGTTGTGATCGTGTGGATGGCGTTCTTCCTCACCCTGAGCCTCACGATTTCAGCGATCGTGAACTACTACAACCGCAAGATGATGCTGGTGGAGCGTTGATATGGCAGAAGTAATGACGTCGCCAGATCTCGAACTGGCACCGGAGCCACCACCAAAGGGCGTGAAAATCTGGACAAGGGACAACTTGTTCTCAACCCCTATGAGCGGTGTCATGACCGTCCTGGCTTTCATCATTGTGGTGTTGGCGTATCGTGGCATTCTGGGCTTCGTGTTCAATCCTGGTGCACGATGGGATGCCGTAACATTCAACATGAAGTTGCTCATGGTTCAGGCGTACCCCGCAACGGATCTGTGGAGAATCTGGTTCTCCGTCGGATTCATCTTCACCCTCGCCGCCGCGTCGTTTGCATGGTGGAGGATCGGTGGCATGGCGGAACCCAGGAAAGTGGCGAAGATCTTCATCGGCATCGCTATTGCGGCGATCGGAGGAGGGCTCCTCGGACCGTTCTCAACAAACGGCAAAATCATTTGGATCGTTGTCGGCATCGTGTTCGCAGCGACAGGATGGGCAGTTCAAAACCTGACAGGCGAACGTGCCAAGGAACCGATCGTTCCCGTCATGTCCGTCGTGGGCGTCGGCATGCTGGTCATCATCGCCCTCATGTGGATCGTTGAACTGCCATGGCCTAGCCGAGATGCCGAAGGTAACCAGGTCATCGTCCAGCAAGCGATCGCAACGACGACGACTATTCCATGGACCATCATCTTCGCTCTCTCAGCGATCGTGTATGTCATCTTCCGCTTGCTCGGAGCCAGGACGTCGAATTC
>Ga0190293_1000999_pt1 | contig 10041 bp, 8 predicted proteins | sample 48693001_MG_FD_161671 | JGI IMG/M metagenome (GOLD analysis project Ga0190293, IMG submission 161671) | Hydrothermal vent microbial mat bacterial communities from Southern Trench, Guaymas Basin, Mexico - 4869-30-0-1_MG | ecosystem: Environmental > Aquatic > Marine > Hydrothermal vents > Microbial... | reverse complement strand
CGTTGGAAACAAACAAATCCCCGGCGACGCACTGATGCCCATTGGTGTATGCCGCCCACTCCATCAATCGCGAACCGGCTGGTTTCAACTCAAGGATTTGCAAAGCCCCATCGCCGCAAATGACATTCAAATTCTCATCCAGTGTACCGGTCATATCGCCCGGTTTTCGTGGCCGATCCACGGCACGAGCTTTAGCGATCCCAACCCGCCAGTTCTTGCCGGTTTTGGAACAGACATAGACCGTCTCCGCCGCCGGCCACGGCCACAAAGCGCGAATCTGATTAACGATTTGACCGGCACTGCTGTCCCAGTTGATATAGCCGTCTTTCTTTTTAAGTTTGGGTGCCTTTGTAACCTGTGCGGGATCCTGCTGGCGATAGCCCGCCGATTCATCAGCGATCTGCTCAATCGTTTGCATCAGCACGCCCACTGAAAGGGTTGACAGCTTATCGTGAACACATTTGACGGTATCGTCCGGCGAAATTGCGGTCGTGTCCTGTGCCAATATCAGCCCGGCGTCCATTTTATCCGCCAGCGTGATAATGCTGACGCCGGTTTCAGTTTCCCCGTTCATGATCGCCCAATGGATCGGAGCGGCCCCACGGTATTTCGGCAGCAGCGAGGCGTGAACATTGACCGCACCGTGGGTTTGCAGGGCAATGACTTCCTGACCGATCTTTTGACCAAACGCGATGACCACCAGTAAATCCGCCCCCAAAGCAGCGACCTGTTGAACCATTTCCGACGAATTGATATTTTCGGCCTCGACACACGGCACATTGTTTTGGCCGCACCACACATCAACATCGGTATGATGCGGCGTGCTTCGATGCCGACCGGCCGGTCGCGCGGGCTGGGTAAACACTCCAGCCAGTTCATGGCCGCTGTGATAAATGGCCTCCAGGCAAGGAATGCCGAACTGGGCTGATCCGAAGTAAATAATCTTCATAGCTGTTATTTGTTCTCTGACTGTGTTTTCTCGTATTCTGCTTCAAGCTCTTCTAACGGCTTTTTTGATCTGAGTTTGGCGGCGTAGCCCAACCGGTCCTTGATCATCCGGCCCTCCAGATGGTCGTGTTCATGCTGCAATGCCCGCCCCAACAATCCTTCGCCGACTTCGGTAAACTCGTTGCCGTCTAAACCAGTCGCGGTTACGGTGCATTTTGAAAAGCGTTTGATCTTGCCATAAATCCCCGGCAATGACAGACACCCCTCCTCGCTGGCGACAACCGAACCTTCCACTTTGATCGTGGGGTTGATATAGCATTTTGCATTCTCTTTCGTTCCGTCAATAGACACCACAAAGAGTCGCAGATTCACCCCCGCCTGCGGACCGGCCAACCCGACACCTTTGGTCTCGACCATAATGTCAATCATCCGCTCGGCCAGCACACGAATCTCATCATTAATCTCCGCAACCGGTTTCGCCCTGTCCATCAGCACCGGCGTCGGGTACTGTGTAATTGTACATGTGGAATAGTCTGTCATATAAGCCAAAGCTCCTAACTGAATCTATGCGTGTTACTGCTCCGGCTCATCAAATTCGTCGCCTTTGAAGGTGGAGCCGAGGTAACTCTTTTTGACCAGTTCGTTCTGGATGATGTCCTTAGGGGCACCTTCGGCGATGACTTTACCGTGATCCATGATATAGGCCTTGTCGGCGACTTCGAGCGTTCGTTCGACATTATGGTCGGTAATCAGGATACTCACGCCGGAAGCGACCAAGCGGCGGATTTCCCCTTGCAGTTCTTCGACAGCAATCGGGTCCACGCCGGAAAACGGCTCGTCCAGCAAAATCAGCGACGGGTTCGTTACCATCGCGCGGGCGATCTCCAGTTTGCGTCGTTCGCCGCCGGAGAGGAACCGAGCCTGACTGTGGACGACCTCTCCCAGTCCGAATCGCTCGATGAGATCGGCGGCTCGGCGTTTTCGTTCGCCGCGGCTGATCGCCATCGTCTCTAAGATCGCCAGCAGATTATCTTTCACGGTCAGCCGCTGGAAAACACTGGGCTCCTGCGACAGATAGCCCATACCCAGCCGGGCGCGTTTGTACATCGGATGCTTGGTGATGTCGTGGCCTTCAAACTGAACGAGGCCGCTTTCGGGCACGATCATCCCAATACACATACGAAAGGTTGTGGTCTTGCCGGCGCCGTTACGGCCCAACAGCCCCACAATGGACCGCTGGCCCACCGTGAGATTGACCTCATTGACGACCGTCCGGCCGGAGTATTTCTTAACCAGCCCATGCGTTTCTAAAAGCGTCATATCAACCAAAGCAACTCTCCTATGCTATTAAATCGTTTGCCAAAATCCTTGAAAACGGCGGTATTATACCAGCTTTTTTGATAATGCCAAAGGGGTTTTTGGATGTTGTTCAAAAGGATTTACCCTCTAAAACAAGGGTTTTCACCTGTTTTATCCTGTTTTTAAGGATAAATCGGCATTAGATACTATTTATAGAATCATCCGCTTTTTATTGAGTTTTGCCGGGCGGTTCGATACAATAGTCAGGTATAAGGTGGTAATTCAGATATAAACGATAACGGCTTTGCGACGGATCATGTTTCGGATTTAGTGCTTGGAATTTAGAGTTTTCCAGTGAAAGGATATCAAATGAAACGGCTGAACTTGAACAGGTTTCTCAAAGTATTGACTGTGTGTCTGTTTGTGATGATGGCTTCGGTGTCTGTCGCGGAGACAGATTACATGGCGATCCTGCTGCAGGGCAAAAAGATTGGCCATGCCGTTCATATCCGCACAGTCGAAAACGACAAGGTCGTCACCGCCGAGTGCGTTTCGATGACGCTGGGCCGCGGCGGACAAGCTGTTACCATTACCTCGCAAGAGACTCACATCGAAACGCCGGATGGCAAACCGCTGGGCTTTGAGATGACGATGACGACCAGCGGCACCGAACAGAAAACCATCGGAACCGTTGCCAATGGCAAAGTAACGACGACCCGCCAGGTCATGGGACAGCCGCAGGAAAGAACCATCGATTGGCCCCAAGGCGCACTGCTCAATGAAGGACTGCGGCTGCTCCAGGAAAAGCGAGGCCTCAAGCCGGTACATCCTACACGGCCAGCGTTTTCCGGCCGGACATGATGATGGGTATCCCGGCAGAGGTGCAAGTTGGTGAGATGAAAGAAATTGACCTGTTCGGCCGCCCGCTGAACCTGACCGAAGTTGTTACCATAATGACTGTTAAAGACCAGTCGATTGTAGCAACCAGCTATGTGGACAAAAAGTTTAAGGCACTCAAAACGCTGGTTCCGATGATAGGGATGGAACTGGAGATGGTGGCGTGTGAGAAGAGTTTTGCCATGAGCGATGTGGACACGGTTGATTTTCTCGAAAAACTCAGCATCGCCAGCCCGGTCAGGTTGACAAATCTGCACACGATTGAATCGGTCAGCTATACCCTGAAACCAACCACCGACAAAAAACTCAAACTGCCCGTTTCGCCCTGCCAAAGCGTTGAGCCGTCCGAGGCGGGGATTGTGGTAACAGTAACCGATTTCGCGGCCGCCAAAAATGTCCCTTTCCCTTACACCGGCGACGATCCCAATGCGGCGGCGGCTCTAAAGGCAACCGACTACTTGCAGTGTGACAACGAAAAGGTCATTGAACTGGCAAAACAAGCGGTTAAAGAGGCCCCGGACACAGCCGCGGCGGCCCGCCAGATCGAGGCCTTTGCCGATGGCTACATCATCCAAAAAGACTTATCCGTAGGATATGCCTCGGCGGCGGAAGTGGCCGAGACCCGGCAGGGGGACTGTTCCGAACACGCGGTATTGGCCGCGGCGATGTGTCGGGCCGTTGGCATTCCCGCGCGGGTCGTCTGCGGCGTGGTTTATACCGATTCGTTTTTGTCCAAACAAAGCATCTTTGGCGGACATATGTGGGTAGAGGTCTATATCGGCGATACCTGGATCGGCCTAGATGCCACCCGGTCTGAACAGGGCGGTTTCGGCCCCGGGCATATCGCCCTGGCCCGCGGCAACGGTGAACCCACAGACTTCTTCGGCCTGGTAAACACGCTGGGCTGTTTTGAAATCGAAAAGATTACTCTGATTGAGAAAAAAGAAACCCCTGAAACAGAAACTGAAAAGCAAAACGGAGAATAGAAATATGGCTGAGTGTTCATGCGAAAATCACGATCAGCATCTGTGCAAACTATACGGTCAAGGGGCGGCTAAGGACAGCCCGGATCAGTACGCTCATTTGGTCCGCGACCCACAGTTTGTCTGCAAAAGCTGCGGCCGTGTAGCGGCCAAAAAAGAAAACCTCTGCGGCCCAACCCCCCTCGGCGTCTGGGAAGACTAACATTTTGTCTGAATGCAGAGGGTTTGTAAGAGTTCAAGCTTTAGCTTGTTTTCGGCTCACAACACACTAAAGTGTACACTCTTACTCCCTGTGGGATGGCACGGTCAATCGGTGCTTGCTGTGGGAGATGAGGTAAAGTTATTCGAACTGAATATCACTTAGCACAAACTGTAAGTTGGTGCGGCCGTTGTAGGTGTTGTATTGCGGCTCGAACGCGACGCTGAATCGGTCGGTTTCCAGCAGTTTCTTTTCCAGCTTGCCCATGCCGAAACCGATGCAGCGAACGGCGCCGCTGTCGTCGGAGATTGAAATCTGCAAATGGTCGTTGCGGCTGCCGACGGTTCGCGGCGGAGCGATCAACTTCACGCCCCGTGCGGCAAAGAGCGGCTTTGGGTTGCCCGCCCCGAACGGCTCCAGGATATTCAGCTCCCGCATGACGCCCTCATTGAAATCAACAATCCGTGCTTCGGCGTCGATGTCCAAATAGGAGTCTAGTGTTCCGTCTTCCATATTTTCGTGTGCGTATGCCTCAAACGCCTCAGCGAACGCGGCGATATTGTCCATGTCGATCTTTAGCCCTGCCGCCATTTTATGGCCGCCGAAGCTGATCAGATGCCCGCCGCAGGCCGTTAGCGCGCCGTGCAGATCAAACCCAGCGACAGATCGCCCCGAACCCTTCCCGATACCATCTGAGGCGTTAATCATAATCGTTGGGCGGTAATAGGTGTCGATCACCTTTGAGGCGACAATGCCGATGACACCAGTGTGCCAGTTTTCATCCGACAAAACGATGGTTTTGCGATCCGGGTGGTTTAGCCCCGTCTGGGTGATGCGTTGTTTGGCCTGTTTGAAGATATCCCGCTGACACTTTTGCCGCAATCGGTTCTGGTCCTTGAGGTATCCGGCGATCTGCATCGCGCGAACCTTGCTATCGGTAGTCAGCAGTTCCACAGCCAGCCGCGCGTGTCCCATACGACCGGCGGCGTTGAGCATCGGGGCCAGCCGAAATGCCACGGCATAACTATCCACCCCGGACGCCTGCACCTGGGCCGTTTCCACCAAGGCCTGAATGCCTACCAAGCTGGAGTTTTCCAATGCTTTAAGACCATAGCCGGCCAGCACACGGTTCTCGCCCCGCAAATCCACCATATCGGCGATCGTCCCAAGGGCCGCCAGTGTCGTCGCGTTCAGCAGATATTGTTTTAGTTCCGGCGGCAATTGGGCGTCTTTTTTGTATCGATTCGCAATCGCCCACGCCAGCTTAAAAGCCACCATCGCCCCCGCCGCGTGCGGATTGCCATAGTCCGCGTCCAACCGAGGATGCACAATCGCTTCGGCTTCGGGCAGATGCTCGCCCGGCTCGTGATGGTCGGTGAGTATAACCTCGATACCCAATTCGTGTGCTAATCGCACTTGGTCAACACCGGTGATGCCGCAATCGACGGTAATCATCAACTCCGTGCCGTTGTCAGCCAACTGCCGCACCGCGTCGGCGTTTAGGCCGTAGCCCTCATCGGCCCGATGCGGGATATAATAATCGACTGCGGCCCCCACTATTTTCAGCAGATGCCACAGGATCGAAACACTCGTGATGCCGTCCACATCATAATCACCGTAGATGGAGATCTTTTTGCCTGCTTCAATCGCCGCCCGGATCTGTTCGGCCGCGGCGCCTATGCCATGCATTCGTTCCGGGTCGATCAGCTCAGTCAGCTTGGGGGACAAAAATGAACGCGCGATGTCTTCTTTGTGGAGATCGCGATTGATGAGAATCTGGGCCGTCAACGCCGAAATTTTCAGCGATTCGGCCAGCGCCGCCGCCTTGCCGCTTTCCGGCTGAATCTGCCAGACTTTCTTTTGCATCCCTGCCGCTATTTTACGCATATCCCTTTAAGGCCCTTATGAGTGATTATTATTGGACTGCTCAGTATATCGACACAAACGGCCAAAGTCAATGAATCTTACAGAGATGAACGAGAGTCAGGGCAGAATACGGCTGGCCAAAAAGGAAAATTGCGACCGAACCGCTACCCCTTACGGTGCATAATGGTTTCGTATTCCTTCTCAAGTTGCAAGACATGCCGCATCTCCTCCTCGGCCAACTCCAGCAAGACCTGACTAAGCGGCTCACTCCTGACCGTCGCCAACAGCTTGGCATAAAGGCGAAACGCGGCCCGTTCTTTCTGGATCGCCAGCAATAACGCATCGGCAAAACTCATATTCAGGATCGGGTATTCGGTGTCAAGTTGCTCCTCCCAATGGAAAGGCGGATCAATCGCCTCGTTGCCCGAATCAAGCGTGTGGCCGAGTTTCTCTATTTCCAGTTGAAGCGAGGCGATATGCCCCTGCTCCTTCTGAATCAACACCTCGAAAAGTGATTTTGTCGCCGGATTGACGGTTTTCGACACCATATCCCGATAAAATTGCACGGACGCCTCTTCTTTTGAAATCGAAAATCTCAAAATTGCCGGTATTGATTTGAATTCCATGCTCACTCTCCACAGCATCTAAAACCGATGGCATAAGTTGAGGTTATTAAAACGGCGCTCATTATGAACCGAAACGCCGAATATGTCAAGAGGCGTTGAAAGGTATTATGAAGCGCCTTGAAGAAGCCAAATTGTCGGTTGAGCAGGATTCTCAATAAAGCAAGGTTTGACCTTTGGGTTTTTTCTGCTATTTTGTTCCAGTATGAGAGTCTTAACACTTGAATCTTATTACGGCGGGTCGCATAAGGCATTCTTAGACGGTTGGCAGTCGCACAGCGGCCATGACTTCTCGCTGCTGACGCTACCGCCGAGCAAGTGGAAATGGCGCATGCGTCATGCGGCGATTTCGTTTGCGCAGCAGGTTAATGCACTTGTTAAGTCCGGTGAAAAATGGGATGTCCTGTTTTGTTCGGATATGCTGAATCTGGCGGAGTTCTGCGGGTTGGCTGATGAGTCAATACGACGGCTGCCGAAGGTGGTGTATTTTCACGAAAACCAACTGAGCTATCCGGTACAGGTCGAATCCGAGCGGGACTATCAATACTGCATGACCAACATCACCACGGCGATGGCCGCTGATGCGGTCTGGTTTAACAGTGCATTCCATCGGGATGAATTTCTCGATGCGATTGGCGTCTTTCTCAAACGGATGCCGGATTATCAGCCCCTTGAAGTGATCGAACAGATTCGGCAAAAGTCATCCATTCATCCGCCGGGGATCGATCCGGCAAAACGGGGACGGGTTCGTTCTGTCGCCAAGACAGCTTGTACCTGTACCCGCTTTGCGGCCCCGGTGCGTATTCTCTGGGCCGCGCGGTGGGAGCATGATAAAAATCCAGAAGATTTTTTTGCTGCGATGAAGCTCCTGAAAGAAAAGGGCGCTGATTTTCGCCTGAATATAATCGGCGAACAGTTTCGCGACCAGCCGGAAGTGTTCGATTGGGCCAAAAAGTATTTCGCCGACCATATCGACCGCTGGGGTTATCAGTCCAGCCGCGGCGAATACGAAACCGCCTTAGCCGAATCCGACATCGCAGTATCCACCGCCAACCACGAATTCTTCGGTATCGGAATGCTCGAAGCCATCGCCGCCGGTTGCTATCCGCTGCTGCCGAACCGTCTGTCCTACCCTTCTATCATCCAATCACTTGTCGAAGATAAAAACCAACAACAGGCATTTCTCTATGACGGCACGGTAAAGGGGCTTGCTACAAAGTTAGAGCCATTGGTAAAAGATACGGATACAGCGCGGGCATGGCCCACCCTACAAAACATCCCCCAATACCTCTGGCCACAGCGCACAGAACAAATGGACAAAGCCCTAATAAAACTCTGAGTTCTCTGTGGCCTCTGTGGCAAAAAAAGTGGTTAATCTGCCGTAGCCAATTTCTCCAACCCATCCAAACACAACTGCGACCAGGTCTCCATCTCGTCGCGCACGGCGCGCAACTGCTCCAGCGTCATAAACTCCAGTTGCGTAATCATCTGCTCGCGGCGGGTAACATTTTCATTATCCAGCGTTAAGATGTGAACGACCCCCAGATGCACCGCCCCGACTTCATTGGTGTCGTCATTGAGCAAAGCGACAATGCGGTCGCTCCGGCTGCCATCGATATTGATTTCCTCGTCCACCTCGCGCTGGACGGCGTTTTCATAAATCTCGCGATAATCCACCCCGAACAGCGGCACTTCGTTATCGACCGGATTAATATGCCCACCGATCCCCATCGAGCGATTACCCACCAGCCGCGTCTCCCCGGCCCGCTTGCCGCGGACATAGGTCAGATATTTCTCGCCGCAGCGAATCAGCACATACGGAATAAGCTGCTTATGCGTCGGATCCTTCTCCGCCTCCGGCCGCAGCATAAACTCCGGTACATCGGCCGCAAACAGCTTTTCCAGATAGCGGCCCACATCAAACACCAGCCCATGAAACATCCCCGCCGCCTCCACCACCGACCGCGGAACCACTAATACCTGCTCTATTTGTGCCATATTAATAAGTCCTGTTTGAAAGTTCGTAGTTTAATGCTATCCCCACGACGGGTGGCCGGGGTGTATTGTATCCTAAACGGGTGGCACGGTCAAGCTGTGCTTGGCCGTGTTTTGGGGTGCAGCATGTCGCATACGATTTCCGCCACCGCGTCGCTGGCGCGGCGTTGGGTCAGGGGTTCGACCAGTGTTAATAGGGCTTGGCTGGTGTGGCTCATTCTTGATGGGGTACTAAGCAGCCCGCCGGTGCGTTGGATAATCGGCTTAGTTGACGCAAAGTACGGCATAAACTCCGGCACCAGTTCCTGATGTGCTAAGATATTAACCAGCGACAAAAACGGCAGCCGTATCAGCCATCGCCCCACCAAGTGCCACATCCACCGATTGCTCTGATACATCACCGTCATCGGGCATCCCGCCGCGGCCACTTGCAGCGTCGCACTGCCGCTTGCAACAATCGCATAATCGCACCTGCGACAAACATCGATCAAATTATCGGTTTCATACGAAATCGACAGTTGCGTACCCGTCGCCATCTCTTCCAGCATCGCCCGCTTATCGTCATCCGGCGCACAGGCGATAAACTCCGCACCGGGATGTTTTGCTTTCAACGCCGCGGCAATCTCCAACATCGCCGGCCACAGCGTTTCAATCTCCGCATCCCGCGAACCCGGCAGCAGCACAATCTTCGGCGACTTTGGGGCATAATCAGAATACGGTTTAAAGTTTGCCGTCAAATCAAGCTCTACTTCATCAAACAGTGGATTCGAAACAAACTCCGCATCGATACCCCGCTTGCCGAACCACTCGGCCTCAAACGGCAGAATACACGCCAGCTTATCGCAGCAGCGTTTGAGTTTGCCAATCCGCCACGGCGCCCACGCCCACAACTGCGGCGCCACATAAAACAGCACCGGGATCCCATGCTTCTTGGCCGCCTTGGCAATATGAAAATTAAACGCCGGCGAATCACACACCACCACCAGATCGACGGTATTTTGCTCGAAGTACTCGTTCGCCTGCCGAATGAGCTGCCTGTAATACCCCAATTGCCCCAGCACATTATAGGTCATCGCCGCCCGCGAAACGGTGTCGTCTAAAATCTCACACCCCGCCTCTGCCAGCCGCTGCCCGCCAAAGCCACAATAGGCCGCATCGGCCCCCTTGCTTTTCATCGCCGCAATCAAATTCGCGCAGTGCATCTCCGCACTATGTTCCAGCGCACTCAAAA
>Ga0190293_1000998_pt1 | contig 10042 bp, 6 predicted proteins | sample 48693001_MG_FD_161671 | JGI IMG/M metagenome (GOLD analysis project Ga0190293, IMG submission 161671) | Hydrothermal vent microbial mat bacterial communities from Southern Trench, Guaymas Basin, Mexico - 4869-30-0-1_MG | ecosystem: Environmental > Aquatic > Marine > Hydrothermal vents > Microbial... | reverse complement strand
TGATTCTCTACACTCGGGCCATAGATGCTGAACTCGGAATTGTACAGGATCGTATCCAAGTCACCTGTGAAATTTTCAAGCATCCCATCCGTTCCAAATCCAGGAAGCTTCGAGTCGAACACCGTCTCGATGAGAGCGTCATGAGTTGTCTGATTGGTATGCGTGTCAAGGTTGCCTTGCACCACACCCTCACGAACGTCTACGTAGTCCTTGTCCGCTACGTGCTTGTCCTGTACTGGTGTGTATGGAGCCGTCAGCAATGACGAGCCATCTACCTTGAGAAAGTCAGCATCGAATGCAGTTCCGAGTGCGTCAACATATTGCTTCGTTGCAGCTTCCATTTTATCGACTGGGTCTGCCGCGAGTTCTATTGCTCCTGACATCGTTCCGCCAGCGAGGGCCAGTTTCTCGGCGTCTAGTTCGGAGAGTGCGTCCTGCGTATTCGTTGCTGCGAGGTCTGTGCCTGAGTTGACGAATGTATGATTCTCGGCGGCCTCTATTTTAATCCATGCTGCGAATGATCCTCCACTACAATTCCTCCTCCACCCCTTTCCATTGTTTCCTGTGTTCGTGTGAAACAGGAACTGTACGCCACTGTTTGCGCCTCCTGATTCTAAAAACTGCACAACAAATACGAACTGCTCATTTGATGCAGACATATCCGAAGGAACGTTAGTACAGGTGCTCGGTATTACCCTATGCACACAATTTACAATCTTCGAATTAAGATCACCAGTAAAAATACTGGCAGTACCATCAGTCTTTAAACCATGAAGCTTCGAATCGAACACGGCCTCGATGAGCGCATCATGAGACGTCTTGCTCGTGTGGTCGTCGAGGTTGGATTGAACAATAGCTGCATCACCCAGAACATCATACCGCAAGTCAGCACGGGCGTCAGTGTGGTAGTGCGGGTGGTGGTCGAGGTCTAAACCTTGTAGATCTCCGTGGTGAGTTATGGAAGCCGTGATGACCCACTCATTTCTTGTATCCGAGTAGATGTAGTTCTTCTCTTCTTCCTCAACGTATGTTGCCGCACCACCAGTAGGCACGAAGTAAGACCAGACACTCTCACCGTCCTTGACGTATGCTATCTCATCCGTCCTACCAGCCCAGTCACCTGTCGCACCAGCCGCAATGATATACTGATCAGAATCGAGTACTATCGCTTGTGGTGTGGTCTCGAAGCGAATTGATGCTGGGAGCCAATACACTCCCAGAGTCACGAGCGAATCAACGTAAGCCTTCGTCACCGCATGGAAGGCTTCGATTGGATCATCGTTGAGTGTCAGGTGGCCAGTCATTACGCCACGAGTACCACCGCTCTTAGAAACGTAGAGGTCTTCTGTTTCCTCCAATGCGTCTTGAACATTCTCCGATGTGAAATGAGTTCCAGTTTTGTCGAATCCAGTACCATCTGCTTGACGAGAATGAATCCATGCTCCCCACACCCCGCCTTCCATTACACGAGTAGCAGACGCGCCATCACCAGCTACGATTTGTGTGTATCGCTGGATGAGGTTGTTGTCGTTGTTGTAGGCAACAGTGTCTATGATGACACGAGCATCAGGTGTTGCACCAGCTGGGCCTCCCACGAGACCAGTTTCTACCGTAGCGTAGCGGCTGTTCCATGTGATCGCATTGAGCGCAAGTGTGGGAGGTGCGTCATGTGTGCCATCGACATTGAAGCCGTCAAGCTTGGCGTCAAATACATTCTCGATTAGCAGGTCGTGGTTGAGTTCGTGTGCGTCCAGTGCGGCCTGCACTATTGCATCTTGGTCTGTTGCGAACACGCGTGTAGCAATGTCCAGATCAGCAACTGGAACGTATCCAGCATCGAGTTCGATAGATCCGTCTTTCAGGAGAACATCGTCTCGTACAGCATCCTCCACGTTGTCAACATAGAGTTTAGTTGCAGCGTGGAGATCAATTGTAGGAGCACCAGACAGGGTAAGAAGCCCAGTCATTGTGTCTCCTACGACATTAACGAACTTGGCCTCTGTCTCGTAGAGTGCGTCCTGAACCGTTGTCGAGATGTAGGTAGTACCAGTGTTGTCGAAGAAGATCCTTGACGCGTCATTGCTAGGCTGCCATGCGCCCCAGACACCGCTCTGCATTATGCGGAGGGCAGATGCTCCGCCATCTCCTACGATTTCCGTATACTTCTGCACGAGGTTGTCATTGTCACTATACGAAACTGTGTCAATGATGACCGAGGCTCCAGGAGTTGCTCCACTCGGCTGACCAACGAGGTTAGTTTCAATAGCTGCATAGCGGCTGTTCTTGGTGATGGCATTCAGACTACCGCTATATTGCTTATGCGTTCCGTCTATCTCGAATCCATCAAGTTTCTTGTCGAATAATGTTGCTATCAATATGTCATGATTGACGCCGGAGTGAGCATCGAGCGCGTCCTGCACTACTGCTACCTCATCATCTGTATACTCTTTCGTTGCGACATGTAGCAACTCTGACGGCGAGTAGCCCACCTCCATCTGCGAGGTTCCATCAAGCTTTACAAAGAATCCTGATGCACCATCAATTTGACTTTTAACGTAGATGGCAGTGGCAATGCCTTGAGGGTATAGGTCTGCATCTGGCACATAGCCAGCGTCCATTGGTGTGACACCGCTCGAGAGCAGATTACCTAGTGCTTCTGGAACCCAGATGAATGTGTCCGAGCCGAGCATAGCAGCGTTGTTTGGATCAGCCGAGATGACCGTAGGGCCTTCAGGCCCAGGAGGGCCTTCGCCAGTTCCACCAGTTCCACCACCACCACCAGAGGGCAACAAGTCCCAGTGCTCGGACAGAACATATTGCTGAACCTGAACGTCTACGGCGTGTCCGTTGTTGTTCGCTACAAGTGCTCCATCATCAAGTTGAATGAAGCCACTGATTGACGAGTAGCCAGCATACGCATCGAGCATCTCAACGTAGTCTGTTGGCGCGAGTACTGGCACCTTAAAATAAACTTGGCTGAGTTCTGTGAGTGGTGCGCCTGAGCCGCCAGTGTCAATGAGGAGCACGTCAAACAGAACATAGCTAACCATGTCTGTATTGCCAATGACCTCATACTCGAAGAACGCTTGTAAATCGCTTTCATTTGCGACTTTAATAATCGTTCCAGGAATTGCCGCAGCGAGTTCAGCAGCTTGTGAAGTGCCATCATTGTCTGTCTTGTGTATGCGCAGTGATACATGCTTATTGCGCTGCACTCCGCCTATTGCTGGTACACCGTTGTTCCCTTGCTCACCTTCCCATATCCACGGGTGATTGTAGTCAGTTGTTTCAGATATATTTTGTTGGAGAAGAGAGAGTGTTACATCTGCTCCAGGAAGAAGAGCATAGCTTGCATAGAACTCGTACCAGCCACCATTACCAGCATTAGGCTGGTCTCCATCGAATGTATCGCTCGCGTGTATTTCACCAGTAATTTGATCTTTGAAGAATACGATATAGTGAGCATTAGCACTCGTATCCTCAACCCACACACGCAGTCTTACTAGCGCGTACATATCGGTGAGGTTTGTGATTCTTATTCCGGTGAGCACTGCGCCTGTGTGTTGCAGCTTTGTCCACAATGGCAACTCCGCCATAGTCCAGAACAATGATCCGGTCTCTTGTGGTTCGAGCGGGTCTGACGTCACCTGATTGGCTACTGCATGCCAGTTGCCTTGCCGCGCCCAGTCATTTACCTCGTAGGATCTTCCATCCCAAGTCCCAGTCCATCGGACTCTTGATGACAGGTCAACGTCATCTGGATCTATTGTCTGTTCATCAACGAACTTCTTTGTGACGAGCTGATTATCTAATAGAATTGGCTCGCTGCCGTCAACAAGGATCTTCTCAATCTCACCGCTGTCGGCATAATGCTGGAAAAATCTATCTGCCATGTCTCTACCTATACGTCTATGATGACTGTCATTGTGTCTTCACAAGATCCACCACTCGTGAAGTTGACATTGAGTGTAACAGTGTACACCCCTGCACTTGCATATGTTACTCCGACAAACTCGGAGTTAGAGTTCGGAGTATTAGATCCTGGAATAGACCAAGTGTATGATGCCACCGAGTCTGTGTCAGTGCGTGAGCTCAGCGAGACAATCTCACCAACAACTGTTCTCGCGGGAATCGCTACCACCTCGAGGTTGCAGGTGTTAGCCTTCGTGCCTCCGTTCCGTATCTCCTGCATCTCAGGTGCATACGGTGTGCATTCGATTGACGCGGATAGAGAATCTCCTGGATTTACCTTTGTTATCAGGTAATCTTGTTCTATTTCCTCGAGCACTCCGAATGCAATTAAATCTCCGACATTAACGACCGAGTCTATGGCAGATGAAAGGCTCACCGTATACTCGTCTGTGATTGAAGCAACTGGTTCTACATAGACGTATGGCTCGCTGTTCTTGACGGTTCTTATCAACAGTCCATGATTGCTAATTGATCCACTCGGAGCACCATGCTTTTGATCGAGTCTCACTGACGTTGTTGATATTAACTCAACTATGCGTCCCGAGATGCCGCCCTCCTTGACGGAAGCATATGCTACGCGAACATGATCTCCACGCTCACTCGATATGTTTTCAATGTCAGCACTCAATGAGAAGAACTCATTGCGATGTCTGCCCATAGCGAGGAACCGTTCTCCTACTCTTCTGGACTGGTCTATCTCCGTTGAACCGAATGCTTCCATCTGCTCGAACTTGGATGCATTGAATTCATCAAATCCAGGAGAGTAGGCTATTACCTCGTCAGGTTTGAAGTCATTGTCCTCATTCCTGAATGAGACCTTCATGCCATCCGGTTGCACAACAAAACTTTTTTCGAGATTGAATCCCCAGCTATTGCGTGAGGTGAATACCTGCCGAGGCAGAAGTGATTCTTTGTCCCAGATGATTGATTGCTTGCCGTCACGAGATGTGCGCGTAGCATTGCCACATGAGGCCACTTTCTGTAGTATCTGGTCTACTGTTTCTGATCCGGTGTGTACGAAGTTGCAAGCAATGAACGGCTTACCTGCATTGCTCGGACTCGGCTGGTCACAGTATGCCGCCCAGTCCCAAAAGTCTTGGAGGATTATGTCTTCATCCTCGACCTTGTTCTTGTTAGCGTCTGACCTCATAATATCAAGGTACACCCATGCAGGATTGTTAGTCCAAGGGTGAGACCACGTTGAGCCGTTCCAGCTTGGCACGTTCCACACTGGGCCTACCATATCCGAGATATATGGAATGTATGCTTGGCAGAGGGTAGTCAGATTGCTTATGGTTCCAGACACTTGACCTGATGCCTTGACCTTCAACTCCATCTTGCTGATCTCGATGTCAGTGTCAATGGGAGGCAGGGTGCTCACGCTTTTCAGGTTGCTCACGATAATCTTGCTGTTGTCCCAAGACTTCGGAGTGTCATCCCTTCCGGCTGGATGCGAACTTCGCCCTATCTTGAACTCGTACTGGCCCTCCGGCATATCGAGTTCAACAGTTACAAGCATGGAGACGGTCTTTTCATAGCGCATATGCAAGCGCATACCATGACCATCAGCATCATCAATATAGCTGACCTCATCATTGAGGCTTGTGATTGTGTGAGTCAGACCACTCGTGTTCAGCCAAGTCGTATTTCCCACAAGTCTGTATAGAAACCATACATCTACACGGAATGATGCCGTACCATCCTCGGCGTCCTTGTCAACTTTGAAACAGCCTCCTGGCAGTGACAGATCCATTATCGTTTTTACTGTGTGCTTCTCACCTCGTACGATTCTATAATCGGAGTCGTCAGTAGGTGGCGGCCAAGGGCCTGAATCTTCATACGGGCCATCATTGAACAATGTTAGCTGTAAGCTTTCCTGATGAACGTCCTTGGTGTAGAATTGTAATGTGTCTCCACCTATCCATGACCTATCATAGTGCCATGTAACTCCCTCCATCTCCCATAGATTCAATGCGCCTACCCTGCCCTCGTAGCCAAGGTTTGTTTCTACGTTCTTGTATCCGAACCCGTATATAGCAGTCAGATAACTCTTACCATCCACGTTCGAGATATATGGTGCGCCTATGACGTCAGGTGCGACACGCATCTCACCATAGATTTTCATGATGCCCTGATCTGGTCTTGCGGAGTTGCTCTGACCAGTGAGCCTATCAAGTGCCACATCATTGCTTGTCTTGACAGACTCGTCAGGTGGAGCGAACAGAGCAGACACTGCCAACATGCCGAGCATGGTGAATCCAGCAGCATATGCAGTTGTGAGAGCCACAGAAGCTACGCCGCCATTAAACAAGCCAACCATAGCACCAGCCGCATACGGAGCCGCAAACGAGATAGCGATCATAGCAGCTATTGCCAGAACCTTCTTGCCGCTCCCGCCTCCACGATACATAGCGCATATATCAAGACGCGTCATGTCCTTGGGCCAAGTCTTGTCCCACATCTGCCTAGCGACAACATGACCATCTATATTTACTACGATGGCCTCGTATGTTTCCGAGCTGACATCGAGCATGTCAACTATCTCGCCTATCGTTTTACCCTGCTCTATCTCACCGAGGTATCTACCTTCTGAAGACAGCAGGTGTGGCTTTGCTGAAATGACCAAGCTCATAATGCGTACCTATAAAATGCGTGTATGCGATTGCGCCATAAGACACCGGACAATCTACCAACAGTGACACCTCTCCCTCTCAGCGCGTGTATGAAATCACCCCCGCCAATGACAACACCCACATGACACGGCTTGCTAGCCAGACGCAATACTACGACGTCAAGAGGCTTAGGACTCGTAGTCTCAATCCAATTATCCGATGACTCGGATACTATGACGTTGCCAACCTCCTCCTCATTTTCACTGTCCGAATATCCATCGAGATTGCCGAGATAGATACCTAGCTCATCGCGGTAGATCATTCTGACGAGACCCCAGCAGTCCAGACCAGTCTTTGTTCTACCACGGTTGAGATATGGGACTAACATATAATCGGTTAGGTTCATCTGAACACACCCCTATACTGTCCTTGGTTGTATGTGTGCGCTGGCCAACTAGACGAAAGGAAGTTAGGCTCCATCACACTAAACTCAATGGTCTGCATATTAATAGATGCATTCCTCAGTCTCATGTGTTCGACTTTGATCTTGATGTCGTTAGGGCTGCTTGCCATTACGACCTTGATTGTTATGGTTATAGGATCGCGCATCTTGCGGATCAGTTCTACCAATGCAACACTTACGTTGGAGATTCTAATCCTCATGACTGGCAGGGTCTCACCGTCACTGGTTGGCAGTGTGATCTCAAACGGAAAGGCTTTGTATACGTTGAAGTTGTGAATTACATCAACGGTATTATTAACCGCATAGATCACCTCATTCAGAGAAGGGTCATCTATCTCCAACAGTGTCAGGAATACCTCGCCAGTTTCTTCTGCGAATATTTCTCGTATTGCTTGATCGGATAATTCTCTCATGCTCCCAGTGTCTTCCCGCTTGCGTCTGTCAAGTAATTTGAAAATGAGTCAATGAGTGTAAAGCCTCCCTCAAGGTCTCCTGGGTTTTCCGGTAGTCTATCGAGCCTTAATGTTACGAGGTATAGATCTCGTACAGCTGGGACATACTGTGGAGGAGATTCAAGCCTCCACAACCAACCACGAGCAGGAACGAATGGATCAGCTTTCCAGAATGGCAAGGCTCCGTTCTCAATTTCGTCAGCAATGAACGTATCAAGATCATTCTTTTCAGACTCGTTTACAAGGAATGATCCAGTGAGTTTCCAAGGGATAAGTGTAAAGTTGCCAACTACCTTTGTGAGACCAGTATCTACTGCAACTCTATTCGTTGACTTGACTGGTTCGTATGAGAACCCACGTTGGAAGAACCACTTTGGCAGGTGGTCTGGATACCACGGCTCCTCACCCGTTGATTGTGGATCTATTATACTCACACTGGAACCCGTACTAATCTCATTGCTACAATGTATCCACTTCCGTCAATAGGCATACAGCTCACCGGAGCCAGTAGCCTCCATAATCTGTTGGTCACATTATCAATAGGATCGACCTTCCAGAATGTCTTTGCCCCGTTGTCTATCTCGTCCTTCACGAATGCGTCCAGCGTGTCCTTCTGTGCTTTGCTGACAATGAATGAACCGGACAGATTCCATGCTGATACAGTTTTGATTCTACGAGACAATGATAGGCCAGCGTCAACTGGACTTGTTTTCGTTGACTTGGTTGGAGTATATGAGAAGCCACGTTGTAGAAAGCAATCTGGCAAAGACGCAGGGAATGTTGGCGAGTTAGCCGCAGCGTTGCCAGATATAATACTCATGCTACCGTATCCGTTGCTGGTATGCGCTCCAACTCAACCGAGACAATCATGCCCACGCCACCATAAGGAACGAACATAGGTTGAGATGCGAATCGCCAGAGCCAGTTAATAGTCTCGTCAAGTGGATCACGCTTCTGAAATCTCAACGTCCCGTTCTTGAGGGTGGTCTCATAAAAGTCTACGAACGTGTCGAAAAGATCCATCGAGATAGTGAATGCACCCCTCGCAATCCACACTGGATCTGAATGCGTCTGCCTTGCTTCTGCAAACCCTATCTGCATCTCGGTGCGGATCACCGCATCATCAGACACATACGAGAAGCCAAGCTTCCTGAATACGTCATCTATTTCGCTTGGCCATGTAATCATTAGAACGCTAACCTCTTCATGCCCCAGAGCCCTGTCATTGTCTTGTTAAACCTGCCATTAGCCATTCCATCCTTAACAGCATTCTCGATCAAGAACTGGATCTCACGATCTCCATTCTCATTCGTTGACTCCTCAACGCTCACGTCCGCGTTAGCACTGTTCGTCACACTGATATTGACTGGTGCTGCTCCCACACCGAGATGCCCACCTCGTCCACGGGAGAGCGGCACAATGGCCTCCGCACCAGCCTCACCCATGAGGCCTGTGCCTCGTCCCATTGGGAAGACGGTTGGCGAGTTGACCACGCCACCCTTCGCGAAAGGGATCACATTACCATTATAGAATGCATTTCCTTTTGCATTGCCGAATAGACTGCCGAGGACATTACCTCCTGGAATCATTGCCATCAAGCTTTTCTGCAACATCATCTTCGCCATACCCTTGACGAACGACTCAACAAAATCCTCGAAGCTGGCCTTACCATCTGATATGGAGTCTACGATATACGTTGCGAACCCGTCAGCGAATGACTCGAACGCGCTGAGTGCCTCTTCTATCCAAGGGTTCTCCAACAATGACTTTTGCTTGTTGTATTCATCGGTGAGCTGCGTTATCATATCTTTGTACGTCTCTGCTGCGACGAGGCCTGCATCCCACGCCTGATCAAGTGTCGTTATTTTCTCGAGGTGTTTGTTTTCCAGTGCATACAATGGCTCCAGTGATTCACGTAGCTTGATGTATCCGTTCGAGATGCGTTCCAGTTCTTTAGCTTCCTCGTCACGAGCTGTAGAACTACCTCCGCGTCCACCACCTCCACCTCTACCTCCATTTGGCTGCTCTTGTGATGTTGGCTTTTTGATACCAACTCTTCGCAGTATGTTGTCCTGCTCACGAACGGTTCTCCATGCTTCGGCCTCCCAAAGCTTGTTCTCCTCTTCTAGCTCTTGACGCTTACCTGTCACCGCGTCATGCACTCCTTGAAGACCGTCCTCATACCCTCCCTGTATCATTTCCCACGCTGTATCAAGTGGACTCTGTGCAACTCGTCCAAGAGTCTTCATCCATCCTGGAGCTGAATTGGCCAGTGCTTCAAGCTTGTTTGAGAAGTCTATTATCGCATTGACAATCTCGACAAAGTCAGCCGTCAAATCAAACACCCATGTAGTAAGGTCTTCGAATGCCGCCTTCATTGACTCGCCTGCCAGTGCCTCCTCCAAGTCATTCAACGCCGTTATAGACTCCCCTGTGCTACTGCTACTACCTTCGAATAGATCACCGAGGGCATTACCTACTGACTTCAGTGCTCCTCCGAATGTATCCTTGGCAGCTTCTGCCGCTCCACCGAACTGATTCTC
>Ga0190293_1000997_pt1 | contig 10042 bp, 8 predicted proteins | sample 48693001_MG_FD_161671 | JGI IMG/M metagenome (GOLD analysis project Ga0190293, IMG submission 161671) | Hydrothermal vent microbial mat bacterial communities from Southern Trench, Guaymas Basin, Mexico - 4869-30-0-1_MG | ecosystem: Environmental > Aquatic > Marine > Hydrothermal vents > Microbial... | reverse complement strand
CGGACAGCGGACAGCGGACAGCGGACAGCGGACAGCGGACAGCGGACAGCGGACAGCGGACAGCGGACAGCGGAGGGCACTCTGGCCCCTATCCGCGCATCCTCCAAGTACCAAGTACCAAGTACCTTCTTATCCCAGAGTTGCCACCATGATGGCTTTGATGGTGTGGAGACGGTTCTCGGCCTGGTCGAAGACGATGCTCGCGTCGGATTCGAATACCTCGTCTGTCACCTCGATGCCGTCTGGCATGTTGGTATGGGCCATGATCTCTGCACCGACGACCGTGTTCGAGTCGTGGAATCCAGGTAGACAGTGCATGAACTTCACGCCGCCATTGCCGCTGGCGCGCATGAGGTCCGCATTGATTTGGTACGGCCTGAGATCTTCGATGCGTTGCGTCCACACATCCTTGGATTCTCCCATCGAGACCCAGACATCTGTGTGGATGAAGTCGACTCCATCCACGGCAGCCTCAACGTCCTCGGTGATCGTGATCGAGGCGCCTGTCTTCTCAGCAATGGCGTCTGCAATCGCCATGACGTCTGCTGGTGGTGCAAGATGGGTGGGCCCTGCAAGACGCAGGTCGGACCCCATGAGCGCCGCCATCACGATGTGAGACCGTGCCATGTTGAATCGCATATCACCGACAAAGGCGTACGAGATGGCGTTGTATGGCTTCTTCGAATCCTCATGCATCGTGAGGAAGTCAGCGAGCATCTGCGTTGGGTGCCATTCATCCGTGAGTCCGTTGTACACGGGGACGCCCGCGTATTGCGCGAGGATCTCCATGTCAGACTGACGTTTCCCGCGGTACTCGATGGCGTCGTACATGCGACCAAGGACGCGGCCCGTGTCTGCAATCGACTCCTTGTGACCCATCTGTGAACCGGACGGATCGAAGTACGTGACATGTGCTCCCTGATCGAATGCAGCGACTTCGAACGCTGCCCTTGTCCTCGTCGATGTCTTCTCGAACATGAGCGCGATGTTCTTGCCCGAGAGCATGGGTTGCTCTGTTCCCGCGTATTTTGCGGTCTTGAGAGACTCCGAAAGGTCGAGGAGGAAATTCAGTTCCTTGGGGGTGAAATCGATGACCTTGACGAAGTTCCGATTCTTCAAGTTGTATGCCATTGTGGTCTCCTTCTATCTGTGATCGATGGCGTCTGTCTGTGAACGATGGTGTCTGTCTGTGTTGCGCTGATCGTGTCAGCTCTGTACTACCCGCCGAGTGCCGTGCCGAGGACGAGGAATCCACACACCAGTACGAACATGATGCCGATGTACGGCGTCACGAACTTTAGGTACTTGTTGTATCCCACGCCTGCAAGAGCGAGGCCACCCATGATGATGGCCGACGTCGGTGTGACAAGGTTGACGAGACCCGAAGCCGACTGGTACGCCGTGACGGCGATGTCACGCCCGACACCTGCGAAGTCCGCCAGCGGAGCGATGATCGGCATCACCAGAGCCGCGTGTCCAGAGGACGACGGCACAAGGAACGCGATCGGGATGTTGACCACAAATGCCACAATCGAGAAGACGGCACTCGATGTTCCCGAAACGAGGTCCTCCATCCAGTTCAAGATCGTGTCAGTGATGAATGTGTTCTTCATCACGACAGTGATCCCTCTCGCCAGCACGATGACCAATGCTGCGCCGAGGAAGTCGGCCGCGCCTGTGATGATCGTATTGACCGTGCCCTTTTCGCCGAGGCCTCCGATGATGCCAACGATGACCGAGCCAACAAGGAACAGCATCGAAGCTTCGGTGAAGTAGAAGTCTCCGAAGACGTCTGACAGAAGGAACAGCGGATAGTCGGCACTGAAGATGTTCTGCCAGATGTCTGTCCAAGGGATGAACCCGTAGACCATCGTGACGAATGTCATGCCGAAAACCACGAGTACCCATACCTGTTTCTTGCTCAGCTTGGGGACGTCCTCGGCCTCTTCGACATCAGACGTGTCGATATCGAAGCCGACAATCGACTTGGAATGGTCATTCCGTATTTTCTTGGCGTACCGCAAGACGTAGAGGATGGCCACGGCGGTCAGGACTACCCACATCGCCGCGCGGAGACCCAATCCGTCGCTGATGGCTATGCCCGCAGCGTCGGATGCCACTCCGGTGGCGAATGGGTTCACGGTGGACGCGAGCACACCTGTTCCAGCCCCGAGGAAGATGATGGAGACACCAACCATTCGATCCATCCCCATGGCTATCACAAGGGCCACCATCAGGGTGTAGAAACCGAGGGTTTCCTCCCACATCCCGTAGGACGTACCTCCCAGGGCGAAGATGACCATCAAGATGACGATCAGGAGTGTTGGGCTGTGCGAGAATCTCAGGGCTAGCCGTTTGATTCCGAGTTCGATCGCGCCGGTCGCCATCGTCACAGTGATGAACGCACCAACAGCAAGCACGAAGAGGAAGATCTGGGCCGAGCCGTACAGGGAGCCTTCGTTGAAGGCCTGGACGGTGCCGTCCTCCCCTTCGATGCCGTAGAGGCCATTTGGTGTCGCGACCCACAGCATCTGGAACATCTTGAGAGGGGACTTGTCGATACAGCCTGTATCTTCGCCGGCGCTGCAGTTCTCAATCGCCTGATACGTCCCTGGCACCGGGCCACCGTCGTCATCGAGTTCGTAGGAACCTGACGGAATGAAGAACGCCGCAACCCACACAACGAGCAACACGATCGCAAGAACCGTGAGTGCCTGGGGGAATGCGAACGTCTTTTTGGTCCCGTCCGGTGCCTCTGGTGCTTCGACCATATCCGTGTCCGGCGCGACTTCCGGGGAGTCGGGCGTGTGATCCTGTGACATGTCTTCACTTTCCCTATTCGACCGCGTGGCTTGTTGCGCCTAACATAGCAAGAAGGGATTGTCCTGGCGATTCGCAGACGACGAAAGGATCGAGCAATGGCCGAATTCGGCGTACATTCGGAGGTAGGGAAGCTACGGAAGGTCATCGTTCATCGACCTGGGCTCGAGATGAGGCGGCTGACGCCCACGAATGCTCAGGAGTTGCTCTTCGATGACGTGATCTGGGCCCGTAAGGCGCGTCAGGAGCACAATGCCTTCGTCGACCTAATGCGGAATGAATTTGACATTCAGGCCATGCGGGTGCATGAACTACTCGAGGACGTCGTGAAGGACCCTGAGGGTAGGGCCTACCTGCTCGATCACAAGCTCGTTCCAAATGAGGTTGGCGTGAACGCTGGACCGATTCTCAGGGAGTGGATGAACGAGCTCGATGCCCCAACGCTGGTGCAGCACCTTATCGGCGGAATCACCGTCGACGAACTCCCTGGCGACTTCCGCGCCGTCGCCCGTAAGGCGTGGGAGGACACCGATTTCGTGATGCCCCCCTTGCCGAACCAGTTGTTCACACGCGATAGCTCATGCTGGATCTACAACGGTGTGACAGTCAATCCAATGTTCTGGCCAGCGAGGCGCAAGGAGACGCTCCACCTTGCAGCCATTTACAAGTTCCATCCTGAATTCAAGGGCGGCGACTTCAAGATCTGGTGGGGCGATCCGCCAGAGGGGAACTACGGCCAGGCGATGCTCGAAGGAGGCGACGTGATGCCTGTCGGCAAGGGCGTTGTCCTGATCGGAATGGGCGAACGGACGACATACCAGGCTGTTAGCCAGCTAGCGCAGATCCTATTCGAGAATGAGGCCGCCACGCGTGTCATAGCAGCGAAGATGCCGCACGACCGCGCAAGCATGCACCTCGACACGGTGTTCACGTTCTGTGACATCGACCTTGTCACCGTGTACCCGCCGGTGGTGGATGCAATCCAGCCGATCAGCTACTACCCGGCCGATGACGGCGGCGTCGATGTTGTGATCGAGGAGAAGGGTTGGCTTGATGTCGTCGCAGAGTCGCTTGGCCTTTCGGAATTGCGCGTTGTCCCCACTGCAGGTGACGCCTTCCAGGCCGAACGCGAGCAGTGGGACGACGGGAACAACGTCGTTGCGATCCAACCAGGCGTCGTGATCGCGTACAACCGCAACGAGTGGACCAATGCCAGGCTCCGTCAAGCAGGTATCACGGTCATCGAGATCGAAGGCTCAGAACTTGGCCGCGGTCGCGGTGGTGGACACTGCATGACGTGTCCTGTGCTCAGAGACCCGGTGTTCTAAGAGGAAGTTCTCCGTTCTCCGTTTTCCGTTCTCCGAATCGGAAAACGGAAAACGGAAAACGGAAAACGTCTTTCGCTACTTCCGGCGCTTCTTGATCTGACCGACCTCTTCGATGGGGGCGATGTCCTTGTCGATGCCGTAGAGCCGTACTTGCTCAGGTGCTGGAGGGAGTTCCTCGTCGGGCGTGACGTGCTTGATATTGATCTTCAATATGGCAAACAGGAATGTGAACGCGATGTCGATGAGGTTGAAGAACGCATACGGCAGGTACGCAAAGGTGGCAACGCCGAGTGACGCAGACATGTACGCCCCGCAACTGTTCCACGGAATCAGCGGCGATGAGACGGTGGCGGTGCCTTCGATCGTTGTCGACAGCATCTCGGGTGCAAGCCCCCGCTTCTCGTACTCCTCGCGGAAGGAGGTGCCGGTGAGGACGATCGCCAGATACTGATCTGCGGCTACAAGGTTGATGCCGATCGCGGTCACGCCTGTTGCGACGAGGATCCCAGAGTCTGATTTTGCTCGCTCGCGAAGCGGTTCGATGATTCGTCCGAGTTGTCCGGTGACTGCCATGACGCCGCCGAAGGCAAGGGCGGAAAGGATGAGCCACACCGTGTTGAGCATGGACTCCATGCCTCCGCCACTCAGAAGATCGTCCAGACCAGCAAATCCGGTGTCCGCGACGAAGCCGGTCGCCATTGCAGACCACACACCCTTGAAGAGCGCAAGCGCCTCGGGCAAATCTGGTTCGTTCACGAACGCCAACACGACATCCGTTTGGAAGATCACCGCGATGATCCCCGCAGTGAGTGCACCGAGAAGAATGGTCACGGATGGCTGCACTTTCTTGATGGCAAGGAGGACGACGACGAGGAGTGGGAGCAGCATGATGATGCCGATCTTGAATGCCTCCTCGATTGCATCGGTCGCTTGGGTCAGATCGAAACCGCCCTCCGGCTGCGCACGCAAACCGATGAAGAAGAAGATCACAGTCGCAACCGTGATTGATGGGATCGTTCGCTTTGTCATCAGCTTGATGTGTGTGTACAGGTCCGTGCCTGACACGGCAGGAGTCAGGTTCGTTGTCTCCGAAAGTGGGGAGAGTTTGTCACCGAAGTAAGCACCTGAGATCACTGCACCGGCAGTGATCTCAGCAGATAGACCGAGGGCGATTCCGATGCCAACGAGCGCGGCTCCGAGCGTTCCGACGACCGTCCACGAGCTACCGATCGACAGGGCAATGAGCGCTGTAACCCCGACGACAGCGACATAGAAGAAGGTCGGGTTGATAAATCGAATGCCGTAATCCGTCAACGTGGCGATGGTGCCGGACATGTTCCACGTACCGATGAGGGCACCGATGGCGAGCAGTATGAAGATCGCTCCGATGGCGGTTGTCACGCTGTCGATGGCACCCTGAAAGATGTCCTTTGGCTTGTGGCCATGGCGTATTCCGATCCAGCCTGAAAGAATCGCGATGAACAGCAGGGCTACCTGGACAGGACCGCCTGTGGCGTCTTCGCCGTACAGGACGAAGGCAAGCACGATAAGAACTACGAGCATGATCACGGGTGTGTACGCAGCCCAAAGAGAGTTCCGTCGTATCGTGGAGATCTCTGGGCTGTCTTCGGCCACGGCGTCTCTCCTTTGCAGGCCTGACGATCAACTCTGGTTCACACCATACACACCATACTGCCACCGCCAAAGTCGACTCTTCGGCCTCACGATTCCGGCGCCGAATCGGACGGACCGTTTTTGATCCAGTCCAGCATCCTGGAGCCGAGGTTCACAGCAGCTTGGCAAGTTCGCTGAGTACTTCGGTGAGGGGCGGGTAGTCAGCGATCCCCGTTCCACGGTAGAGGTAGGCCACTCTCGAATCTGCATCGACAACCAAGATCGCAGGAAGCACGGCGTAGCCCTGAGTGATCTTGCCTTGCTTGCGATTTCTGGCGAAAGCCAGCGAGTAGTTCCACCATGCCTTGAGATTGAACAGGAATCTGGCCAACGACTGGGTCCCAAGGTCCAGTCTCTTCGAGAGATGGTGTTCGCGATCCATCAACAGCTCGTAGGGGATCGATGTCTCCATGAGATGTGTGGCCTGGAACCCGGCAGCCGGGGCCACACCGATCACGGCACCGCCGTTGTCCACGATCGATGGGTGAGCTGTCGCCAACTGCGCCAGCATGTTGAGACACCCTGCTCAGCCGTAGTACCTGGCAAGGATGACGATCGTTGGAACCTTGATGCGATCTCTGAGGATGGCCGTGTCCTTGTCAGGGGTCGAAAGAGCTATGTCCGCAACGGAGGGTCCGGGAATCGTCGCTCGGGGCATCAGATCACACCACGTCTGCTTCTGAACCGTCGAATTGCCAGTGGTCTCGGGACGCCCTGGCCTTGTCCACGTCGACCATTGCGAGAAGGATCAACCCGATGAGGAAGAAGCCCGCAACGGAGAGGATCGCGGTTCTTCCTGATCCGGTCGCCGCGCTCACGGCTCCGAACACGAGCGGTCCGATACCGGAGAGCTTCGAGAAGACAGAGTAGAAGCCATAGAACTCTGCTGACGCCTGCTCTGGGATCATGGTTCCGTAGAGGCTTCGGGACAGGGCCTGGACACCTCCGAGAACGAACCCGACCACGGCAGCCATGGCGAGGAAGCCAGCTGATGAACCTTCAGGTATGAGATATGCGCCACCGGCAATGCCGATCCACACGACGAGGGAGATCATCACGGAGTTCTTTGGCCCGATCTTGCCTGCCAGGATGCCGAACATGAGTGCGCCAAAGAACGCGATGAATTGCACGATCAGGAATGCCAGGGCGATGGTTTGGAGTTCGAGGTTCAGCGTGTCCTCCGCGTAGACACCAGAGACCGCAATGACGGTTCCCGTGCCCGAGTTGTACAGGATGAACGCGATGATGAACAGGAGCAGCTGGGGGAATCTGCCGAGTTTCCTGATGGTGTTGATCGTCCGTTCGAAGCCGATCGATATGTAGGTGGAGATCGCACGCTTCTCCCCGCCGGCAGGGTCGTCCGGGAGCCGTGACAGCGAGAACGCAGAGAAACCGATCCACCAGATCCCTGTCCCGAAGATCGCTATCCGTGCTGCGAGTGTCTCTGTGAGGAAGGCGCCGGGTTCGTCGCTTGACAAGAAGATGAGGACGAGTGCACCGAGGAGATACAACCCACCACCGAGGTACCCGAGTGAGAATCCCTTCGACGAGACCTTGTCGATCGTGTCATCTGTCGCGATCTCGGGGAGGTAGCCGTCGTAGAAGACGTTCGCCGCGACGAACCCGAACTGGCTCACGATGACAACGAGGAGGAACCATGGAACCAGGCCCTCAGGGATGAACGCGATCACGAGTGTGAAGAGAGCCCCGACGAGTGCGAAGTTCCTCAGGAATCGTTTCTTGGCGTCTGCATAGTCTGCAACGGCACCGAGTACAGGCATAGCGAGAAGTAGGAGGATGGATCCGATACCTATCAGGATCGAGAAGAGCGCCTCACCAGAGAGGCCCCAGTAGGTGTCTCCTTTCATGATCGATCCTGTGAAGAACGCTCCGATCACCGCACCGAATATCGTGATATAGGCTGAGTTCGCCCAGTCGTACATGGCCCATCCGAAGATGGTTCTCTTGTCATTGCGGACATCTGGGGATTGGGTCATGGGGAGCAGAGTAGTTGGGAGTCAGCTATCAGCTATCAGTCAGCCGTCAGCCGTCAGCTGTCAGCTGTCAGCCAGCCGTCAGCCGTCAGCCGTCAGCTGTCAGCTATCAGCCAGCCGTCAGCTGTCAGCCGTCAGCCGTCAGCCGTCAGCCGTCAGCTGTCAGCTATCAGCCAGAGGGCGGAGGACGGAGGGCGGAGTGCGGAGGGCGGAGGACGGACAGCGGACAGCGCTTTCTCACAATCTCCTTATCATCTGTTCACACAACATTGAAGATCGGTTGTTTCAATCGATGTAGACCTACCAAAGGGGAGTGCGCATGAAGAAGCTGCTACTCATGTCTATAGCGTTCGTACTCGTGCTCGCCGCCTGTAGCAGCGACGATGGATCCCAGGTGGCCTCAATCGAGGACGTCGTTGGATCTGGCGATGGCACAGGTGAGGAGATCGATTCCGATGTGGCCGACCAGGAGGCCATCCTCGAGTTCTCGCAATGCATACGCGACAACGGCGTCGAGGAGTTCGAGGACCCGGTGATCGGAGCGGATGGCTCGATCGAGTTCAGCTTTGGTGGCCGCTCTGACGACCCTGAGGGTGATCGAGACGCGATGACTGCGGCCTTCGAAGCCTGTCAGGAGCATCTTGACGGCCTGGCATTCGGCCCGGGGTCCATGGATCTCACAGAGATCGAGGACACCATGCTGGAATTTGCCATCTGCATGCGTGAGAACGGTGTCGACATGCCCGATCCGGACTTCTCGAACCTCGGATTTGATGGGGGAACACCGGGGGATGGCGAAGGCGGCATCTTCGGCGGTGCGATCGACCTTGGCGACCCCGACGTGGAGGCTGCGCTCGAGGCATGCCGGGAGGTCTTCGGTGGATCCCTGCGCTTCGGTGGCGGTGATGAGTAAGGAACCGGCTGATAGGCCAAGCACCGAAGAACCCGCGGCTCAAAGGCGGAAGACAAGCGACTGAATGGCTCACTCACCAGATGTCGGCGATCAGGGGTCAGCGGGGAATGATGGTCAGCGGGGAATGATCTTGTGTCCACATTTTCTCAGGTCCTTCTTATCCGGGCTTCAGGCTTGATTCAGGATCGCCTGATTGACTTACGTTCGACTTCAAGACATCGAGTATCGACTGGAGACCGAGATGACACGTACGAAGATTCTGCCGCTGCTACTGGCTATCGGCTTACTCGCAGCGGCTTGCAGCGGCACAGATTCCGACGCCGGTGTGGCGTCTCTCGAAGGCGAGTCGGTGAGCGAGCAGTCCCAGGACGCCGAGATCGACTCAGCCTCACAGGAAGATGCCGTTATGGCTTTCACCGTCTGTCTCCGTGACGAAGGGTTGGACGTTGATGATCCGGTCGTTGACGATCAGGGCAATCTCCGTCCTCCACGACTCCGCGACATCGAGGACCTGGATCGCGAAGTCGCCGAAACCGCGTTCGAGTCATGTAACGAATATCTTGAGGACGTAACGTTCGGTCTCGACTCTGAGGATCGAACTGAACGAGAAGACGAGCTTCTTGCGTTCGCTGCCTGCGCTCGTGAAAACGGTTACGACATGCCAGATCCAGATTTCTCGACTCCACGGTCTCCTGGATCGGGTGGTGGCGGACCGTTCGCCGGACTCGATAGAGAGGATCCTGCGTTCCAGACCGCCCTGGCCGCTTGCAGCGACCTCTTCGGTGCCGGTGCGCCCATTCCTGGCACCGGCGGGGGCCAGGGTTGATGTCCGATACACAAGGGGACTCAACAGATCAGTCCATCGATCCGGCGTCAACTGACGGGTCCGTGACGACTGGCTCGCCAGAATCGGCCACGAAACCGTGGTGGCGGCGCACCTCAACCTGGGTTGTCGGTGTCGGCGTCATCGTGCTTGTCGCTATCGGTGCCTGGTTCGTCACAGGGAACGATGCGTCCACGACCACCGAGACGGTGGCGGCACTGAACTTCGCTGAGGTGGAGAGGACGACGCTCGAGGACGTCACCTCGCTCGAAGGAACCCTTGGCTTCGTCGCTGGCGACCCTCTCGTGTATGCGGGATCGTCCGACGGAATCGTCACCATCACCGCAGGTACCTCAGGGACCGTCACCTCGATAGCCAGCGACGGTGCGACCGTGGAAGAAGGAGAGATCCTCTACACAACGAACGAACAGCCGGTAATGGTGTTCTACGGCGACATTCCTGCATATCGGACACTCAACACACGCTCGGC
>Ga0190293_1000996_pt1 | contig 10044 bp, 9 predicted proteins | sample 48693001_MG_FD_161671 | JGI IMG/M metagenome (GOLD analysis project Ga0190293, IMG submission 161671) | Hydrothermal vent microbial mat bacterial communities from Southern Trench, Guaymas Basin, Mexico - 4869-30-0-1_MG | ecosystem: Environmental > Aquatic > Marine > Hydrothermal vents > Microbial... | reverse complement strand
GAACTTTGTTCTGATTAATCAAGGCTACGCAGAACTTTGTTCTGATTAATCAAGGCTACGCAGAACTTTGTTCTGATTAATCAAGGCTACGCAGAACTTTGTTCTGATTAATCAAGGCTACGCAGAATGAATTCACACATATTCTCTTTTTTGGCAAATGCTATAATAAACGATGGATTGAAAAAACTCATAATGCTATAATATAAAAAATGGCCTGAGAGCCGGGACCCGACAGGTTGATGGAGCAGCAGAATGGAAAAAGAAGAAAACAGGGGAGTAAGATTTGCTGTCATAGGGATCGCACTTTTTTTCATAATTTTTGTAATAATAAAAGTTCTTTTTGATGAGAGTAAAAATCTCTCGTCGTTATTGACAAATATCCAGAGCAGTCAGACAATTCTTTTCGTTCTCTGGACCATCATAATCCTCTTCAGTATTACTTTCATGTTTATTTTTGTACGAAATCTTGTGAAACTTTATTATGATAAAAATAAGGAAAAAACAGGGAGCAGATTTAAAAAAAGACTGGTTTTTTTCTTCATAACTTTCTCGATAGTTCCAACTATTTTTCTCTTTTTTTTCTCAACAGAGATAATTGAAAGGGGAATCGGAAAATGGTTCACAACAGACATTGACTCCATAATGATAAAGTCAAAAGAGTTGAAAGAGAGTTATTATGAAAAATCGAAAGATGATCTGAAATACTTTTCAAAGATAGTGGCAGATGGTATCCGTTCAAAAAGAATGTACACTGAGGAGAATACGGTATTTCTGAGAAATTGGGTAAAAAAACAAATGAAGAACTACAGGCTTGATGTCGTGAATATATTCAAGGACAGGAAGGAGATCGTTTCTCAGTTCACTCCGAACATACCCCTTCAGGAGTATAAGGACCTATCACTCGAAGATGTGTACAAAGTACTCTCCGGCAGTGATTTCATCAGGGTTGATTCTCTTCTCGACGGTGAACTTATACGGAGCGGTATTCCCTTTAATTCCAGTGAAGGAGATAAGATTCTGGTAATAATAGGAAAGCATTATCCGGAGAATTATATCAAGAACCTTAAGATCCTCGGGAAAATGGTAGAAAAATATTCTCAGCTCAAACTGATAAGAGACCCTGTTAAAACGACGTATTATCTTCTTTTTATGTTTATTTCAATTCTTATAGTATTTTCAGCATCCTGGGTTGCATTGTATCTGGCCAGAGGGATAACTATCCCCATAGAAAAACTTGTAGAAGCTGCCACCGAGATAACCAAAGGTAATCTCGATGCAAAGATCGACTATATAGCTAAAGATGAGTTTAACATTCTCATAACGGAATTCAATAATATGATCTCCGATCTGAGGGATAACAGAGATAAACTGAGCAGAAGAACAATTGAATTGAGACAGAGGAGGAGTATTACAGAGAATATATTAACTAATATAACATCCGGTGTAATGGCAATAAATCTGAGAGGTGAAATAATAGAGATAAATCCTGCAGTAGAAAAAATGCTGGGTTTAAAGAAGGAGAAATTTATTAAAAAGCAGTTTATCAACATTTTCGCCAATAATCCCTATAATGATATAAAAGACCTGATCGAAAAGGGATTTAAATCAAAATTCAAATTAATTGAAAAAGAGTTAGATATAAAGATCAAAGGAAAAATTTTTAATCTTGCGATCAAGATATCCCAGACAAGAAATCCTGTTAATAACAAATTTTCCGGAATACTTGTAGTGCTTACCGATCTCACGGCCTTAATGAAGGCACAGAGGCTTCTTGTATGGAGGGAAGTAGCAAAGAGGATCGCTCATGAGATCAAGAACCCTCTCACTCCGATAACTATCTCATCAGAAAGGATACTCAGATCCATAGACCTGCCTGAGGATAAGTTCAGGAAGATCGTCGAGGATGGCCTGAATATAATTCTTACAGAGATCGATTCGATCAAAAATCTTGCAGATGAGTTCTCCAATTTTGCACGCCTGCCTGAAATAAAATTTTCGAAAGGAGATATCAATCAGATCCTTGAGAAGCTTGTTTCGGTCTATACATCGATCTATAGTACGATCGAATTCAAGGTTGACCTTGATGTAGATCTCCCGATCCTGATAAAAATGGATACAGAGCAGATCCGAAGAATATTTGTAAATATAATCGACAATGGAATCGAAGCCAACGACAAGCAGGGGACGATAGAGATCGTCACAAAATATAATGTAGAGAGTCAGTTCGCCCGTATAGAGATTGCAGATAACGGAAGCGGGATAAGTGATGAAGATAAGGAGAAACTTTTTATGCCCTATTTTTCACGGAAAAGCAATGGGACCGGGTTGGGACTTGCCATAACTCATAATATAATTGAGGAACATAACGGTATGATATCAATAGTTGATAATACTCCGAAGGGGACAAGATTTATAATTGAACTGCCGGCTTGATCCTGACCCTTCAAATCTTATAAATTGTTCTTATACCTTGACTAAATCCGCCAACTTATATTAATATTACAGGAGATTTATAATTAAATACGCGGAGGTAAATGTGAAAAGGATATTATTTGTTGTCTTACTTTTAGTTTTTTTATTCACAACTGTAAATAGTGAAGTAAATTTTAAAGGATTAGTACAAAGCTGGTTCTCAATGTCATCTCAGGAGAATGGAGATACCACAGAATCAATTTATGGTTTTTCTAACAGGAGGATCAGGTTAGCTACATATGGAACATTCAGTAAGAAGATGAGATGGGGAATTCAATTTGCATTTGACAAATTTGCACCTCCTTCAGTATTGGATGCATATATGGAATACTTTTTATCAAGAGAGGCTATCGTAAAGATCGGAAAATTTGCTCCTCCAGGAGTTAAAGCTGCGGCGCTTACATCTTCCGGAGCACTTGATCTTATTGAAAGAGCAACGATAGTTCAATTATGGGGTGGAAACAGCGGCCTTCACGGATACAGAGCTTTCGGGGCCCAACTTAGTGGAAAACTTATGGAAGGGAAGATATATTATGCTTTCATGCTTTCAAATGCACTAACTGCTTCGAACAATTGGATGCCGTCTGTAAAGCAGGCTGCAACTACAAATGCTCATAATGGTATGGGTATATGGGGAAGGCTTGAAGCATATCCGATCCCGGGATTGCAAATTGGCGGGTTTCTCGGATCCGGATCAGAGGCAGACCCGGTTTTGGTTGAAAGTGATATAAAGAGAAACTCTTATGGGGGTAATATCTTTTATAAGAGAAATAATATTAATCTTAAATTCGAATATATAAGCGGGGAAAGTAATAGTATTAAGTATTCAGGGATGTATGTAGTGGCTGGATACAGAATTAATAAAATTGAACCGATAATCGGATTTGAATCATTTACACCGGTAGATGAAGGTGAAAAATATACAAATTTTTCAGGTGGGATCAATTATTTTCATTCAAAGAATGTAAAAGTACAATTCAATTACATAATGAGATCAGAAGATATAACTGATGTTGATAATGATATCATTTATGCTAATTTTCAGTACTCTTTTAATTCGAAGAAATAATTAAGATATCAATCATAAGAAGGCCTGGAGGTGTTGTGTACCGGGCCTCACTCTTATTTAAATAAGATAGATCTTCAAAGGGGGGATAGGGAGTATCTTAGATCCTCTTGATGAACCCTCTCCAAGAATTTTTAATTTTTCCATGTCAGGAGTAATTTCATTATCAATCAATGCTGCCAGTAATGATGCCCCTGTCGGAGTACAAAGTTCAGTATCGATCGGCCCTTTCTGCCACTTAATATTATATTTGTCTAAAATAATCCTGGTTGCAGGTGCCGGAACGTCAAGTATTCCGTGAGAAAATTCAATTTTGCCCTGACCGGTCTTTACAGGTTTCAGAAGAGAAGCTGAAGGTGATGTCCCAAGCAATTCCATTCCTGAAACTGCTCCTATGATATCGATCAGGATGTCCTGGGCTTCGTGTAGAACAGTCCCTTTATGATCATGTCCGTGATGATGCATAAGTTTTTCAAACACCTGCATTTTATGTGCTTCATTTTCCGCTTCAATAAGAATTTCCAGAACTTTATTTCCAAAGTCCCTGTATATATTCCCGACATTCAATTCTTCAAAACTTTCATTTAAAAGTTCTTTGATCATATCTGCATCGACATGATTTTTTTCCGCTTCAAGTGAGATTATTAATTGAGTAGCTTCATCGTCAGTTTTATCTGCTTTTATCCGGATATTACCAATTTTTTTTCCGGTTTTTTCCATCGCGATACAAACACTATTATAATCAGCTCCTGCATCAATAAGTGCGGCAGTGAACATATCTCCGGCGAAACCGCCTGAGCCATCTAATACAAGTTTCATCTATTTCTCCAGTATGAGTTATGTTGATCAATTATTTGAAAATGAATGATATCAGAATAACCTGATATCGTCAAAATAAGTGCTGATAAAATAGAATTGAAATTGGTAGAGGTTTTTGTTATATTGGAGTTATGGAAGAAAAAAAAGTTCTTGTTATTGATGATGAGAGTAATATTCTGGATTCAATAAAGATGGTATTGGAATATGAAAAATACCATGTGAAAACAGCGAAATCCGGCCTGGACGGAGTTGAAATTTTTAAGGAGTTCAAACCTCAGATAGTCCTTCTGGATGTAAAGATGCCGGGGTTTAACGGTATAGATGTTCTCCGAAATTTAAAAGAAGTTGAGAAAAATGTGGAAGTGATTATGATATCCGGGCATTCCGGAATAGAAGAGGCTGTAGAGGCATCGAAACTGGGGGCTTTCGATTTTCTGGAAAAACCTGTGGCAAGAGAGAAGCTTACTTTAACCGTGAGGAATGCTTTTGAGAAGAATTCACTTGTCCGGGAAAATTTCTTCCTGAAAAATATTAATGAGCAGAAATATCATATGATAGGTGAAAGTCCGGTGATGAAAGAGCTGAAAAAGATTATATCCAGGGTTGCCAGGACAAACTCAACTGTACTGATCATGGGGGATAGCGGGACAGGAAAAGAATTGATAGCAAGAAATCTTCATCTTCAGTCTTCCAGAAAGGATAGAAACTTTGTTCAGATAAATTGTGCTGCAATTCCGGAAGAATTAATAGAAAGTGAACTCTTCGGACATGAGAAAGGTTCATTTACCGGAGCTTTTGAAAAAAAGATCGGTAAATTTGACAGTGCTCATAAAGGGAGTATTTTCCTCGATGAGATTGGCGATCTGAGCCTTAAGGCTCAGGCAAAGGTATTAAGGGTCCTTGAAGAGGGTGAGATACAGAGAGTCGGTTCTTCTGAAATAAAAAAAGTAGATGTGAGGATAATCGCTGCAACTAACAAGAACCTTCCCGAAGAGATAGCGAATGGGACATTCCGTGAGGATCTTTATTTCAGACTAAATGTAGTTCCGGTTAATTCGCCTTCACTTATTGAGAGGAGAGATGATATTCCTATTCTGATCGAACATTTTTTGAAAATTTTTTCTGAAGAGAATAATTTTAAAAAAAGGGAATTCAGTACAGGTGCAATTGAATCAATGAAAAGATACAATTGGAGAGGAAATATCAGAGAGTTAAGGAACGTAGTTGAAAGAGTTATGATCATGACAGATTCAAAAACAATAGGGGAGGGAGACCTTCCTGATTATTTTAGGGTCAAAAATTCCTCTGAGGTAATAAATCTGAGTGATATAAAAGAGTGGAAAGATTTTAAAAAGGAATCTGAAAAATTTTTTTTGGAAAAGAAATTAAATGAATTTAATAATAATCTGGCAAAAACCGCCAGGGAGATTAATCTTCCAAGAAGCAACCTATATAAAAAGATAGAGAATCTTGGTATAATAATTAATAACGGGGAAGCAGATAACGGGCTGCCTCATTCTAATGGGGAGGAAAGTCCGGGCTCCGCAGGTCAGGATGGTTTCTAACAGAAACTGTCTGTCGAATTAGACAGATAAGGAAAGTGCCGCAGAGAAAAGACTTCCTGCAATGCAGGTAAAGGTGAAAAGGTGAGGTAAGAGCTCACCATCCGGTTTGGTGACAAAGCGGATTGAGGTAAACCCCATCCGGAGCAAGGCTAAACAGAAAGTGATTGAAGCTTGACCGGCTGATACTTTCGGGTTAGCTGCTTGAACGGTTAAGCAATTAGCTGTCCAGATAAATGGCTCGTCCAGACAAAACCCGGCTTACAGTCTGCTTCCCTGTTATTAAGATCCATTTATAAAATGGGCTCCTAAAGAAACTTTATTCCTTATAGCAGCATTTACAACAAGAAGAGATGTTTGAACACTGTCACGAAGGTTGACAATACTACTTGACATTTCAGTCTGATGATAAAATTTAAGAATTCTGTGATTTAAATAATTAAGATCAGATTGTGCTCTCGATAATCTTTTGGAAGTTCGAATAATCCCGCTATAATTCCACATTGTATGTTTTACCATTATCTGATCCTGGAGAAGTAAAGCCGGATCCGCTTTTTCCTGAGGGAATGGATATTTCCATTCTGGAATTTCGGAAATTGTATAATTTGAGTTTGTGTTCTCGATCGTATCAATAATATCTTCTGCAGATCTTACACCCCAGACCAGTCCTTCAAGAAGTGAGACGGATGCAAGCCTGTTGGCGCCATGAACACCTGTTGAAGAGACTTCTCCGATCGCATAAAGATTGGATAATGATGACCGCCCTTTCAGATCAGATAGAACTCCTCCGCAGCTATAGTGTGCAGCAGGCACAACAGGAATGGGTTTTTCCTCTATATTAATTCCGTATTCAAGACATTTTGAATAAATTGTGGGGAATCTGTCTTTAATATCAATCGTAGCAAATGATGCAAGGTCAAGGTAGACATAATTCATCCCTTCTTTAAGCATCTCTTCATAAATAGCTCTGGATACTTCATCCCTGGGTGCCAGTTCTGACAAGTGTGAATATTTCCTCATAAAGTATTCACCCTTTCTATTCATAAGTTTCGCTCCCTCCCCTCTGACGGCTTCAGAGATCAAAAAGCTGTCTCCATCCTTTTTAAAAAGAGAAGTTGGGTGAAATTGAACATATTCAAGATTCGCAAGCCTGGCACCGGCTCTGTATGCCATCGCGATCCCGCTTCCGACAACATCTGATGGATTCGTGGAGTTAAGAAAGATACTGCTTAACCCACCACTGGCCAGAATTACTTTTTTTGCAAATATCCGTTTTATTACACCCCTCTTCTGATCAAGTACATATGCTCCTAAGGTTTTCGGCTCCTCAAAGATCCTGATAGGATTGGATGAATGGTGATTTGATGTAAGGATATCTATTGCAGTATGATTATATAAAACTCTAATGTTAGATCCTGGTGAGGTCAGAAAATCTGTAAAGTGTTCCTGGATTATTTTTCCGGTCATATCTTTTACATTCAGGACACGCCTTTTTGAGTGTGCACCTTCTCTGGCCATGTCAAACCCATTCCCTTTTGTAGAGAATGGAACTTTAAGCTTTTTAATAAGGATATCGTTAACAAGGTCAACCGAATCTGATACAACCTGTTTTACTGCAGGTGGATAGTTGATGTTATCTCCAGCTGTCATTATATCATCGACAAACGAGTCGATTTCCTCATTTTCCAGGAGTGTTGCTATTCCCCCTTGAGCCTGATTAGTGTTTGTATCTGACAAATCGTTACCCTTTGTTATAAGAATTGACTCTATTCCAGCCTCAGAGAGGGTGAGAGCTGCAGTTGCTCCGGCGATTCCACCACCGATGATGAGCACATCGGTTTCAAGAAATTCATTCATATTTGTTCTCCAATAACATTATTCAGATATTTCAAGACTCAGGTCAAGTGACCTGAAGGAGTGCGTTAATGCACCGGAGGAAATAAAATCGATCCCGTTGCAAAGTTTATCCTGTATGTTTTCTAATGTCACATTACCGGAAATTTCATAGTCGACTCCGGGAATTTTCAATTTGACTGCTTCTTCCAAAAGATCAGTGTTGAAATTATCCAGCATTATTATATCAACTTTTTTGGATATCGCTTCTTTCAGTTCCAAAATATCAGTAACTTCAACCTCTATTTTTACATTTTCGGAATTCTTCCGAACCAGGTCCACAGCTTTTGAAATAGACCCTGCCATTTTTATATGATTGTCTTTAATCATAGCCATTTCTTTAAGGTTCATTCTGTGATTTGTCCCGCCACCGTCGACAACTGCTTTTTTTTCAAGATATCTCATGCCGGGGGTTGTTTTTCTAGTATCGAGCAATTTTATTCCGGACCCTTCGATAAGGTCTGTAAAACGTTTTGTAAGGCTGGCGATCCCGCTTAATCTTTGAAGAAAATTCAGAGCTGTTCTTTCCCCTTTTAAAATTGAGGTTTTTTTCCCGGTCAATTTAATTACACGGTCCCCTTCTTCAACAATATCTCCATCCTCTTTCAATATCTCGATATTTACTAAAGGGTCTACTTCAGAAAAAACCCTGGTGAAGGTTCGGGTACCTGAAATTACACCAATTCCCTTTGAAATAACTATTGCAGAGATATCAGAATCGTATTCATTCAGAGAATTTGTAGTTATATCATTCTGAACTTCATCTTCCTCCAACGCAAGAAGTATTATCCTTCTTTCGAGATCTGATTCATGATCCATGGGCAGATTATATTAAATATTTTTAATCGAGTAAAGAATTTTCGCAAAATTTCAATATAAAGCGAAAAAAATGTAAACAAATATAAAAATAAATAAAAAAAATAGAAAATAAAAAAAATAAATACTTAATAATGTTGACAAAAAATATTTATTACTACATATTAATATATTCGGGAGGTTAAAATGTTTGATATTAATATAAAATGGGAACATCTGACCAAGGAAACCAAAAAAAATATCATTGATGAGTTCATCGGAAATCTTTGTGCTGATGATATTCGTGAACTTCTTGAAAACATTGAATACATTGAGGAGAATGCTTTCAATGAGGGTGTTTATGAAGAATTCAATTCTTTTTATGAAAATGAGATCTCGTTTAAGAGAATTGAAATGTATAATACTCTGGAATACTTCCTCTCACGTCATTTCCCGTTCACACTTTCTATCTAATGCCGAAAAAGGAGAATAAAAGAAAAACTTTATCGATAAGGATGGAATATACTCTCTATGATCAGATAAGGGAAGAGGCAAAGCAGAGTGAAAGATTAGCAGGAGCCCACATAAGATGGATCCTGAAACAATATTATTTGAATAAAAAGGGAATGAAGGTGTGATCATGAATATAACATCAATTTTCAGGTTTACAGGGACCGATAAAAATATCAAGAATGCAGATAGTAATATTTTAAGAATAAATGATTTTATCAAAAATAAGGTTGGAGTAGGGGTCGGGTTCATATTTGTAATTGTCATGATATATTTGATAGTTACACTTTTTTCTATATATAACCTCCTTGTCAGCTTATGACGATACCTGTAGCTTGTAATTAAATTACAGGTATCGCCATTTTCAATTCAAGCTGTAAAATTATCAGAGATTTATAGCCATTCTTGAATTTATAAATTTTTCCTGTTTTAAAGTATTTAGTCTTGTGTGAATAGTCCTCGGGTTTTTTAATATTCCCGGATTTCTATCGATCAAAATTACATCATCCCTGGTAAGATTCTTTATCTGGATCAACGGGATATCTCTGGAAGTAGATTTAGTTATCAGCAGAGAACCAACTCTTACCGTTATATTTGGAACATCTTTAAGGTATTTCAAGGTTTCAGATAAATGTATGACAGGTTCTTTTTTCGAGAATAGCTTGTCAGTATTTATTTCATAACTGCTTTTTTGGAAAACTGCTATTAATCCCGCTATTTTTTTTATTACATCAACATTTGAAGCAACACTTTTAGTAGCTGCCCAGAATTTTTCGATAATGGAACCTTTGAATACCTCCGGCTCTGAAAATTCTTCCATATCAAGTGACTCAAGAACTTTTTTTACTGACTCATTGATAGTCTCCAGGGCTGAAAGATCATCATTATCAAGATATATATCTACCGGGACATATCTTGTCATAGGGA
>Ga0190293_1000994_pt1 | contig 10066 bp, 11 predicted proteins | sample 48693001_MG_FD_161671 | JGI IMG/M metagenome (GOLD analysis project Ga0190293, IMG submission 161671) | Hydrothermal vent microbial mat bacterial communities from Southern Trench, Guaymas Basin, Mexico - 4869-30-0-1_MG | ecosystem: Environmental > Aquatic > Marine > Hydrothermal vents >... | reverse complement strand
GGCTGGAGAGATAACTGAACGGGAACCTCACAACGGTTATCTTATACTCCAGGGAGGCATTCCGGAAGTTGAAGAGTTCATAAGCAAGTACAAAATATAGAGAAATGATACTTGGAGAAGGATGAGTATTTTCATCTGCTGTTGACCCGGCTGCTGTGGAACAATATTATTGTTTCGTGATAAATATATTTGTGATTGCTTCACTGTTCAGGATATGCCTAAATCGCATACTTGGGAACAGTGTTTTTTTGTACATGTTCACCGTTTCCCTTGAAATAATAGGCACCTACCCGAAGGGAGTTCTAAATGAACATTGAGATCAGTGGAAGGCACTTCGATCTGACAGATGCTCTTAAGGAGCATGTTGAGCATAAACTGAAGACCATAGATAGATTCTATGATGGCATAAGTGATATCCATGTAATACTGGAAGTAACTTCCGGCACAAATCATGTCCATTTGCAGGTAAGAGGAAATCACATTAAGCTGGACTCAAAATCGGAAGCCCACGATATCTATGCGGCTTTCGATGATGCATTTGATTCCCTGGAGAGCCAGGTAAGAAAATTCAAGGATAAGATGCATAATCATTCTCACAGGAATGATTCAAACGGGACTTCTCTCACATACTACGTTGCCGCCGAGGAATCGGAGTTTGATAACGGTATTCTTATCGATGATTTAGAACAGATACCAAGGTTGAAAACCGAAGACGCGATAATGAATTACGAAATTGAGCAGGAAGGGGATTATGTGTTTCAGAACACTGAAACCGGGAAGCTCAGTATCGTATATCTGACCTCCAGCGGTAAAACACAAGTTGTGGAACTTGTAAGAGAACAGAAATAACGGAGTAGATCCTTATGAAAGACATCCCTGACAAGGGAAAACTTACCGTTGGAAAACTCTTCGAGATACTTGGCGACCGCCTTGAGATGGAAACAGTAAGTGGAGATTCCGGTTTCGGGAGAATGATCGAATCTCAGGATATCAGCCGCCCCGGAATGGCACTGACAGGATATCTTCACAAATTCCTCCATGACAGATTACAGATATTCGGTGAAACTGAGATATCATATCTCAATTCGCTTCCTCTGCTGCGAAGAAATTCGTTGATAGCATCGATATTTCAGTTCCCGATATACTGCTGCATTGTTACCAAAGGACTGGAACCGCCGGATGAGCTTGTACGGCTCTCCAAATCCAATTCTTCAGCTCTGTTTCGCTCAAAAATGGACACTACACCACTGATACATGAGCTGCACAGTTACCTGGATATTGTGTTCGCACCCCGGACGAATGTGTACGGAAGTCTGGTCGAGGTGTTCGGTGCAGGAGTTCTTTGCACCGGAAGAAGCGCAATAGGCAAAAGCGAGACGGTACTGGGGCTTTTAGAGAGAGGACATAGACTTATCGCGGACGACAGAGTTCATGTAAGAAGAATAGACAACACGATCATAGGAACCGGGGATTCGGCAATGGCACATCATATGGAGATCAGAGGACTTGGCCTTGTGGATGTCTCTGCATTCTACGGTATACGGTCGGTTAAGAACAGGCAGCAGATAAATCTGGAAGTGAGACTGGAAGAATGGTCAAGAGATAATCAGGATTTCGACAGAACCGGTCTTATTCAGAAGATCAGTACTATACTTGATCTTCCGATACCCCTGACCATAATACCTGTTCTTCCCGGAAGGAACCTTACACTGCTGCTTGAGGTTGCAGTCATGAACTACCTTCTTCTCACGAAGGGAAGGAATGTACCCGAGGAGGTCGAAAAGGACCTTATTGCCAGAATAATAATGAAAGAACTCAAATCAGGTAATAAGAAAAACCTGGAGGACCTCCGTGAAAATTGAAAAAGCTGAAGTAGTGAACAGACTCGGCATTCACGCCCGCCCGGCAGCTCAGATAGTCAAAGCGGCTTCACAGTATGACTGCAGTCTGACACTGACAGTTGATGGAGATTCTGTCAACGCTAAGAGCATTATGGGTGTAATGACACTTGCCGCATGCAAGGGTAGTATCATAGAAGTCACGGCTGAAGGTGACGATGAAAATATCGCGCTTAAATCCATCATCGAGATAATCAGGAATGGATTCGGAGAGGAATAGAACGCGTGAGTATTAGACTGAGGGGCACACCTGCGTCTCCGGGAGTATCCATAGGCCCCGCATTTCTTCTGAATGTTGAAGAGATAAGAGTTCAGAAGAGAACTCTGAGAACAGCCTCCGAAGTAAAATGCGAGCTGGAACGATTTGCAGAAGCTATTGAAAAGACCCGTGGGCAACTCGAACAGATATCAGAACATTTAAGTGATGTTATCGAGGGGAAGCAGCTCATAGAGGTTCATATTCTTCTTCTGAGCGATCCTTTCATTATCACCGAAGTACGTAAACAGATAAAAGATGATCTTGTATGCGCCGAGTACGCTGTAAGCAAGGTATTGTACGATGTCCTTGAGCGCTTCAATGCTATTGAGGATCCCTATCTCCGCAGCAGATCTGTTGATGTAAGAGATGTTGGCAGAAGGGTGATGGCTAACCTGCTTGGTACAGAGAAGCAGGCACTCTCCAGCCTCAAGAGTCCGGTTATCCTTGTCTCTGAAGACCTCGATCCATCACAGACCGCAGGACTTTCAAGAAAACAGCTTCTGGGGATAGCGACAGATCTGGGTGGTTCGACATCGCACACTGCGATACTGGCAAGGAGTATGGGGATTCCGGCTGTTGTTGCTCTTAAGAATGTAGCCGAGAATGCTGTTCCAGGACAGGTAGTGATAATAGACGGAATTCACGGGGAGGTAATACTAGACCCCGATGAGGATGAGCTGCAGTATTATTCCGAACTGAAGAAGCGCTACAACACAGCAGAGGCGGAGATTGCGCTGAATGCTGATAGTCCTGCAGTAACAGCAGATGGAAAGGCTGTAGAGCTTTCTGCAAACATTGAATTCTCTCAGGAAGCGGATCAGGTTGGCCGTTTCGGAGGACATGGAATTGGTCTTTTCAGGACAGAGTTCATAAGACTTATCTCTCCGGAGGCAGAGGAAGAAGAGATGCATTTCAGGGCTTACAGGCATGTATTGCAGACTCTCAATCCTGATCCTGTGATCATAAGGACGCTGGATCTGGGAGGGGACAAGTTCCTTGATTTTATCCCCACCGTTGAAAGAAATCCCTTTCTTGGATGGAGGGGGATAAGGATCTGTCTTGACCGTCCGGAGAAATTCATAAGTCAGCTCAGGGCGCTCCTGAGGGCTGCAAGATTCGGCAACGCCAGGATCATGCTTCCCATGATCACGGGGTACGATCAGATTGTGCAGGTCAGGGACATGCTGGATGATATTTCGGCTAACCTTGATCGTGAGGGGATTCCAAGAGGAGATATCCCGCCGCTCGGCATAATGATAGAAACGCCCGCGGCAGTTCTGGGAATTGATCTGCTGCTCCCGCACAGTGCTTTTGTATCTATAGGATCAAACGATCTCACACAGTACACACTGGCAGTTGACAGAGGCAGCCCATACGTGTCAAATCTTTTCGATTCATTTCATCCTGCAGTCATCAGGCAGATCAATATTGTTGTCTCTAAATGCAGGGAAGCCGGGAAGTGGGTCGGAATCTGCGGACAGATGGCCAGCGATCCTCTGGCAATTCCTCTTCTGCTTGGATACGGTGTGAATGAGCTAAGCGTACCTATGACGCTCATACCTGATGTAAAAGAGATGATCAGTGTCATCAGTATGAAGGATGCCGGATCCCTTGCAGAGAAGGCACTCATATTGAAATCCTCAGGCGAGATCAGAAGAAGTGTTCTAGATTATGTTGAATCCAAATATCCAGAAATCATACTTGATGAGATACATCGGGATGAAATCTATCGGGGGAGTTAAATGCACGCCATAATCCCGGTTGCAGGAAAAGGAACGAGAATGCGGCCGTTCACATGGTCCGTACCTAAGGTCCTTATTCGTCTGGCTGGTAACACCGTACTCGGGCATATCATCGATAAACTGACGACTTCCGGCGTGAACCATATAACACTCATAGTAGGATATCTTGGCGATGAGATCGTAAACTGGACCAGATTGAATTATCCTGACATTCAGGTTGATTACGCAATCCAGGAAAATATGGACGGACTTGCATCTGCAGTCTATCTGGCATCACCCATGACCGATGACAAACAGACACTGGTTGTACTGGGGGATACTATCTTCACCGCTGACCTTTCCCTCGCATACAGCGAAGACTCAAACATGATCGCGGTTAAAAGGGTTTCAGATCCTAGTCGATTCGGCGTTGTTATTCGCAGCGGCAGCAGTGTTACTGAACTTGTAGAGAAACCGTCAGTATTCGTCAGCGACCTGGCAATAGTCGGTATTTACGGATTCTCCTCAGGAACGGTTCTTATGGATGCAATATCAAAGCTTATCGCAAGCGGCAGGCAGACAAAGGGGGAGTTCCAGCTGACTGACGCCATGCAGCTTATGCTTGAAGAGGGAAGGAAATTCGGATGCTTTGAAGTTGAAGACTGGTTCGATTGCGGTAAACCTGAAACTCTTCTGGAGACCAATCGGATTCTTCTTGATATGGGAACAGGGTTATCGGATGCGGAACATTGCTCTTCTGTAATAGTACCGCCTGTAAGTATAGATGACGACGTGGAAATTGTCTCTTCCATCGTAGGTCCATACGTTTCAATCGCATCAGGTTCCAGAATACAGGGTTCCATTGTAAGGAACATGATTATAGGGTCAGATACTACTCTCAGGGACGTTAATATCCATGATTCCATAATAGGTGACGAGGCGGACATATCCGGTACTGCCGCCAGCATAAATGCCGGCAGTTCATGCAGAATTGAAATCTAGTAATTCCCATCATCCGGACTACCCTGCAGCGGCTGTAATCTACGCTGATTCCCTTTCCAATAGAGGCGGAACAGGCGTTTATCTGAAGAGACTTCTTGAAGGTTTTGATCAGTGTGATGCATCCGTATTTGCTCTTATCGGAAGAGAACTTTTGACTCCAGCCCAGGCTCTATCATATAAACATTTCGGGGGAAGCATACGCAAGGTAATCAACGAAAACAGTATACGGTCTTCACTCACGGCATCTATTTCTCCATCAATTGTTCATCTTCCCGCCTTCTCAGGGCGGACGCTCAACTCTGTTCCATGCGCGGTTACACTGCATGATCTTGCATTCTGCATAAATCCTTCATGGTTCCCGCCCCTTCGATCTGTCTATTACCGTCTTCATTTCAGGAAAGTAGTTGGAAAAGCGGATGTGATAATAGTTGACAGTGAATCAACTGCTGCCGGGGCGAGGAAATACCTTGGAATTGAAGATAAGAGAATACGAAGAGTCTACCTTTCAACCGGTTCATTCACGGCTGACCCTGGTGCTTTCAGAAAAGTATTTTCGGTTCAGGGGAAATACATAGTATTTGCAGGTACCATCGAACCGAGGAAGAATATTCCAGCTCTGCTGGATTCCTGGCAGGTTGTGAATAGAATTCATACAGATCTCCGTCTTGTGATCGCTGGAAGATGGGGGTGGGGTCCTGCTGCACTGAAAAGAAGGCTTGCTGATACTGAGGGTGTTATTCTTACCGGACCTCTTTCGGATAATATGTTGAAAAGCTGCATCTGCGGAGCGGAGCTTCTTGTATATCCATCCTTTTACGAGGGGTTCGGACTTCCTCCACTGGAAGCCGCTTCAGCCGGAGTCCCTTCGGTGGTCACCCCGGCTTCCGCCCTGAAGGAGATCTACTCGAGTGTCTCCATTGTTTCTGAAGGCTTTGATCCTGATTCGATTTCCGAATCCATCCTTCATTCACTTGAAAGTGAACATGACAAAGAGGCGCTTATAGATTTCGCAGCGGGTTTCTCCAACGAACGGATGGCTAGAGAAGTGCTTAAGGTGTATGAGGAGTTCGGAACATGAGGATACTGCAGGTCTACAAGGATATCCACCCATTCGTCAGGGGCGGTATCGAAAGATACATTCACGACCTCTCAAAGTATCTCTCCTCTGAGGGACATGAAGTTGATGTTCTTGTAGCGGGTGATAATGATGCTCAAGAGCAGGTATCGGGGTTCAATGTAATGACTTACCCCTGTATCTGCAGAATTCTCTCAAATCCAATATCTCTTCGTCTGCACAGGATACTGAAAAATACTCCTGCGGATGTTCTGCACTTCCATCTCCCGCTTCCTTCAGCTGTTGCAGGATGGATGCTTTCAGGGCGCGATACTCCATACATTGTGACTTACCACAGTGATATTGTAAGGCAGGCTTTCTTTCTTCCGATTTACGGTCCGATTCTCAGAAGGTTCTTAAAAGGTGCTTTCAGGGTTATAGCAACATCGGATACCTACCGTGATACATCAAAGTATCTTTCTGTACTTGAAAATACAACGGTGATACCCATAGGTTCCGATCTTCAAGTTTTCAAACCACCTGACAGGACGCTTAAAGAGGATTACGTCCTCTTTGTGGGAAGGTTCCGAAAGTACAAAGGTATCGAAGTTCTTCTTGACGCATGGAACGAATTTCCCCGTCGAAGACTCCTTATGGTCGGTGGGGGTCCACTGGAGAGCAGAGTACGGACGAGGATCCTGAAGGAGAAGCTCAATGTTACCATTGTAAGCGATCCTTCGGATCCGGAGCTTGTGGAACTCTATCAGCAGGCCAGATGCCTTGTTCTTCCATCCACTCTTAGAAGCGAGGCTTTCGGTATGGTTCAGACCGAAGCAATGGCATGCGGTATTCCCGTCATAAGTACGGCACTGTCTACAGGAGTACCATGGGTAAACGCTTCCGGTGTATCAGGGCTGATCATCCCGCCCGGTGATGCAGCTGCTCTGGCCGGGGCTCTGCTGAAACTTGACGACACGAATCTTCATTCTATTCTCGCAGAGGGGGCACTGAAGAGGGCTAATAGATACTTCAATGCAGCCAAGTTATTTAAGCAGGTGGAATCCCTTCTTGAAGAAGCGGTAGATGCCCAGAACAACTGAAGAAAGAGCAGACAGGGTTAAAATAGAAGTTCTGCTGGTATTACTGGCCATAGGTGCAGGTGTTATAGAGAATATCATCCCAAGACCGATTCCATTTATCAAGCCGGGGCTTGCCAACGTAATCACTGTTGCCGCAATTGCCAAATACGGGTTCTGGACAGGTTTGAGGGTTAATATTCTCAGGTCGACAGGCGCAGCATTAGTTATCGGTACCCTTGCGACACCTACATATCTGCTATCTCTTTTCGGCGGAATCGCATCAGCACTTATAATGGGGAGTGTTAAAAAGATACTTTCAGTCACCGGAATGTCAGTCACCGGGAGTCTGGGAAGCCTTTCAGTACAGCTCCTGACAGCTTCAGTACTGCTTCCGGGCCTTCCTGCAGGCGCACTGTTGCTGCCCCTTATAATGTGGGGTACCCTTTCAGGAACCATTACTGGTATTGTAGCTATTGTGTTATTGAAAAGAGGCTTTCCCTGGATTCATGATTCAGGGGTTGATTCAGTAAGTTCGCTGGAATAGATTACAATTGCTGGAGGAGTTTTGCTTCACAATCGCTCTACTGCATTCTGGATAACCATTTCTTTCTTCGGAATGATGACTGGTACTGTATTCGGTGAAGCGATAGCAGCTCTTCTGCCTGAATCATCCACAGCTCTGCGGTCATTTTTCGGAGGTGCTCTGGAGTTTTCAGTAGGGCCGCTCGGTTTCGATCTGATCGTATTCAGGTTTGCACTGCAGGAGATTGCTTTTAAACTGAATCTCATGAGTTTTGCAGGACTGATGTTTGTAGGTTATCTTTACCGCTGGTTCTGATCAGTTACTGCAGGCAGGAGATGTTATGATGTTTCGTCCAGGTACCGGTGAAATAATACTGATAGTCGTTGTTCTTATATTGCTTTTCGGAGCAAAGAGAATTCCTGATCTGGCCAGGTCAGTTGGTCAGGCACTCAATATGTTCAGAAAGGGAATGAAAGAAGGTATTAAGGATATCGAGATAGATGAAAAGGATTCTGGAAACGGGGAAAATACTGATGGCAACAGTTAGCTACAGTTCAAGAGAGATCGATTGCAAATTAGTATACGCCGGACCTGGATTGTCCGGTAAAACAACAAACGTCAAATTTATCCACAGTCAGATACCTTCCAGTGATCGTGGAAAGCTTATCTCGCTGGCTACAGGTAACGAACGTACCCTGTTTTTTGATTTCCTTCCCATAAATACAGGCTCCATTTACGGATTCAAGGTAAGGCTCCATCTCTACAGTGTACCAGGACAGGCAATGTACACAGACAGCCGGCATCTGATTCTTCAGGGTGTTGACGGCATTATATTCGTTGCCGATTCTCAGAGAGCCAGAATGGATGCCAATATAGCAAGTCTGCGCGATCTTAAGGATAACCTCACAAGTTCGAAGCGAAAGGGACTTAGCCTTGTACTCCAGACAAACAAGAGAGATCTTCCCGACATTCTTCCAACTGATGTTATAAGAAAACGGCTCGGTCTCGAGAGGGTTCCCTGTATCGAGTCAATTGCAACGGACGGCACAGGAGTGTTTGAAACCCTCAGAAAAGCAAGCCGTATTGTGATGCGCAGACTGCACCGTCAGTTCTCCCTTGCCCTCGATCAGAAGAGAGGCTGATTTGAACAGCAGCAGAATGGTCGACCTTCTTCTTGTAAGACTGACCAGAGAAGATGAAAAGACTAAAGTAATAGACCTGCTCATGACTGAACTCGGAATGTCCAGAGAAGAAGCGAGGGAAAAGGTCGATTCTTCCCCCAACATTCTCAGTGAAGGTGTCGAAATGGAGCAGGGCAGGATACTTCAGGACAGGATGTACCCATTCGTAGACCTCCTTCCGAGGCACTACGATGGAAATTCTGCCATTTCTGCTGCCAAAGAAAGCGAACCCGAAAAAGCTACATACGATACAAAGACCGATGATTTCACTCCCTCTGAAGAACAGAGCAAAGAAGACCATCCTGAACCCGAAGAATCAGATGGTATCTTTTACGAGACGAGTTCCCCTACTCAGGAAGATCGAAACCTGAATGACATCGAAGACGACGAAGACGACTCACTGATTATTACCTCAGCGTCGGAGGAGATGCTGAATGTAGAGCGTTGCCATATATGCGGCAGGACTCCTACAGGCGGCTTCAAACTTGCACCATGCCAGGTATGTGGCGAGCTGACATGCTCGGATTGTTATAACAGAAAACATCACGTTTGCGAAAAGTGCGCTACAGATGGAAAAACTGTGGACCGCCCACTGGATTCCGTACCCGAATCAAAACAGTATACTGGTCAACCCTCAAAGAGAGTTACTGATTCACCCGGAAGAGCATCAAAACCTGCAAAAACAGGTAAGTCATTCAGTATTCCACCCATTGCTGTCATTTTAACAGTACTGGTAATGGTTGCCGTCTTTCTGGTTATTGACCCGATGAATCTCCTGTCTTCCTCCGATGATAACACAGAGATAGAGTATGGAAGTACTGATTCTACAGAGGTAAATACGATCGATGTACCTGATACAACACATGTTGTAGGAATAGATACAATCATTACCCCGGATGATTCGCTGCCTGCGGATACATTACCACCCAGCGATTACCTTTCACTCATTGATATTTCTCTGCCCGATTCTCTCATTGTAACTGAGGAATACTCTCTGCCGAGGATCATTACTTCCTCACCGATCAACAGCATTACAATCCTAACCGATTCCCTGCCTGCAATTGCTGAAATCCTTGGTCAGCTGGCATCAGTCTATTCAATTGAGTTCGACGGTATTTCACTTGTCCGCACAGATGACGGATTAGAAATACTTCTGATGTCCATACTGCATCCAGAACCTGCGGAAAGAAGAGCCGCTCTATTGGGGTATCTCGGCATGATGCTGGATTCCACAGTGGTTGATCAGATGGTTCTGTACTACAGAGAAAACCAGTATTACAATGCGGTCCTGTTCACCTTCACAGCTGACAGTTTTTCTGTTCTTGCAGGATACAACAGCCCCAATATCC
>Ga0190293_1000993_pt1 | contig 10069 bp, 8 predicted proteins | sample 48693001_MG_FD_161671 | JGI IMG/M metagenome (GOLD analysis project Ga0190293, IMG submission 161671) | Hydrothermal vent microbial mat bacterial communities from Southern Trench, Guaymas Basin, Mexico - 4869-30-0-1_MG | ecosystem: Environmental > Aquatic > Marine > Hydrothermal vents > Microbial... | reverse complement strand
AAGCGCTAGTCAAAAACGCGGGCATTTCATCAATCCGGACCGGAATTCGTCGCTTTTCTCCGAAAACACTGATCAATTTACTGTCTTGAGTGTAGACTCGCAGAGGTACCTGAAGTTGTACATCACGGAGTGTTTCAACGTCAGGAAGGTCTTTAGCAACAACAAGATAGGTCACAAGCAGGGTGATCAGCCCCAGTATAAATGAGACAATCAAAAAGCGAAAAATTGAACGAAATACTTTTTTCACAACTTTATCCTGCTATGCTTAGCCACAGAAAATGGAATTTTAGTTGATATAGCCTTCTCTGGATAGCGGGAGAAGGGACAGAAGAAGATACACCGCATCGGACAGGGATTAGCCGGTAATGACGAGTGTTGACAACTCACCATACCACTAGTGTCCCGCTGCTTAACTTAAGCATCTATTCGTTCCTGCGTAAATCAATTCTGTAAGTCAATGCCAAATTGGTATTTGAGTATTGCAGAGTTTTCTGTTAAAAACAGCTATAAGAAGTCTCACTAAACCATTGGCACGGAAAAGGAATGGGGGAGTCTTGAAACTGTTCGGAAGAAAAACAGATCCAGTTATAGGACTGGACATAGGCTCGACAAGTGTACGTTTGTTACAGTTGTCAAGTCATGGGTCCGGTTACCGGATTGACCACTTTGCTATAGAGCCGCTCAGTGAGGGCGCAGTGGTTGATAAGGCTGTACAGGACGTGGAAGCAATCACGAACGCCATCTCAAAGGCGGTCAAGGCTTCGGGCACGCGTGCCAAATCCTGTGCGATCGCGGTTTCCGGTTCGGCCGTATTCACCAAGACTATCAGTCTGCCGGCAAATCTTGCCGATTCTGACATTGAAAGCCAGGTGCAAATCGAGGCCAATCAATACATACCGTATCCTCTTGACGAGGTCAGCCTTGACTTCGAAGTACTGGGGCCAAACCCGCGCAACGCAGATATGATTGATATCCTGCTTGCTGCCAGCAAGAGTGAAAATGTTGAAAATCGACAGGATGCTATTGATTCTGCAGGTTTGAAGGCAAAAGTTGTTGACGTTGAAGCGTTCGCAATTGCCAATGCATTCGAGCTGATACGCAAACGCGATGGTGTGAACCGCAGCGAGGCAGTCGGGTTTTTCGACATTGGCTACGATCTGACCACTTTGTTAGTGATCAGGGGTGGCCGGGTCATTTACACCCGGGACCATCCTTTTGGCGGCCACCAGTTACTGGAAGAAACCCAGCGCCGCTATGACATGAGCGCGGAACAAGCCAGTTTCTTTGAACGTAATGAAGAGGCGCCGGATGATTTTGAAGAAGAGGTTTTGGAACCCTTCCAACTGAACATCGTTCATCAGATCAGCCGCGCGTTACAGTTTTATGCATCCAGTAACGAATACTCGAATATAAGCACAATATACCTGTCCGGCGGCGTTGCATCGCTGAAAGGCCTGGCACCAATGGTTCAACAGGAACTGGGGATGACGACGCGGGTTGCTGACCCGGTTACCGGAATGGATATTGCAGAGAATGTGGCTGTGACAGCGATTAAGCGCAATGCCACCAACCTGATGATAGCCATAGGATTGGCTTTGAGAGGGTTTGACTGATGGCCAGAATTAACCTATTACCATGGCGGGAAGAACAACGCCGCGACCGGCAACGGCATTTCATGTCGACATTGCTAATGACCTGCATACTGGGCATCGTCCTGGTTTTTATCGTGGGTAGTGTCTACGAGCAGAAAATCAAGCACCAGCAATTCAGAAATGAGTTGGTCAGGAAAGAGATCAAGAAGCTGGAATCACAGATCAAGAGAATTGACGAACTGGAGCGCACCAAGGCTCGCCTGATTTCACGCAAACAGGTGATAGAGCGCTTGCAGGCCAGTCGTTCCATGTCTGTGGAAATGCTGGACAAGCTGGCTAAATCGATTCCGGTGGGTGTGACTCTGACCAGCATCAGGCAACAGGGGGCCATCCTGGCACTGACCGGTAACAGTCAGTCCAATGCGAGGGTGTCTGCTTATCTGAAGGAATTGGATCTGAGTGATTTATTCCTGAGTCCCCAGCTTTCTTATGTCCGGTCCGCAGCAAAACCGGAAACCGCTACCGAACCGTATCAGTTCAGCATCAACGTGAAGCTGCGTCCGCCTGAAACATCGGATGAGGCGGAAGGTTATGATGCTGGGGACGATCAGGGAGGTTCGAAATGATTATTACAGACCTCAGAGATGCTGACTTTACAGATCTTGGCAGTGCGCCGGGTTCAGTTCGGTTTATCTTGCTTTCAGTTGCCCTGATCCTGATCCTGGTAGCAGGTTATTACCTGTTTATCGGCGACAAGAAGGATGAACTGGAACAGACGCGCCAGCAGGAATCGGTGCTGATGTCTGATTTCGAGTATAAACAGCAGAAAGCCGCAAACCTGCAAGCTTACGAGCAGCAACTGGTGGATATGGAAGAATTACTGAAAACCATGTTCAGGCAACTGCCCAGCAAGACTGAAATGGACAAGTTGTTGGTTGATGTCTCCCAAACAGCACTGGCTGCAGGCATTGACGTACAGTTATTTGAACCGATGGCGGAGTCTTTTCAGGACTTTTACGCGGAACGTCCCATTAACATCCGGATGCTGGGTGATTATCATGAATTTGGTGAGTTTGTCAGCGGCGTAGCAGCACTGCCCCGGGTGGTGATTCTGACCATGCATGATATCTCTCTCAAGCGTGCTAAAGCTGGTCAGAGCCGTTATGGCAATTCTGAGGGGCGGTTAATTATGGAAGGGCGGGTCAAGACCTATCGCTATGTCGACGATGAAGAAGCTTCTCAGAGAACAGCGGAGCAGACACCATGACACGGTTTGGCAAGCAGGTGAAATATGTTGCTGGCACGGTATTGGTTGCTGTGATGTTATCGGCGTGCAGTCAGAGTATGGACGATCTGGATAAGTATATTGCTTCGGTCAATGCGCGACCGGCCGATCCAATTGATCCAATACCACCGGTGAAAACGTACACACCGTATGAATATGAAGGGGTGTCCGGACGTGATCCGTTCCGCCAATCTACAAGTGAAGGCAGTGACGATGAACGCGGCACCAGGGGTACTGGACCGCGACCGGATTTCGATCGGCCGAAAGAATATCTGGAACGTTATGAGCTGGATACTCTGGCGATGGTGGGAACGTTCAGTAAAGAGGAAGCCTACTGGGCCCTGGTGCGCGACCCCGAGGGAGTCATTCACCGAGTTCCGGTGGGTGATTACATCGGTAAGAATCATGGTCAAGTGGTTGACATAGGCAGTACACAAGTGAGTTTAAGTGAACTAATTTCGGATGGTGATGGTGGCTGGCTGGTAAGGGAAGCCTCTATTGCCTTGGGTGAAAGATGATCCGGTTGGCGCACGGAAAGCGCGTCTTTGAGGGTACAGTCATGTACAGCAAAAAAGAGTTTAAACTAAAACGGATACTGGCCGGCAGGTGGGGACAGTTTATGGATAGCAGAAAGACTGGAGTTCGTTTGGGTCTTGGTTTGGCATTGTTGGTATTACCGGCATTATCAGCCTGGGCGGCAAGTGATGTAACCGCAGCAGATTTCAGCAGCAATGCTGCAGGTGATGTTGTCATCACCTTGTCGACTAGCGGTGATGATCCGAATGTCAGTGTGTTCGCGACGGAAAGCCCGGCGCGAATTATCCTGGATTTGGCAGATACCAACAGCCAGGTTGATGCAAGCCCGGTTTCAGTGGGTATCGGGTCAGTGCAGAAGTTCACGACGCTGGCTGCCGGTGGCAGGACGCGGATCATGGTGGATCTTTCCAGGCTGGCGACCTATGACTACCAGTCTGAAAATGGTCAGGTCGTATTGACAATTGCCGGCAATGGCGAAGGTTCCACTGCACCGAGTCATAGCGGAAGCGCAAAATATACGGTCGAAAACGTGGATTTCCGACGGGGTGAGGATGGCCAGAGCAAGGTGATCATCAGTCTGGATCAGGACAGTACAAATATTTCGGTGAATTCACGTGAAGGTGGTTTATCCATAGACGTGTTTGATACGTACCTGCCCGATGCACTGAACCAGCGTCTTGATGTTGTGGATTTCGCCACCCCGGTACAGATTATTGACACCGGTGAGAAAGGCAGTGGTGTACGGCTGGAGCTGGATATCGCGGGTCTCTACGAGCACATGGCGTATCAATCAGGAAATGACTGGATTATTGAAGTTTCGAAACTGGCTGTGACTGCGATTAGCGCAGCTACGGAAGTAGTTGAATTTTATGAGGAAAAGAAATACGAAGGCGCCAGGGTAACTTTTAACTTTCAGGATATTCCGGTACGGTCTGTACTGCAATTAATCGCTGATGTGTCTGACCTTAATATCGTGGTCGCCGACAATGTTGGCGGAAACCTGACCCTGAGGCTTACCAATGTGCCCTGGGACCAGGCACTGGATATTGTTCTTGATGCCCGCAATCTTGATATGCGTGAGAACGGCAATGTTATCTGGATCGCGCCCACGGCAGATATTGCTGCCCGTGAGCAGCAATTGTTACAGGCAATGCAGGATCGAAGAGAACTTGAACCCCTGGCAACGGCCCTGATCAAAGTCAGTTATGCGACAGCGGAGGACTTACAGTCCCTGATAGACCAGTCCCGTCAAAATAGCGATGGTGGTGGTGGTGATGGTGGCTTATTGTCTGATCGTGGTTCGATCGCCATTGACGAAAGGACCAACACATTGATGGTCACGGATACACCGGACAGGATTGAGGCGATTCAAAAGCTGGTGCGGGATCTTGACCATCCGGTAAGACAGGTACAGATCGAGTCGCGTATTGTGATTGCCAACAGTGATTTCGGTCACGCACTGGGCGTTCGTTTCGGTGTCACTGCCTTGCATAACAAGAGAAATATTCTTGCAATTGCCGGCGATGGTGCAGGTGCTGACCTGCTGAATCCAGCCACCAATCCGAGGGATGATGGTCGGCTTGACGTGCCTGGTATCCCCGATCGCTACAACGTCAATCTTCCGGTAGCAGACAGTAATGCCGGGTCCATTGGTCTGTCATTTTTGGCTGGCAGTGTCATGCTGGATCTTGAACTCACGGCACTCGAAGCAGAGGGTGATGGTGAAGTTATATCCACACCAAGAATTGTCACGGCTAACCAGCATGAGGCATTCATTCAACAGGGTGTGGAAATTCCGTATGAGGAAGCTGCTTCATCCGGTGCCACAGCGGTTCAGTTCAAGGAAGCCGTACTTGAATTACGCGTTACCCCATTGATTACGCCGGATAACCGTGTACAACTTGAACTTGAAATCAAGCAGGATACTGTTGGTGAGATTTTCCAGACAGGCCGGGGCGGATCGGTGCCTTCAATCGACACACGTGAACTGGCTACATCAGTACTGGTGAACAACGGTGAAACGGTTGTTTTGGGCGGAATCTTCCAGGATGAGCGCCAAAGGCAAGAGGACAGGGTTCCTTACCTGAGCAGTATACCGGGCATCGGTAACCTGTTTAAGCGTCGCGCTAATTCAACCAAGAAACGTGAATTGCTGATATTTGTGACGCCGACCATCGTGGAAGATCGCCCGGTAGTCAATTAATCGTTTTAAATAGTTATCTTGAAAGCCCGGGCATTCCCCGGGCTTTTTTGTTGAGCGGGGAATCATGAGTACAATACCTTTTTCCAGTGCTGCCGAAAGAAACCAGCAACCCATTCTTGATCAATTGCGCAAGTTTCTGCCGCAACGCGGTACGGTGCTCGAGATCGGGTCCGGGACAGGACAGCACGCTGTTTTTCTTACCCGTAACCTGCCGGGTTTGTCGTGGCAGCCAAGCGACAGGCTGGAGAATCTGGCAGGGCTTGAAGCCCGCTTCTTGTCTGAAGACAGTAAGCGTATTTTACCCCTGTTGAAGCTGGATGTGATAAGTGACCCCTGGCCCGGGTGTTCCTTCGAGGCTGCGTATTCCGCCAATACTGCACATATCATGCCCTGGGAAGCGGTAGTTGCCATGTTCACCGGCCTGGCCACACACCTGGTTCCGGGAGCCAGATTTTGTCTTTACGGACCGTTCAATATCGATAACCGTTTTACATCTGAAAGCAATGCACAATTTGATGCACAGTTACGTGCCGGGGATTCACAGATGGGTATTCGAGACATGGCGGCGATTGAGTCCCTTGCCAATCTTCATCAAATGGGACTTGAGTCTAAGCTTGCGATGCCGGCAAATAATTTTTTGCTGGTGTTTACCAGGGAACCTGTGAACAACTCATGAACTTTAAATTATGACAGTTCTTTTTGCCGGGTCAGGTGCAGTAGCTTGCCATTCCGTGCATCCCGTTTGAAGCCGCCGGCAAACTCAATAACCGCAAGGGTTCCTGGAGACATGTTCTGAATGCCGGAAGTCTGACCTGGTGTTAATACGTTAGTCAGCATATTTGAACATCCGGGGTTATGTCCGACCAGTAACAATCGCTCGCTGTAGCTGAATGCATCTTCGGCCAGGGTTAAGAGCATGTTCAAAGATGCTCCATATATTGAATCAGCATAATCGGTGTTTGACAGCAATTGTGGCCACTGGGTAAGCAACGGGGCAAGTGTTTCCCGGGTACGTTTCGCCGGCGAGCACAAGACAGTGTCGGGAGCCTGTAGCGTTTCCATGGCCCAGCCGGAAACGGTCTGTGCAAGGCGCTTGCCATCGGAACTCAATGACCTGGAAAAATCGTTGCCCAGTGGACTCCAGGGCTCTGCCGTGGCATGGCGTAATAGATAAAGCTGGTGATTCATAATGTTTTTTTTGTTCGCCTGCTATAAAAGTACACATTGACGGGCATTTGTTTTGCCGCTTTGTCGGCCATCCGCCTATAATACCGCAGACTGTACTAACCCCTTCAACTACTTCTCCGGCAAGGGTCAAATTAAGGAACAGGTTTATGAAAGAAGGCAGTGCCCGCAAGGTCATTTATCGCAAGGACTACAAGGCCTATCCCTGGGAAGTAAATCAGCTGGATCTGTATTTTGAAATTGGTAGTGAAACCACCATTGTCCGTGCGGAGATGGAGTTCCTGCTAAAGGAGGTGGACAGTGCCCCGCAGGACATCGTTCTGAATGGCAGTAACCTGGAACTGGTTTCCATGACACTTAATGATCGCGCCTTGTCCGCGGCAGACTACGTCATTGAAGATGAAACCTTAACCATTCCCGATGTATCGCAGAATTGTGTACTAAAAACGGAGGTCAGGATTCATCCCGGTAGTAATTCAGCCCTCGAGGGTTTGTATCTTTCCGGTGAGTTTCTGCTTACCCAGTGCGAGGCGCAGGGGTTCCGAAAAATCACCTGGTTCCCGGATCGCCCGGATGTGATGACCACTTACCGGGTGACCCTGGAGGCTGACCAGTCAGCGTTTCCGGTATTGCTCTCAAATGGTAACCAGGTGGGTTCCGGTGAATCAGCGGATGGTCGTCATTGGGTTTGCTGGGAAGATCCATTCCCGAAGCCTTCCTACCTCTTTGCCCTGGTTGCGGGACAGCTTGCGCTGGTTGAAGATCACTTCATTACCCGTAGTGGACGTGATGTTGCCTTGAGGATATATGTGGAGGCAGAAAATATCGATCGTTGTGAGCACGCTATGGAGTCACTGATCAACTCGATGCGCTGGGATGAGAATCGGTTTGATCTGGAATACGACCTCGATATCTACCACATCGTTGCCACCAATGATTTCAATATGGGTGCGATGGAAAACAAGTCGCTGAATATTTTCAATTCGATATATGTGCTGGCGCGACCTGATACAGCAACGGATGCCGATTACCAGGGTATTGAAGGTGTTATCGGCCACGAATATTTCCACAACTGGACCGGTAATCGTGTGACCTGCCAGGATTGGTTCCAGCTGACATTGAAAGAGGGTCTCACCGTATTCCGGGATGAGGAATTCTCGGCCGATATGCAATCGCGTGCGGTAAAACGTATCAGGGTTGTTCGTGGCCTGAGAAGCCGGCAGTTCCCTGAAGATGATGGTCCGATGGCGCACCCGATAAGACCAGATCATTATGCTGAGATCAATAACTTTTACACCGCCACTGTCTATCAAAAGGGGGCGACGATTATCCGCATGTATCACACCTTGCTGGGCGAGACAGGCTTCCAGAAGGGTATGAAGCTTTATTTCGAAAGACATGACGGCCAGGCTGTAACCTGTGATGACTTTCTTGCCGCGATGGCAGATGCCAATAACATCAATCTGGATCGTTTCGGACGCTGGTACAGCCAGTCTGGTACACCGCAAGTACATGTTTCAGATCATTACGATGCCGGGGCTCAAAAGTACAGGCTGACATTGAGGCAACATACCCCTGCGACGCATGACCAGAAGGACAAACAGCCCCTGGTATTGCCATTTGCACTCGGCTTGCTTACCGCCAGTGGCGATGAGATGCCCCTTCAGCTTGAGGGTGAGGCAGAAGCTGTGACTGGTACGCGCTTGCTGGTAATGCAAGAGGAACAAGAGGAATTTATCTTTGTCGGAGTTTCCGAAGATCCCGTGCCTTCCTTGTTCAGAGATTACTCTGCACCGGTCAAAATTCTCTTCGATTACTCTCCGGAGCAGTTAGCCACACTGATCGCATACGACAGCGATGCATACGTGCGTTGGGATGCGGCACAACGCATGGCAGTAAATGCCATACTTGAGCAATGCACACGGCATGCACAAGGCACGGAAATGAGACTGGATGCATCATTACTTAAAGCATTCCGGGGGATATTGTCAGACCATCAGGCAGATCCGGCCCTGCTTGCCGAGGCTATGACACTGCCGGATGAAGCTTACCTCGCAGACCAGATGGACGTGGTTGATGTTGATGGTATTCATACCGCAAGAGAATTCATCAAGAAAGCACTGGCCAGAGAGCTGGAAGTATTTTTCGCCGAGCGTTATACCGGCTTGAACGATGGTCAGTCTTACCAGAAAACTGCTGAGGCCATGGCTCGAAGAAGCCTGAAAAATATCTGCATGTCATACTTGCTGGAAACAGATGCTGGTGAGTCACTGGCGGTCGCCCAGCTTGAATCAAGCGATAATATGACGGACACACTGGCCGCCTTACAAGGGTTGATCCTGACGGGTTCACCCAGAGCTGAAAAAGCACTTTCCGAATTTGAAGGCAAGTGGCAATCAGACGCCCTGGTGATGGATAAATGGTTCGTCATGCAGGCCGTCAAACCCGGTAAGGATACGGTGAACACCGTACGGAAATTGATGGATCATCCGGCCTTCAGCATCCAGAATCCGAACAAGGTGCGTGCCTTGATTGGCGTATTTGCAATGTTGAATCCGACCGGGTTTCATGCGGCAGACGGCTCAGGATATGCTTTTCATGCTGATCGGGTGATTGAACTGGATGGATTGAATCCGCAAATAGCCGCCAGGATGGCCTCGGCATTCAACCGCTGGAAACGATATGACGAGGGTAGAAAAGAACTAATGAAAACAGAGTTACAGCGCATTGCCTCGGTACCTGATTTATCAGGCGATGTATCCGAGATCGTCAACAATGCACTACGCTAAGCTGGTCTTCACGACGTTTGTCATCAAATAAATTACGTTTTTCAGGAATAAATACATGTTGGTTGCACATTTTTTTGACTTGATACCCATCTGGGCATTACTGGTAGGCACCGTCCTGGTCATGATTTTGTTTATTGAATATGGCTTCAGGCTGGGGAAAAGTGCCCAGGCCAATTCCAAAAAAGCCCAGACTTCACAGGTACGTGCCATCATGGGTGCCGGCCTGGGATTGCTGGCTTTCATGCTCGCGTTTACTTTCGCCACTGCCCAGACGCATTTTGAAGCAAGGGTCCAAAGTCTCGCAGAGGAGGCCCGCATCGCCAGGAATGCATTCATGCAGGCTGACCTGTTGACAGAACCGCGCAGGTCTCAGGCTAAACTCCTTCTGAAGGATTACGTTAAATTGCGTAGTGATGGCCGTAAGTTTACCGGCCCCAACGTTAAAGAGAAGCTTGCCGAGTTACTCCGGGAATCTGAA
>Ga0190293_1000992_pt1 | contig 10070 bp, 7 predicted proteins | sample 48693001_MG_FD_161671 | JGI IMG/M metagenome (GOLD analysis project Ga0190293, IMG submission 161671) | Hydrothermal vent microbial mat bacterial communities from Southern Trench, Guaymas Basin, Mexico - 4869-30-0-1_MG | ecosystem: Environmental > Aquatic > Marine > Hydrothermal vents > Microbial... | reverse complement strand
CTTAGAATTAAAGTTGAAGCTTTGGAAAATGTCAGGGAACTTTCTGTTCCTATATTGAATTGTGGCTTCGGTGAGTCGGACCTGACTTTGAACAGGTCATAATTAAGCTTGACAAATTCCCGATTTAAAAACTTGGTTTTTCCGGTATCGTTTTTATAATTAAATGAAACATCGGTAATGAGTCCTGATCTATTTGCATACCATAAATTATTGATACTGAAGAGATCTTTCTTCCCCGATGCACCTTTGTCCATTCTGAACTTGTTGAATGATACGGATTGCGCTCCTTCTATGAAAACAATAACTTTATAACCTGTTAGTTCAAAATTATCTCTGACAGTGAATCTTTTACCGACAAAGTAGAGTAGAGAGTCCTCCAATAGTAGTCTCCCTTTTCTGGGAAAATATGAAGAAGGCTTTCTCCCCTTCAAAGAAATTATTTTTATCTTCTCCCCGTAATTGTATAAAGTAACAGACATTGTACTCAGATCTGATCTTACCATATCAGCATCCTTTACTTTTTTGTCTGTGCAGATCACTTTACAGGATGATGTTAAAAGTAGTGACCTGCTCCTCATGTTGATCTCAAGTGATGTCCCGTGAAATTCACAATCACCTGCTTTTATTATAATGTTCCCTCTTCCGAATATATAATTGTGGTCGTAGCTGTAGAAAAGATAATCTCCTGAAATATCAATTAACGTCGCTGGATTCAAATGTAGAAAGGTGGAGATCATAATCAGAGATATTGTTGTTATTGTTCTTTTAGTTATCAATCGAATCTCAATTTTAATATCTTTCCACTCTGATCGCCCATCCATATTACATTCCCGCTGGAAGCAAGTCCTGACGGAGTATCGGTAGGAGTCCGGAATGTGTTTATAAGGATCCCCTCTGTGTCAGTAACAAATATTTTTGTTTCAGAACCATCAAGGATCCAGAAGTTTGTTCCGTCAAAACAGAAACCGTCAATAAAAAATGATGGAGATCTGAAAAAAGTTATTATAGAGCCGGAATCCGGGTCGATAGTTATGACTGAATTTGTCAGTCTGTCTATAGTATAAAGATATGGTTCATTGAATTCGAGATAACTATAGTTCCCCTCCGGAAGCCGGATCGTCCTGATCTCTTCTCCATTGATTATACTTATGCTAACTAATGAACGGGACTCATTTTCAATTATCCACAGGTTGGTATTGTCATAAGCTATCCCGGAGGCCGGCTGAGTATATAATTCCCTGATCATACTCCCGGATGTGTAATTTAGTGAGACAGGATGAGATCGCTCCTGTATGATCCAGAGTGAATCACCAGAGAAGGTCAGATCAAACGGTGCCCTTCCGTTTTCTATACTTATAATTGAAAGTATCTCATATCCCCTTTCGTCTTTTTCCGGATCGTATGGATTATTAAATATCCTTCCCCGGCATGAAAAAAAGAGGCTAGAAACTATAATTAAGAGTGAAAGATATTTCATTATTAATCCCTTTTTGAAGAGATACTTTAATAGGCTTTTTTCCCATTCTTTTTTTAAGAATATAAATGTCCAGCATATTTATCATCCAGACACCTATTCCGGCTGCGATGAAAAGGTTCCTGCTCCTGTCAAATTTTTCTGTTTCCTCTCTGAAAAACAGTGCATCACTTTCAGTTAATGAAGACCGGTATTTATTATAATTGATATTTCCATGGCGGTTGTTGAGAATTGCTCCTGTTATTGCTATCAGTTCTGCAGTAATAAAAATCACACCCTTTAAATACTTTTTTTCATGAAGTTGCCCTAATCCCGGGAATATGAGAGATTTTTCAAGAGCCCTGCTATCAGTGAGATTAATTTTGTCAGATCTTGTTAATTTGAGTTCCTCCGCATTTATAAAAGATGATATGAATACTATTATGAAAATCTTAAGGAGTTTTGACAATTTCACCCTCACAAAGATTTTCATTTACAATTTTTGTAATCCTGATTTTGACAAGTCTCTTCTTAAAGCCTTTTACGGTAGGGATTCTTACTGAGATATAGTTTTTTGTAGTTACGAGTGAATAGTTATCCTTCTCCTCTATCAATATCCCTTCGAGTATTTTCCCTCTGAGCTTCTCTCTATACCTGAGTTTTTTTTCTTTATTAAGTTCTCTGAATTCAATTACTCTCTTCCTGACCGTTTTTCCCGGAACCGGTTCCATAGTTTCAGCTTTTGTCCCTCTTCTCGGGGAGAAAGGAAATGCATGTATATAGTTTAACTGACTGTTCTTAACAAATTCATAGGTTTCCATATACTCCTTCTCCCCTTCTCCCGGGAAACCGATAATAAAATCTGCTCCATAGTTAGCATCCGGGAAAAATGAGGAAAAATCCCCTAGTATTTTCTTGTAATCTTTCACTTTACTGTTTCTTTTCATACTCCTGAGGATAGAATCATTTCCACTTTGAAAGGATAAATGAAAACTGTGGGCAATCTTTTCTATTCCGCTCAATTTTTTAATAAATTTGAAATCAATGAATCGGGGATCCAGGGAGCTCATCCGTATAATATCAATGTCCTCTATTTTTGAAAGAGATTCTGTCAATTCAAGTATGTTGCGTCTCGGGAACAGGTCGTATCCGTATGAAGAGAGGTTGATCCCTGTCAATATAACTTCTCTGTATCCCAGAGATGAATAATATTCAGCTTTTTCTACCAGTTCTTCCGGTGGGAAACTTACAGATTTTCCTCTCAAAGAGGGGACGATACAAAAAGAACAATTAAAATTGCACCCATCCTGAACTTTAAGAAAGAACCTTGACCTGAATGAGGAGTGAAATATTACGTTGTTACTGAAAGGGAATTTATCCCTGATCTGCTCAATGATCCCTTTTTTTTCTATATTATTAAGAAAAAGATAGTTACTGTATCTTTTATCGAGTGAACCGTTGATGTTGGAGATAGTACATCCTGTGACTACCCATGGGATATTTGATTTTTTGTAAATCTTACTTAAAAATCTTATGACATCCCTTTCTGCTTTTTCGGTTACACTGCATGTGTTGAGAATACCGAACTCAGCTTCCTCGATATCATCTGTCAGCCGGTATCCATGATTTTCCAGCTCTATGATCCATTCCTGGATCTCTGCCTGGTTTGTACGGCATCCGAAAAAACTGACATAAAAATTCATTCATCTTCAATTTTTTTCTGGAGTCTTTTACTTTTCAACAATACTTGTTCACCCTGATCTTTTCTGAATTCAACAAGTTTATCTCTGATAGATTTGTCTTCCAGTGCAAGTATTTCCATTGCAAAAAGAACTGAATTTATCCCACCTGAGTTACCTATGGAAAAAGCAGCAACAGGAATACCACCTGGCATCTGGACTATCGAGTAAAGAGAGTCCAGTCCGGATATTGACGAAGTTATAGGCACACCCAGAACAGGTAGAAGGGTGTGAGCAGCAATTACTCCCGGGAGATGCGCTGCTCCTCCTGCAGCTGCAATTATCACCTTTATTCCGGATTTTTCAAAATGTTTAACCAGTTCTGTTGTTCTCTCAGGTGTTCTGTGTGCGGAACTAACTTCAACCAGAAATGGGATCTTAAATTTCTTTAGCAGTTTTATTCCACCTTCTACATAGGGGTAATCAGAATCACTCCCCATTATCATTCCTATTTTCGGGTTCATTTCTTAACACCTCCGATATCTTTACGAAAGAATATATTATCAAATTTAACAAATTGTATTGAATCGTAAATCTGTTCCATAGTATCCTTCATGGTCTTGCCTTTTGAGCAAACGTTAAGGACACGTCCTCCTGATGTAAAATGTTTATCGCCTTCGAGCTTAGTTCCTGCATGGAAGATCTCAGATCCGGTTGCTTTTGCCCTTTTTAATCCGTCAATTTCTTTTCCGGTCTCATAATTTCCCGGATATCCCTCTGAGGTCAGGACTACACACCCGGAGACGTTATCATCCCATTTCATTTCAACGTCGAAAAGGCTTCCTTCAATAGAGCCTTCAAAAATATCGACAATATCACTTTGCAGCCTTAACATTAATGCCTGTGTTTCCGGGTCGCCGAATCTTGCATTGAATTCCAGAGTCATAGGTCCTGATGGAGTGATCATCAATCCGGCATAAAGAACACCTCTGAACTCTTTTCCATCAAACCTCATACCCTCGATGGTGGGGATAATTATTGTTTTCATTATCTGATTGAATAATTTTTCTGAAATTATCGGAGATGGAGATATTGCTCCCATACCTCCCGTATTGGGGCCTTCATCATTTTCATATGCTTTTTTATAATCCATTGATGTTGCTAGTGGGAGCGCTCTCTTTCCATCAGATATTACTATAAAAGAGAGTTCCTCGCCTTTTAGAAATTCTTCAATTACTATTTGCTCTCCTGCTTTGCCGAATTTGCTTTCAAGCAGGATAGTTCTCACACTCTCTTCTGCTTCCTTGATGTCTTTGCATACAAATACCCCTTTCCCTCCTGCAAGTCCATCGGTTTTTATTACTACCGGGAATTCTACAGATTTCAGATGATTTACTGCTTCCATTGCCGAGTTGAATACTTTAAACCCTGGTGTGGGTATTTTGTTCTTCTTCATGAATTCTTTTGCAAATACTTTTGAAGTTTCTATCAGGGCGGCTTTCTGGGTTGGCCCGAATATTTTAAGGTTTCTTCTGTTAAACTCATCTACAATTCCAAGGGATAGCGGAAGTTCAGGGCCGACCACTGTTAGGTGGATCCCTTCCTTTTGTGCAAAGTCTGCAATCTCGATTATATTAGAGGCATCGATATCAACTATTTCAGCTAACTCTCCGATTCCGCAGTTTCCCGGCAGAGCATATATTTTTTCAACCCTTTTTGATTGAGAAATCTTCCAGGTAAGAGCATGTTCTCTTCCGCCAGAACCTATTACTAATACTTTCATTTTTCCCTCCGGTAGATCGTGAATCTAATTATACGATATCTGTGAAATTTGGTAAAGGATTCTTGTGAATATCAATCTTGACAAGTACCGTCGATTTGAATATAGTTGCACTTGGAGGAAAAATGGACCCAAAAGAGGCAATATCCTTTAAATTACCAGATATATTACCACCTGAAAAAAATTTCAGAGAGGGAGTACGCAGAGCTCCAAACCGAGGGCTGAATCTTAACCGCAGTGAAATTATAACTGCATTGAAAAATGCTCTGCGATATATCCCGGATCATCTCCATGATGAGATTATTCCGGAGTTTCTGGAAGAATTGATCAATACCGGAAGAATATACGGATACAGATACAGGCCTGATGTAGAATTGTCCGGCAAACCTGTTGACTCATATGAGGGGAAAACCATAGAAGGAAAAGCTTTTCAGGTGATGATCGATAATAATCTGGATTTCAAGGTTGCTCTTTACCCTTACGAACTCGTCACCTATGGTGAGAGTGGTCAGGTTTTTCAGAACTGGATGCAGTATTGCCTGGTCAAAAAATATCTTGAGGAAATGAGAGATGATCAGACGCTGATTATTTATTCAGGACATCCTCTCGGACTTTTCCCTGCCTCCAAAAATGCTCCAAGGGTCATTTCCACGAACGGAATGCTCGTTGGTGAATATGATAACCTTGAAGGATTTGTAAAAGCAGCGGCTCTGGGTGTTTCAAATTACGGGCAGATGACTGCCGGCGGATGGATGTATATCGGGCCGCAGGGGATTGTCCACGGGACCTATATAACTCTTTTGAATGCCGGAAGGTTATACCTCGGGATCCCCGATGATAAAGATCTGAGTGGCGTTGTATTTGTCAGTTCCGGACTTGGAGGGATGAGTGGTGCTCAGCCGAAAGCTGTTGAGATTGCAGGTGGCATAGGTGTTATTGCTGAAGTAGATCGATCCAGGATCGATACCAGGTATGAGCAGGGATGGGTTTCGAAGGTTTCGGCAGGGCCAGATGAGATTGTTGGCTGGATTAATGAACACAGGGAGTCCGGCAAACCTGTTTCTATAGCATATCACGGGAATATTGTTGATCTGCTTGAATATTTTGCTTCTAATAAGATAAAAATAGAATTACTTTCAGATCAGACATCATGTCACGATGCATATGGAGGGGGTTACACTCCGGCCGGATATACATTTAAGCAGGGGAGGGATTTGCTTGCTGAGGATCCCGATAAATTCCGGAAAGAGGTCGACAGATCATTATTAAAGCATTTTAAAGTGATTACCGATCTAACAGAGCAGGGGACTTATTTCTGGGATTACGGCAATTCATTTTTGAAGGCTGTTTTTGATGCGGGGCTTAAAAAAGTAGCTATCGATCCTTCTGATCCTTCTGCCGGATTTATCTTCCCGAGTTATGTTGAAGATATTATGGGGCCGATGTGTTTTGACTATGGTTATGGCCCCTTCAGATGGGTTTGTCTTTCCGGTTCTCCCGGTGATCTGAAGAAAACGGATGCAGCGGCAATGTCCAAGATCGATCCTGAAAGGAGGGGTATGGACAGGGATAACCATCAATGGATCAGGGATGCTGAAAAAAATGCACTGGTGGTCGGGACACAGGCAAGGATCCTCTATGCTGATGCGGGAGGCCGTGTGAATATTGCCTTGAAATTTAATAAAATGGTCAGAAACGGTGAGATAGGTCCTGTTATGATAGGGCGGGACCATCATGATGTTTCAGGAACAGACTCCCCATACAGGGAAACATCGAATATTAAGGACGGGAGTAATATTACTGCAGATATGGCTGTTCAAAATTTTGCCGGAGATGCTGTCAGAGGGATGTCAATGGTCGTTATTTCCAATGGCGGTGGTGTAGGGATAGGCAAAGCTATTAATGGTGGGTTCGGGCTTGTTCTTGACGGTAGTGAACTTAAAGACAAAATAATAAGATCTGCTATGGAATGGGATGTGATGAACGGAGTAGCAAGACGCGCCTGGGCAAGAAATGATAATGCCCTTGAGACCGCAAAAGAGTGGAACCGCAAGAATAGTGATAAAGGGCATCTGACAATCCCTTTCCTCGCTGATGAAAAAAAACTTGAAGCAATTGTTGACAAAGAGATCTGATCGTTCGGATTTGATGGTGATAAACTGGAGATGATATGAAGCTTTTTGATATTCCTATAAATGATTTTAGTGTTAGAGTGAACGACCTCTGGTATAACAGATGGTTCTTACTGACAAGCGGCAGTTGGAAAAAAAATGATTTTAATACAATGACTGTTGCATGGGGTTTTTTTGGGATTATGTGGAATAAACCTGTCGCTGCTGTTGTTGTCCGTCCCTCCAGATTTACATATGAGTTTATTGAAAAATATGATGATTTTTCACTCTCATCCTTCGGGAAGGAGTATAAAAAGGACCTCGGCTTCCTAGGGTCTCATTCTGGAAGGGATAGTGATAAAATAGTTGAGACAAAATTAACTCCTGCCCCTTGCACCTCTATCGGATCGCCTGCTTTTGATGAAGCGGAGTTGATCATAGAGTGCAGGAAAATATATAAGGATGATTTCAAACCATCGGCCTTTATTGATGCCGATATTGAAAAGCATTATCCCGAAAAGGATCATCACAGAATGTACTTTGGCGAAATTTTGAAAATTTCAGGAGTTCTTAAATACAAATAGAATCTTCTGAGATCTTCCCTTGATTTAAATTATTTGTACTCCTTGTCGAATTGGAGGTAGGTGTATATTTCATCTTCTGACGGGGTTATCTTTTCTTTAATAATTCTGAAATATTCATCAGGCTCGGGAAGTTCTCCCTTTAGCGCAACTATGGCTGCAAGTTCGGCAGAGCCGAGGTATACCTGTGCTCCGTTACCCATTCTGTTATCAAAATTCCTGGTCGATGTTGAGAATACTATTGCTTTGTCCGGAACCCTGAGCTGGTTTCCCATACATATTGAACAACCCGGGACCTCTATTCTGGATGCTGTTGCATTAAACAGGGAGAAATATCCTTCACTTTTTAGTTTATCCTGATCCATGCGGGTAGGCGGGACAATATAAACTCTTACATCAGGATTCCTTTTCTTTCCTTCCCATATTTTGCCTGCGGCTCTGAAATGGCCTATATTTGTCATACATGAACCGAGAAATACATCATCGATCTTAGTCCCTGACACTTCGGAAAGGAGTTTTACATCGTCCGGATCATTGGGGCAATTTACAATTGGTTCCGGTATCTCAGATAGATCTATCTCGATAATAGCTGAGTATTTGCTGCCTTCGTCTGCAGACATCAGTTCCGGTTTCTCAAGCCATTTTTCTATTTCATTTATCCTGGCTTTGATAGTTTTCGGGTCGCTATAGCCATCCTCTATCATCCGGTTCAGAAGCGCAGCATTTGATCTCAGATATTCTTCAACCTTTTCTTCTGAAAGTTTGATAGTCCCTGCCGCAGCGCTTCTCTCGGCTGTAGCATCCATCAATTCAAAAGCCTGCTCAACTGTAATATCGGTTAATCCTTCGATCTCGATGATCTTTCCGTTGAAGATATTTTTCTTGTTCTTTTTAGGGACTGTCAACAGTCCTTTTTTGATCGCGAAATACGGGATCGAATTAACAACGTCCCTAAGTGTTATCCCTTCATTCATTTTTCCTTTGAATTTTACTAATACAGATTCAGGCATGTCGAGGGGCATGAATCCGAGTGCTCCGGCAAAGGCAACAAGGCCTGAGCCAGCCGGGAAAGATATTCCAAGTGGGAATCGGGTATGTGAATCGCCTCCGGTACCTGCAGTATCAGGGAGGAGGAATCTGTTAAGCCAGGTGTGGATCACTCCATCGCCCGGTTTCAGTGATACCCCGCCCCTTTTGGTTGTAAATTCAGGAAGCGTCTTATGAGTCCGGATATCAGTCTGCCTCGGATATGCGGCAGTATGACAAAATGTTTGTAAATAAAGAGGTGTCTGAAATCTCAGACAGGCAAGTTCTGTTAATTCATCAGCTGTCATCGGTCCGGTCGTATCCTGAGACCCCACAGTTGTCATAAGCGGTTCACAGGAAGTTCCCGGAAGAACCCCTTCAACTCCGCAGGCTTTACCGATTATTTTTTGTGCGAGTGTATATCTCTGCCCTTCTTCAGGCACCGGATTAACAGCGGTTTTGAAAAAACCGGCATTACCGAGACCGGATTCATTTCTTGCCTTTTCTGTCAAGGATTTCCCTATTATCAGCGGGATCCTTCCTCCTGCCCGATATTCATCAGTGAGTGTGGAAGGTGATATTTGAAAACCAGTCAGTATATTGCCTGACAAATCAGATATCTCTCCTTTTTTTGTGTTAATTATGACTTCATCTCCCATAAATATTTTTGAGACATCTACAATTATGGGAAGTGCTCCGGAATCCTGAAGTGTATTGAAAAATATTGGAGCTATCACCCCGCCGAGAACTATTCCGGCTCTCTTTTTGTTCGGAATAAAAGGTATATCCTCTCCAATGTGCCAGAGAAGGCTGTTGGTTGCTGACTTTCTTGAAGATCCTGTTCCGACCACATCTCCGGCAAAAGCAACTATATGTCCCTCTTCTCTCCATTTCCTTATTGTCTCTATCCCGTCAGGGAACATATTCTGTCCCATTGACAATGCATGCAGGGGGATGTCAGGTCTGCTGAATGCATTTCCTGCAGGTGAAAAATCATCTGTGTTTATCTCGCCGTCGACCTTATATATTTTAACTTTGATCTCTTCGGGCATCTCCGGTTTATTAAGGAACCACTCCCCTTCTGCCCATGACTCCATAATTTTTTTCGCGAATCTGTTCGTAGAAGAAATTTCTTTAATGATGTTGAAATCATCATAGATCAATACCACTTCCCTGAGAGCTTTAAATGCATATTCTGCCAGGTCATCATCCTTAAGAGCGCTGATCAAAGGATCAACATTGTAACCTCCCAGCATTGTTCCCAGGATCCTGATCGCTTCCTTTTTGTTTATATTGCTTATTGAAAGATTTCCGGCCGTTATGTCTCCAAGAAACTCCGCTTTAATTTTGGCTGATGGATCAACTCCCGGAGAAATCCGGTTGACGATAAGATCTTTTAACCAGTTAACATCCTCTTCATTGCTTGAAATGAGCATATTG
>Ga0190293_1000991_pt1 | contig 10088 bp, 6 predicted proteins | sample 48693001_MG_FD_161671 | JGI IMG/M metagenome (GOLD analysis project Ga0190293, IMG submission 161671) | Hydrothermal vent microbial mat bacterial communities from Southern Trench, Guaymas Basin, Mexico - 4869-30-0-1_MG | ecosystem: Environmental > Aquatic > Marine > Hydrothermal vents > Microbial... | reverse complement strand
CTTCTTTTGAATAAACTAAACCGGTTATCCGCAAAACTCAAGCGGGGCTGTCTTGGCGGTCTGCGGAAATTCGCTTTAAAGTCGGCCAAAACTCGCTCCTAAGGCGCCGTAAGGCCCGCCGCTGCCCGTCGTATTTAAATATGTTTTTAAATTACGACTGGTTATACCTTTGTAACCATCTAATTTATGCTGCGGGCCTAACGGCGCCTAACGAACTCAGACAGTTGCCCGACTTTAAAACGAACCCCCGCAAACCTCTGCACGTGGTATCGCTTGAGCTTTATAGATAACCGCATTAGGTTATTGACTCAACTTTTGTTTTTCACCATAGATAGAGCGAAATGGGTGATCCGATGGCGATTTGCGCTGTTTGAGCCAATTAGGGTTCCTTACATCAGCGCATGACAATGAAAATCCAATATGAAAACGCGGTCATTTGACAGTCATGCCTGTTTAATCTTATGGCCAGCGCTGATGTTAGGAACCCTTGCGGCGAGTTCGCAAAGCGCTGGCGGATTATTCATTTCGTGTTCGCTGAATCCAGAAAGTTGAGTTATTGACTTTCCTTTACATAAAGCATTCTCAGTTCATACAACATGGTTTTAAGCATATTGGCTTCGTCATCCGACAAATTACCCTGAGTCTTTTCTTCCATCATACCCAGTATGTCAATGGTCTGCTTGGCTATGGACAGATTCTTTGCCTTCTGATTGGTAGCCGGATCCTCTATAACACCCAGATTAACAAGGGCGGATGAATTAAGTGAAAAAATAAAGGTCGGGAAATTGATTTCCGGCAACGGGTAGTCTTCATTGGCTGTCGTCTGTTCAGATTCTTCTGTTTTTTCTTCGCCTTCATCCGGGACGGTCTCAGTCTCTTCTGATGTTTCGCCTTCCTGGGCTTCTCCGGAAAATAGTCTTTTGTCCTTGACCACAAAATCTTTTTTCTCGTCTGGCATTTTTTCTCTCCTATACTGCCTTCGGCTGTCATTTGCCTTTCAGGCGACATTTGCACTTCGTGTGACATTATGCCCTGCGGGCGATATTTGCACTTCGTGCGATATTTGTCCTTCGGACGAAATTAGCGCTGCGGGCGTTATTAGCGCTCCGCGCGATATTTCGCCTTCGGCTGTCATTTATGGTCATTTGCCCTTCGGGCGTCATTGGACAACCTGACGGTTGTCAGCTGTTAGCTGTTTGCTCTTAGCTCTTAGCTGAACCTAAAACATAACACCTAAAACCTAAAACCAATTCCTAAAACTCTAAAGGCACAATGCTTTTTACCGAACCCAGGCCATTCAATGCCGGCAGGGCCGTATCATCTATCCTGGTATCGGTCTGCATAAAGATGATATTGTGGTCCCCACCCTCCTCTTGGCCTACCTGCATTCTGCCGATATTGATTCCATGATCTCCCAGTGTCGTACCGATTTCACCGATGGAACCGGGACGGTCAATATTATAGATCAATGCCATATGTCCCTGAGGTATAAGTTCGAGCCTGAAATTGTTGATCTTGATTATCCGCGGATCCTTTTTTCCGAAAATCGTGCCCGACACACTGTTAGCCATCTCAGTAGTCAGAACATGGACTGTCAAGAGATTGGCATAGTCTTTTGATTCGGCCGTGCTGGTCTCCGTAACCTTTATACCCATCTCCTTGGCCAAAACCCGTGCGTTGATGAAATTCACATCATCGGTCACCATCGCTGTCATCAATCCCTTCATAACCGCCGTCGAAACCGGGGCCAGATCAACCTTTTGAAAATCGCCGTCATAGGCGATGGTGACTTCCTTCACGGGCCCTTTGATCAACTGTGTCTGGAGAGATCCCATCTTTTCTCCCAGTTCCAGAAGCGGGCCGATTTTCTCAAGCAACTCGCCGGTCACTGACGGAACATTGACGGCGTTGACGATGGTACCCGTTTTTAGAAACGCAATAATCTGTTCGGCTACCGATACCGCCACATTGGTCTGGGCCTCACGGGTGGACGCACCCAGATGGGGGGTACAGATCACCCTGTCAAGTTCAAAAAGCGGGTTCTCACCAGGTGGTTCGGTTGCAAAAACATCCAGGGCAGCCCCGGCAACCTTCCCACTGACAATGGCTTCATGGAGGTCCGACTCATTCACGATACCGCCCCGGGCACAGTTGATGACCATGGCCCCCTCTTTCATCATACCAAAGGCTCTTTTATCCACGAAATTAAGCGTGCTCTCCATTTTAGGCACATGGACCGATATATAATCGGATCGTCGATACAGTTCTTCCAGCGAAACACTTTCAAACCCGGATGTTTCAATCTGCTCCGGTGCAATATGCGGATCGTAAACCACCACCTTCATTTTCAGCCCACGGCCACGGTCTGCAACGATAGATCCGATCTTTCCAAAGCCAATGATCCCCAATACTTTGTTGAAAATTTCCCTTCCCTGCAGCCGCTTCTTCTCCCACAGACCATCTTTCATGGTTGTCGTACCCGTGGGAATATTTCGTGACAGTGAAAGCATCATGGCGATGGCATGCTCGGCGGTGGTAACAACATTTCCTTCCGGCGTATTCATCACCGCGATCCCCTTTTTGGTGGCCGCGGGAATATCCACATTGTCGAGTCCTATCCCGGCTCTTCCGATAACCTGCAAGTTTGTTGCTTTTTCCAACAAATCTGCCGTTACCCTGGTAGCGCTCCGGATAACCAGTGCATGAAAATCACCGATAATTTCCTTGAGGGCTTCAGGTGAAAGTCCTGTATTAACATCAACTTCGATGCCTTCGGCCTCCTGGAACATCTTGATACCGATGTCACCGAGCACATCACTTACCAGCACTCTCATTTTTTTCTCCTTCTGCCATGAATACGTTCTACCAAACACTAAATACGAAACACTTTCTATAAATAAAACAGCTTCTTTGTTTTTGTGAGACCAATCATTATAGTATTCGATATTTTTTCTCAAAATTCAACTTAAATAAAATCGTTAATGGATCGATCTTTTTGGGGATAACAAAACTAAATTGCCGCCCATGGATCGTCAGGTCTCTGCTTTCGGTGTGGTATTTTCGGTAAAAGGAGGCAAGATTAACCATAGCCGTACTATAGCGGATCAGTTCGACCTGTCAAGGCAGCAAAAAAACACCCGCGCACGGTGTGCGCGGGTGTTTTAAGTATTTCACCTGAACCCAAGTAGATACCCGGGTCCAAAGTCTTGTTTTGATCATTCGATATTGCCCTTCGACCTTGCTCAGGGCGGTGAGCCTGTCGAACCGTTTAGGATTTCGAATTTCGTGCTTCGGATTTAAGTAACTACCACCATCGGCATAGCCAAATATCTCTGACCTGGCCCAAAAGACCAGGTTTTAAATGACAGAATAAAATTATTTGGTGCCCTCTTCCTTGACCTCTTCCTTGACTTCTTCCTTGACCTCTTCAAAATCAGCATCCACAACATCATCGTCAGAAGCACCGGAAGCCTGATCTGAAGAACCTTCGGCACCGTCTCCACCCGGTTCCTGGGCCTGTGAGGCCTGCTGATACATTGCCTCGGCCAGCTTATGTGAGGTCTGTGTCAGCGACTCACTTAACCGTTTGATTTCGTCGGTATCCTCAGTTTCCATGGCTGTTTTCAGTGATGCGATGGCTGACTCCACATCGGTCTTGGTTGCATCCTCAACCTTGTCTCCCATCTCCTTGATGGACTTTTCTGTGGAGTAGATCAATGCGTCGGCATGGTTCCGGGCATCGACGAGTTCCCGCTTCTTCTTGTCGTCTTCGGCATGCAGTTCGGCATCCTTGACAAGTTTGTCGATCTCTTCCTGGGAAAGACCGCTGGAAGCCGTGATCTGTATGGACTGCTCCTTGCCGGTAGCTTGATCTTTAGCGGAGACATTCACAATACCATTGGCATCGATATCGAAGGACACTTCAATCTGCGGAATTCCCCGGGGTGCCGGAGGTATCCCCACCAGTTCAAAACGACCCAGAGTTTTGTTCCCCGCCGCCATTTCACGTTCACCCTGCATGACATGAATGGAGACTGCCGGTTGACTGTCGGCGGCTGTAGAAAATATTTGGCTTTTCTTTGTTGGAATCGTGGTATTCTTTTCGATAAGTCGAGTCATAACACCACCAAGGGTTTCAATCCCGAGCGAAAGGGGGGTTACATCCAGCAGCAGTACATCCTTGACATCCCCTTTAAGGACACCGCCCTGAATGGCAGCACCGATGGCAACCACCTCGTCAGGATTCACTCCCTTGTGGGGATCCTTACCGAATATCTTCTTTACACGATCCTGTACTGCCGGCATTCGGGTCATGCCGCCCACAAGAATGACCTCGTCGATTTCCTTAGGTGACAGATTGGCATCTTTCAGAGCTGTCCGACAGGGTCCTTCCAGTTTGTTGAGCAGGTCGGCAATGAGTGCCTCAAGCTTTGCTCGGGTAATCTTGATATTGAGATGCTTGGGACCACTGGCGTCAGCCGTGATAAAGGGCAGGTTGACATCCGTTTCCAGGGATGTCGACAATTCCATTTTCGCCTTCTCCGCTGCTTCCTTGAGACGTTGAAGTGCCATTTTATCGGCTCGAATATCGATACCCTGATCTTTTTTGAATTCGTTGGCAAAATAGTCAATGATGCGTAAATCAAAATCTTCACCGCCCAGATGGGTATCGCCGTTGGTGGATTTTACTTCGAAGACACCTTCACCGATTTCCAGAATCGAAACATCGAATGTACCACCACCCAGATCAAAAACAGCGATTTTTTCTTCTTTCCGTTTATCCAGTCCATATGCAAGTGATGCTGCTGTGGGCTCGTTGATAATTCGCAGAACATTGAGGCCCGCTATTTTTCCAGCATCCTTCGTCTCCTGGCGCTGGCTGTCATTGAAATATGCGGGGACGGTAACAACAGCATCGGTAACCGGTTCACCCAGGTATTCTTCGGCTGTTTTTTTGATATTGGCCAGTATGTACGATGACACTTCTGCCGGGCTGACAAGCTTACCCCTCAGGTTGATGCGAACTTCGCCGCTACTTGATTGTTCGATTTTGTACGGGAGTATCTTCATGTCGTTCTGAATTTCAGGCGACCCATAACTTCGTCCAATCAGCCGTTTCACGCCAAAAATCGTGTTTTCAGGATTGGTTATCGCCTGACGCTTTGCAATCTGTCCCACCAACCTTTCATTGCTCTCTGAAACAGCGACAATCGATGGTGTCGTCCGGCCGCCCTCCTGGTTCGTGATCACCTTGGCTTCACCGCCTTCCATAACCGCCACACAGGAGTTGGTGGTCCCGAGATCAATACCGATTATTTTTCCCATCTTGTTCTCCTCCTTACCTTAAATAGATTCAACTGTTTGTTTATATTATTTTATTATTTAATTGTTGTCATCGTTACCGGAACCCGCCGGCGATTTGGAAACAACGACCATGGCAGGTCTTAAAAGTCTGTCATGAATCATGTACCCCTTTTGAAGTTCATTGAGAACGACATTCTCGGGTTGATCGGTTGTTTCCTGTTGCATCATGGCCTGGTGATAGCAGGGATCAAATGGTTTACCGAGCGCTTCGATGGGGCATGCATGAAACTCCTTGAATATTTTGAGAAGTTCCTTGAGCGTCAAATCCAGACCCTCCGACAGCTGCCCTTCCTCATTGCTTCCATTCGAAGATTCAATGGCCCTTTCAAGATTATCGACAACACCCAGAAGTTCCTTGACCAGCGAAGCATTGGCATATTTTCTAAAATCCGCCATCTCCTTCCGGGTTCGTTTTTTGTAGTTTTCGAGCTCGGCCGAAGCCCGCAGGAAACGATCGTAGGCTTCCTTGGCTTCTGCTTCCGCCTTCTCGATCTTTTCTTCCGGCGTTTGCGGTGCAGTATCCTTGCGAGACTCATCGCCGGGTTCACCTTCCAATGGGGCTTGTTTCTGAATGTCAGGATCTTCTGTCTTGACGGTATCCTTGATCTCTTCGCTCTTTGTCATGAAGTCAATTTTCTCCTGGCTGTCATCTACCTGCTGGGCTGTTTTCCGTCATTGCCGCTTTCGGAGACTCTTACCGCAGGGTCTCCTCACCTGGGAAACAAGTAGATACCCGGGTCCAAAGGGCCCGGCACTGATTCAACCCTATAAGGGTTAATGTTAAACACATTCATCGTGTGATAAATTCTAAATCCGAATATCGAAATACGAAACAAATCCAAATATCAAATGCTCAAATGTTTCAAACAGAATGCTTAAGCTTGTATCTCCAAGGTCTTGTTTTGATCATTCGCAATTTGGATCATTCGGTATTGCCCTTCGACATTGCTCAGGGCGGTGAGCCTGTCGAACCGTTTAGGATTTCGAATTTCGTGCTTCGGATTTAAGTAACTACTACCATCGACATAGCCAAATATCTCTGACCTGGCCCAAAGGACCAGGTTTTAAGCGCCGAAATAAAGATCCACCCTTCAAAATCGCCGGATCGGCATGCTTTCAATCTGTTAAATATGTAAATATTCCGTGTACCTGCTTACTTTTTTTCAAAATATAAGACGGTATGGTACAATGTCAAGATTGCCGAAAGTTTTTAAATCCCCATGAAAAAAAGGTGAATGTAACACAATTTTAAGGATAAACAGAAGGTTCAGGGTCTACAAGATATTCGGTTGTTTGAAATCAAAAATCCGAATATCGAAATTCAAAACAAATTCAAATATCAAATGTCAAATTGCCCAAACATTGCGCACGAGCCTTAGGGCGATCCGTTTGGAACATTCGAATTTTGATCATTCGGTATTGTTTAGAATTTCGATATTCGTGCTTCGGATTTAATTCGTATTGCCTTCGGCAGAGCCTGATGTCTCTGACCTGGCCCAAAGGTCCAGGTTTTAAATGACGGGATAAAATGGCTTCTTACATGACAGGTTGTGCACCCTCTGTTGTGTTATCTCGAAGCCCTTTGGTATGTATTGATCGAGATCGATCCACGACACAGAGCCCATCACTTATCGCTGCTTCCTTCCGGATCTGACGAGGTTCGTGAGTGTCTGTTGCGTAGCGTCCGATCAGACAAAACCTGAGAACTCAAAAAATACCCTAAAGAGGGAGTTCAGCCCCGCATAAGCGGATTTCGGGACGAGGGAACCGCTAACTCCCCGCCTAGCACAACCGCAAAGAATATAAACACGACCAACCGATTTATCAAGGCATAAAATCGTTCCACGATTTTATTTGAAACCATGTCTTGGCTGATATATTGTCGGAAATATGAAACAACACCCTCTGATTCAATCGGTTGAAAAAACGCTCCTTGAATTCAGCATGCTGAAATCAGGAGACAAGGTTCTCGTGGCTGTTTCCGGGGGTCCGGATTCAGTCGCCCTGCTGCACGTCTTGCTGGCCCTCCAGACAAAATTTGATATCCAGATAGGGGTAGCCCATCTGAATCATGGTTTACGCCCATCAGCGGCCACCAGGGATGCTGCATTCGTATCGTCACTGTGTAATAAAACAGATCTGCCGTCGCATGTTGCAACGGTAGATATCCGGGGCCTTCATCAGCAGCAAGGGGGATCTCTCGAAGCATTGGGAAGAAAAGCACGCTATAATTTTTTCAGTCGTATCTCCCGAAAATTCGGCTACAACAAAATAGCCATGGGACATCAAGCCGACGACAATGCCGAACTCGTCCTGATGAATCTGTTTAGGGGCAGTGGACCGCTGGGGCTTTCCGGGATACCCCCGGTCCGCAACAATCGATATATTCGTCCGTTAATTGAACAGACACGAGAAAGTATCATGAATTATCTTCAGGATAACCAGGTGGCCTTTGTTCTGGATGCCACCAACAACGATCTGCGATTCCTGAGAAATCGGATCCGGCATGAATTGGTGCCCGAGTTGATTCATCGTTACAACCCCAACCTGGTGGATACCTTGAACCGCACCGCTGCTATTTTCAGAGCCGAAGAGGACTGGCTGAACCATTATTCGGGCCGGATTTTCAACACCCTGGCAGATGGTGACGCCACATCCATTCGAATGCCCGTTTCAAAGCTTCTGGAAAACCATGGAGCCATTCAGCGCCGTACAATCCGAGCAGCCATCAAGCATGTCAAAGGAAATCTGAAAAGCATCACACTTCAACATATCGATGCCGTGTTGAATCTCTGCCGGGAAGGATCTCCAGGCCGGATACTATGTCTTCCCGGCCGACTGGTCATCCGGAAACAGCCCGGGGACCATGTCTCGATTTCCAGACAACCATCGCTTCCCCCCTCCCGGGAAAACTCACGGCCTGGCGAGACAATACCTTTATATACAATTTCTGTTCCGCACCCGGATGTCGGCACCCGGACGGTGATGGTCAAAGAATCAGGAACAACTCTCGTGCTTGGTTCCATGCCTGTAGAATCCATGGGCAGTCTGACTTCTGCTGGACAACATACCGCATTCTTTGATATGGACAAACTCACTTTTCCCATGCTGCTCAGAGATACACTTCCAGGGGATAGATTTATGCCGCTGGGAATGCAGGGTACTCAAAAAGTGAAGAATTTTTTCATAAACAACAAGGTACCCAGGGAGATTCGTCGGAAGACGCCCGTTCTTGTCAGTAGAGACGTCATTGTCTGGATTGTGGGGCATCGAATCGATGAGCGAGTCAAAATAACGCAACAGACCAAAAATGTTCTTAAAATTGAACTTTTTCTTGCCTAATCAGGAAAAATGTTTACTGTTACAACGGTATTCTAACATTTTGTTACCCATTAACTCGTGTCCGTCCAGAAATGAGGATTTTTACGTGATATCAAGGCGGACGACAGATTTAACCCGGAGTAATAGCGTGCTATTTTGAGGAGTTAAATCATGGCGTCCAACGCCGATATCGCGGAAAAAGACCATTTGTGGATGGGCACTAACTCATCGCTGGAGGTCATATCACTTGAACCCGTTTTACAAGAATCTCGCACTTTGGCTCGTCATTACACTGATGATGATCATGCTCTACAATCTATTCAACCAGCAGAACCAGCCGGAGACCAATATCAGCTATACGAGTTTTCTCTCGATGGTCGAGAATGAACAAATCGACGAAGTCGTCATTCAGGGTCAGGAACTTATCGTCACGGATACGGGAAGAAATCATTTCAAGATATTTGCTCCCCAGGATCCCGACATGATCTCCTTTCTGAGGTCCAAGGGCGTGGCCATCAATGCCAAACCACCTGCTGAATCACCCTGGTACATGTCTGTCCTTATCTCCTGGTTTCCCATGATTCTTCTCATCGGTGTCTGGATTTTTTTCATGCGCCAGATGCAGGCCGGCGGCGGCAAGGCAATGTCTTTTGGGAAAAGCCGGGCAAGACTGCAAACCGACCAGCAGGAAAAGGTAACCTTCGAAGACGTGGCCGGTATTGACGAAGCCAAGGAGGAACTAGGCGAAATTGTTGAATTCCTCCGGGAACCCAAGAAGTTCACCAGACTGGGTGGACGAATCCCCAAAGGGGTTTTACTCATGGGGCAACCCGGGACCGGTAAAACCCTTCTCGCGAGGGCCATTGCAGGTGAGGCCGATGTCCCCTTCTACAGCATCAGTGGATCCGATTTCGTCGAGATGTTCGTAGGCGTCGGCGCTTCTCGCGTGCGAGACCTGTTTGTACAAGGCAAAAAGAACGCCCCGTGCATCATCTTCATCGATGAAATAGACGCCGTCGGGCGTCACCGGGGAGCCGGACTTGGGGGTGGTCATGACGAAAGGGAGCAAACCCTCAACCAACTCCTCGTTGAAATGGATGGTTTCGAATCAAACGAGGGCGTAATCTTGATATCAGCCACGAACCGACCCGATGTTCTGGATCCGGCGCTGCTGCGGCCCGGCAGGTTTGATCGCCAGGTGGTCGTACCGTTGCCCGACATCAGAGGCAGACAAAAAATTCTGGAAGTTCACATGAAAAGAACACCCATTGCAGCGGATGTCAACGTCACCATACTGGCCAAGGGAACGCCCGGTTTCTCAGGGGCGGATCTGGAAAACCTTGTCAACGAAGCCGCCCTGATTGCCGCTAAACGAAACAAAGAGAAAATCGACATGGCCGATT
>Ga0190293_1000990_pt1 | contig 10090 bp, 12 predicted proteins | sample 48693001_MG_FD_161671 | JGI IMG/M metagenome (GOLD analysis project Ga0190293, IMG submission 161671) | Hydrothermal vent microbial mat bacterial communities from Southern Trench, Guaymas Basin, Mexico - 4869-30-0-1_MG | ecosystem: Environmental > Aquatic > Marine > Hydrothermal vents >... | reverse complement strand
GATTGGAGAAGCTGACGAGCCTCATGAGCAAGCCTGGACGCATCCTGCTGTGGAAGAACGAGAGCCATGCATCCCGCTGCGAGGCGCGCCATGTGACGATCCCACAATGGAGCATTACCATGAATAAAAGCGATGGTCTCGAAGAGTCCATCGCCATATTGCAAGCCACGGTCAAGAACAGCAATTGAGTCGCCGCACTGACCGTTAATCAGCAAAAATCACCCCTGATATTTCTTGAATATCAATGTGCCGTTGGTGCCGCCAAAACCAAACGAGTTGGACATGGTGACGTTCAACTCCATTTCGCGCGCATTGTTCGGCACATAGTCGAGATCACACTCGGGATCGGGAGTCGTGTAGTTTATAGTTGGAGGAACAACCTGGTCCTGAAGCGCAAGCGTCGCAAATATCGCCTCTACACCCCCGGCAGCGCCCAACAGATGGCCAATCATCGACTTGGTTGAACTGACGCAGAGCTTTTTCGCATGCGCACCAAAGGCGGATTTAATACCGTTGGTTTCAGCCGCATCACCCGCAGGCGTCGATGTGCCGTGCGCATTGATGTAGTCCACCTCTTCTGTGTTCATGCCCGCATCTTCCAGCGCCAGCTCCATACAGCGACCTGCACCGGCGCCGTTCGGCGAAGGCGAGGTCATGTGGTAGGCATCGGAGTTCATTGCCACACCGCTGATTTCGGCATATATTTTTGCGCCACGGGCACGCGCGTGCTCCAGCTCTTCGACCACCATCACTCCGGCGCCATCACCGAGGACAAAACCATCACGCTCCTTGTCCCATGGGCGGCTGGCTGCCTGCGGGTCGTCGTTACGTGTGGACAGGGCCCTGGCAGCGGCGAAACCGCCAATACCGATCGGCGTCGTGGCATACTCGGAACCACCGGCGACCATGGCGTCAACTGTGCCGTACTGAATCATACGCACGGCATCGCCGATGTTGTGCGCGCCGGTGCTGCAAGCCGAGACGATCGCAATATTCGGCCCCTTGTATCCATACATGATGGAGAGGTTGCCGGCAACCATATTGATGATTGCCGAAGGAACGAAAAACGGCGAGATGCGGCGCGGCCCCTTTTCGAGGAAAGCGGCGTAATTGTTCTCAATGGTGTAGATGCCGCCGATACCGGCGCCAATCGCTACGCCAATACGCTCGGCGTTCTCCTCTGTTGTCTCCAGACCGGAATCCTGTATTGCCTGGATACCGGCCGCCATGCCGTAATGGATAAAGGGATCCATCTTGCGCGACTCTTTCAAAGAGATGTATTCAGTGATATCGAAATCTTCGATGGTGCCGCCGAAACGCACACTGAATTTGGAAATATCGAAGCTGGTAACCGGACGGATACCGCTTTTTCCTGCGAGAATACTCTCCCAGGTTGTTTTCACATCATTTCCCACCGGTGTGACCAGGCCAAGACCTGTCACCACTACCCTGCGTTTAGACATGTGGAATGCACCTCATTCATGAACCGGCATGCAGCATGCTGCTGTAATGCCATCTATTCGAAAGGCCGCTGATCTCTATCAGAGAAACAACAGCCTTCCGGACATCTTTCAGATCAGATTTAGGGATGAGGCAGAAATTAAAGTACCAAGATGTGCAGAATTTTAATAAATGCCTCATCCCTTAAATCAGCTGGCTGCGTTGATATAGTCAACCGCCTGCTTAACAGTGGTAATGGTCTCCGCCTTGTCATCAGGAATCTCTGTCTCGAACTCCTCTTCCAGAGCCATAACCAGCTCAACTGTATCCAGTGAGTCGGCACCCAAATCGTCAATAAAAGAGGCATCAGAAGTGACCTCATCCTCTTTCACACCCAACTGGTCAACAACGATCTTGCGTACACGTTCTTCAATACTCATTTTATAAACTTCCTCTTTTAGGATATCAAGGTTGTGCCAGACTGGTGTCTGGCTCTTTATTGCTGAGCTTACACCGAAGCCCGGATAAAAATCTTACTACATTGTATTGTGATTTTCCGGCGCGTCAATGCAGGGAAAACCCTAAGGGAAGGGCTAAAACTGCTATGCCATATACATGCCGCCATTGACATGCAGTGTCTCGCCGGTCACATAGGCAGCAGGTTCCGACGCCAGAAAGGCAACAACCGCAGCTATCTCTTGCGGAGAACCAAGGCGGCCAAGCGGAATTGTATCAAGTAATGCCTTGCGCTGCTCATCGGGTAAATCCCGGGTCATATCCGTATCAATAAATCCGGGCGCTACGGCGTTGACGGTAATTCCGCGACTGCCCACTTCACGCGCCAGAGATTTGCTGAAACCAAATATACCCGCTTTGGCCGCAGAGTAGTTAGTCTGTCCGGCATTTCCCGAGGCTCCGACAACAGAGGCAATGTTAATGATACGTCCGAATCTAGCCTTCATCATGCCGCGCAGACAGGCTTTGGAGACGCGATAGACAGAAGTCAGATTGGTATCGATGATTGCCTGCCACTCCTCCTCTTTCATGCGCATGAGAAGATTATCACGCGTTATCCCGGCATTGTTCACCAGGATCGTCGGCGTTCCATAAGTTTCACCGATGGCTTTGATGACAGCGTCAACTGATTCGGGATCAGTGACATCGAGGCGCATGCCCTCTCCGGAGACACCCTGTTCCTGAAGATGCGCAGTGATCGCATCAGCGCCATTTTCAGTCGTGGCGGTGCCAATCACGGTGCAACCATTTTTTCCCAGCGCATCGGCAATTGCCTGACCAATGCCACGGCTCGCGCCTGTGACTAATGCAATTCGTTGTTCACTCATTTGATTGACTCCAGTAAATCATCAAAACCCTGTGGCTCAAACAAAGCCACGGCATTCAGTTTGCGATCGATGCGTCGCGCCAGACCTGTCAGGACTTTACCGGGCCCCGCCTCTACCAGCATTCCTACGCCGTCGGCTTGCATCTTCTGCACTGTCTCGACCCAGCGAACGGGCGAATAGAGTTGCTCGACCAGACGTTGTCGAATCATATCTGCATCACTCTCGGAGGTCACTGATACATTATGGATCACTGCAGTCTGCGGTGCCTGGATAGAGATTTCAGCAAGTTTCAACTGCAGCTTCACGGCCGCCGGTTTCATCAATGCACAATGGGACGGCACACTCACAGGCAGAGGGATGGCGCGCTTTGCCCCTGCCTTCTTTGCCAGTTCCATGGCGCGATCGACTGCTACGACAGACCCTGCAATTACCACCTGTCCGGGTGAATTGAAATTGACTGCCTCAACAACACCTCCCTCAGCTGCTTCATCACAAAGCGAGCGTACCTGATCATCATCGAGACCAAGAATTGCCGCCATGGCACCCTCACCCTTCGGCACAGCTTCCTGCATCAAGCGGCCACGTTCTGCAACCAGTGCCACAGCGTCACCAAAAGCAATCGCGCCGGCGCACACCAGCGCGGTATATTCCCCCAGACTGTGGCCTGCCATCATCTGAGGTGCTGCTCCCTGCATCTGCTGCCAAAGCCGCCATACGGCAACTCCGGCCGCCAGCATAGCCGGCTGGGTATTGAATGTCTGGTTCAGATCTTCTGCCGGGCCATCGCTGACCATCGACCACAGATCGACACCCACTGCAGCTGATGCCTCTTCAAAAGTCTGCTGTACGACAGCATGGCTCTGCGCCAGCTTGTTGAGCATACCCACAGACTGGGATCCCTGACCGGGAAAGACAAAAGCAATTTGTTGTGTCATTTTATCTGCTTCTCTTTTTATTGATTTGAACTATAGCTGTTCGCAGGGGGACAAGCGACAGCGCATCCACCAAGTCATTGCGAGGAGCCTCAGCGACGCGGCAATCTGCTTGAGATTACTGCGCTGCGCTCGTAATGACAGCATAACTTCTATCTCGTCCCCATCGTCCTCGATGGGAATGCATACGAGATTATCTTTGAGCCAAGTCTGCGTTCCCACGCAGGAGCGTGGGAACGAAAACTTTCTCAAAAAGAGCCCATTAAATAACTCCTCAAAACTTCCGTGCAGAAAAGCAGGGTTGGGATTTGCCTTTCAGGGCTGTAGAAAACAGGGATGTTTTATCAGAGCTTACAGGGATGTATTCACGCGTCCCTGAAAGGCTGGTCCCGATTCTGCCCGGATTCAAACAATTCACTGGATTCTTGAGAGCTTATCCGTTTAATACTTCAGCAGCACCGAACCCCAGGTAAAACCGCCGCCGAAAGCCTCCAGCATCAGTGTTTCACCACGTTTGATGCGTCCATCACGCACTGCCGTATCCAGCGCCAGCGGTACAGATGCTGCAGAGGTGTTACCCTGCTCATCCACTGTAACCACGACCTGGTCCATATCCAGACCCAGTTTTTTTGCTGCCGCCTGGATAATACGGATATTCGCCTGATGGGGAACCAGCCAGTCCAGGTCGGATTTTTGCATATTGTTTGCCGTCAGGGTTTCATCGGCAATGCGTCCGAGTGTATTCACCGCCATGCGAAACACCTCATTGCCTTTCATGTCCATTGTCAGGTCAGGGAGTCCATTGGAAATGCCGCCCGGAACATGCAGCAACTCTTCAAAAGCCCCGTCAGCATGCAGATGCGTGGAGAGAATGCCTGGCTCTTCAGACGCTTCAAGAATCACGGCTCCGGCGCCGTCACCAAACAGGATGGCGGTACCACGGTCTGTCCAGTCAACGATGCGCGAAAGCGTTTCGGCGCCAACAACCAGCGCACAACGGGCAGAGCCTGTACGAATGAACTTGTCCGCCACACCCATTGCATAGACAAAACCGGTACACACAGCCTGCACATCAAATGCGGCACAGCCATGAATATCGAGCCGATTCTGCAGCAGGCAGGCAGTAGAGGGGAATATTTTGTCCGGCGTGGTTGTCGCTACAATAATCAGGTCTATCTCATCAGGTGAGCGTCCCGCCGCCTGCATCGCAAGACGCGCCGCCTTTTCCGCCAGATCGCAGGTTGTCTCCCCTTCCACTGCAATATGGCGTTTGATGATGCCGGTACGCTCCCGGATCCATTGATCCGAGGTGTCGATCATCTTCTCAAGATCATGGTTGCTCAAAACCTTCTCGGGAAGATAGCCACCGGTTCCTGCAATACGGGCATATGTCATGCGTCTTTAACCCCTTCAAGATGGCTTTCAACCTGTTTTGCAATCCGCGACGGGATATTATGATCCACCGCATTTTTGGCGACACCGATTGCATTCTGGAAAGAGAGCTCATCGGCTCCGCCATGACTTTTTATGACAATGCCATTCAGTCCCAGCAGGGTAGCTCCATTATAACGACGCGGATCGATCCTTTCGGCGAAGCATTTGAGTACAGGCATCGCAATCACTGCTGCAAGTTTCGACAACAGGTTGCGCTTGAAGCTCTGCTTGAGGAAGTGGCGAATCATCTTTGCAACACCTTCCGAACTCTTCAGCGAGACATTCCCGACAAAGCCATCGGCAACAACAACATCGACAGAGCCATCAAAAATATTGTCGCCCTCGACATACCCCACATAGTTGAGGTCGCTCTGATTCAATAACTCATTGGCTTTTTTGACCTGTTCATTCCCCTTGATCTCCTCCTCACCAATATTCAGCAGCCCAACCCGTGGTTTTGCAATATCGCTGAGCGCCGCAACCTGCTCGGACCCCATCACTGCAAACTGATAGAGATGGTGCTCACTGGAGTCAACATTGGCGCCCAGATCCAGCACCCATGTCTGGGTCGAGGTATTGGGAAGCGCTGTGATAATGGCCGGGCGATCAACGTGCGGCAGCATCTTCAGCACAAAACGCGCCGTTGCCATCAGGGCGCCGGTATTGCCGGCGCTGACACAGGCATCCGCTTCTCCCTGCTTGACCAGGTTGATTGCAACCCGCATCGATGAATCCTTTTTCCTGCGCAACGCATGGGATGGCAGGTCATGCATCTCCACAATTTGCGATGCATGATGAATGCTGACCCGATCGGGAAGCAGCGGCTGCTGCTCGCGGATTGCATCTTCAAGACCAACAAGAATCAACTCCACATCGGGGTCTGTAGCCACATAGGCACAGGCAGCCGGAACAATGACAGAGACTCCATGGTCTCCACCCATTGCATCCAGAGCAATGCGGATAGGTTTACTCATCAGATGATTTCACAAGAGGCATTGTCTTCATTTCAGAGCCGGCACGTCTGTTTCAGCAGCTGCTGATGCCTGTTGTTGAAAACGGGCATACAGACAAGCCGGCGACATTTATAGCTGGCAGGTGAATCTGGAAAAGAGCGTCACACCTGGAGAGATCAGCTTCTGTCGATGACCTTGCGGCCACGATAGAAGCCATCGGCAGTCACATGGTGACGCAGATGGGTTTCACCTGATGTCTGATCGACAGACAGGGTTTCATTTTTTAGTGAGTCATGCGAGCGGCGCATGCCACGTTTTGACGGGGTTTTACGACTTTTTTGTACAGCCATTTTCCTCTCCTGCGAGGGTTTATAGGGACAGTTTATATTTGCGTTTCAATTCTGGCGAAACCAAGTCTCAGACTGACGAAGCATGAAAAAAATCATTTTCTCGCCAAGACGCCAAGATCGCAAAGGTTTTTCTTGGCGAGCTTTGCGCCTTTGCGAGAGTCATTATTGAAATCTGACTCATTCGCAAAGATGTTGGCCACTCAAGAATTTCTAGTGTTTCAGTTTGTACTTTTCAATTTTTGCAAAATCCGGAAGGGATTCTCCCGCGACTCTGCAGCAATCGGTTCATCATCATACTTCCAGGCGTGACACTTTTCGTGCCGTGCAACGACAGGCAGCGACAGCAGCAACTCGTCTTCGAGCAGATCGAGCAGATTAATCTCTGCATCATCCGCCATCAGAGGATCAAATTCATCACCCAGCGCCGCAGCCTCGTCAAGACCCTGAACCACAACAAGTTGGAAATCAGAATCAACCGGGACAGCCAGGGGCTGTGAACAGCGTTGACAGGTCTGCCATAATGTTGCTTCTGCATGTCCTGCAACCAGTGGTCGCCCAAAGCCGTCACGGGAAAAGCTGAAAGTATAGCTGGCCTGCCCCTCGTGACGAATCAGCAAAGGGGAAAGACGGGGAAAATCAGCGAGTTCAACAACTCCTGTATATGATAGTCCCTGCTCCGAGACCCGCCATGGGTCAATCTGTTTTGGAAGTCGCGACGACATAAACGCGCCATACTAACTATGAACACTCCCTTTGTCAAAAAATTCAACGACTTTGCGATACTCATTTCACAATGCCGGAGTCAAGTTGCGTAATAAAAGATTGAATCATGCACATCAGGCAGGGCAATACATATCCAACTTCAGTATCAATAGAAATATGGCCGGGGATTTTACAAATATTGTTCAGCGAGTCATTTTATGCTACAAACAGGCATAAATAGCCGCTACTCACCATCCAGGAGCCTGCCCGAGAATAGGAGTCGTAGTGAGTGGACGCCATTTTGAGTCAGATTTATCGTGCATTTGAGGCGAATAACTGGTCTATTTAACGAAAAAATTGACAGGAAAAAATGAGCATTATGACTGCCAAACGCAAGCGTTCAAGACTATTCATCCCTATTTCACTCTGCAGCCTGATATTAGTGCTGGGAACTCTACTTTTCACGACACCTGTCTATGCAAAAGAGAAATTCCGCATCGCATGGAGCATCTATGTCGGATGGATGCCATGGGAATACGGTCATCAACAGGGCATTATCAAGAAATGGGCGGACAAATATGATATCGAAATCGAAATCGTCCAGATCAATGACTACATCGAATCGATCAACCAATATACGACAGGGGCTTTTGACGCCTGCACCATGACCAACATGGATGCACTGACGATTCCTGCAGCGGGCGGCGTCGACTCAACGGCTCTGATTATTGGCGATTTCTCTAACGGGAATGATGCCATCGTCCTCAAGGAGAAGTCCATTCTTGCCGATATCAAAGGACAAAACGTCAACCTGGTTGAACTCTCGGTCTCCCACTACCTGCTGGCTCGCGGCCTGGAGAGTGTTGGCATGAGAGAACGTGATATCAAGGTGATCAACACCTCTGATGCTGATATGGTTTCCGTGTTTACCTCCAAAGACGTCACCTCGGCCGTCACCTGGAACCCGCTGCTAAGAGAGATCCTTGCCATGCCAAACACTCACAAGGTATTTGATTCGAACCAGATCCCCGGTGAAATCATCGACTTGATGGTTGTCAATACCGAAACCCTGAAAGAGAACCCAAAACTTGGAATGGCGCTAACCGGCGCCTGGTATGAAATCATGGCGACCATGTCACAAACGGATGAAAAGGCAATTGCCGCCCGTACTCACATGGCCAGAGCATCAGGCACTGATCTTGCCGGGTTCAACGCGCAACTGGACACCACGCGCATGTTTTTTGATGCTGCGGAAGCGGTCAAATTCAGCCGCGGCGAAGAGTTAATCAAAACCATGGAGCATGTTTCAACATTCTCTTTTGACCACGGACTGCTTGGGGCCGGCGCAGCAGATGCCGGCTTTATCGGCATCGCCTTTCCAGGTGAAAAATCGATTGGCGACAAAAAGAATATCAAGCTGCGCTTCAATGAAAGCTTTATGAATCTGGCGGCAGAGGGGAAACTGTAGTCAGCTATAAAGCGCAGCGCATTGCACCTTCCCGTGCGGCGCAATGCGCTGTCGCTTATTGCGCCCTACGCATTGACGGACTCAAATGCAACCCTGGGTTTTTCTGACCCTACTGAGAGACGAAGCGCATCAATCCCGATAATGGGCATCAATCCAGCAACGCGGCAGGGACTCACCTGACGGAAAAACCAAATCAGCTTTGCTGAAGGACTTGACATCCTGCATCTCCTCGCCGGCATGAAAACGACCGGCCACATCATCCTTATTCGGATCAAACAACGCACTCACATCGGTAATTTCCACAAGGTCATTACTTTTTTTATCTCGCAAAAACATTTCAAGTCTCCTCATTATCTGGTTTCATTTTGGCTCGCTTCCAGTATATATCATAATGAATCCCGGATACCGCTCTTTCGAACCTCAATAGAGCATATATTGACGGAAATCACTCATACCGGAATGGTTCATTCCAATGGCTTCAGCGATGAAAACCCCCAAATGAGCAGCGACTCCACACACATCCAGTGATAGACGTTACAATACTGCGCTGTTAGGATTGCCCCAACTCTCTTTTCTTCTCTCTCTTTTTTAGGTGTAAGAATGCCCAAGGTTGTTGTCTATAGCACTGATTTTTGTCCCTACTGTGTACGTGCCAAGGATCTATTGAGCCGTAAATGTGTTGAATATGAGGAGATCAGAATCGATCTGGACCATTCAAAAATGACGGAAATGGTGGAACTCAGCAAGCGGCGAACGGTACCCCAGATCTTCATTGATGATTTTCATGTTGGCGGCTTCGATGACATGGCTGCGCTGGACATGGATGGCAAACTGAACGATCTGCTCGGTATTGGTGATGAAATCGAGGAAGATGCAGTCACCTGACTCCATGCGCCTCGATAAATGGTTGTGGGCTGCGCGTTTTTTCAAGACCCGTAAACTGGCTTGTGAGGCGATCATCGGCGGCAAAGTTCACCTGCATGGCCAGCGCACCAAACCCGGCAGGGAGGTCAAGCCCGGCTCCTCGCTGCGTATTCACAAAGGAGCCCTGGAGTGGAATATCGAAGTGGTGGTGATTCCAAAACAGCGCCGCCCTGCATCCGAGGCAAGAACCTTTTATAGTGAAGATGCCGAAAGCATCTCCCGCCGTGAAGCGGTGATCGAGCAGCAGCGCATACTGCGCGCCGCCGCCCCCTCCAGAGCGGCTGGACGCCCCGGTAAACGCGACCGGCGCCTGATACACCGCTTCAAGAACAAACACTCGGAGTCCTGAGCAGACAGACAAGGCATGAAAAAACATTTTCTCTCGCAAAGACGCCAAGACCGCCAAGAAAAACCTTTGCGTCCTTTGCGTTCTTGGCAAGAGATTCTTTTAAAACTTGACTCATTTGCAAGCATTTTAGTGAATCAAGGATTCTAGTATGGATCAGGACGCCTTTCGCAAAACCTATCACGAAGTCAATGAACG
>Ga0190293_1000989_pt1 | contig 10104 bp, 7 predicted proteins | sample 48693001_MG_FD_161671 | JGI IMG/M metagenome (GOLD analysis project Ga0190293, IMG submission 161671) | Hydrothermal vent microbial mat bacterial communities from Southern Trench, Guaymas Basin, Mexico - 4869-30-0-1_MG | ecosystem: Environmental > Aquatic > Marine > Hydrothermal vents > Microbial... | reverse complement strand
TCTTCGGTTGCTTCGCTTACAGGTTCGTCAGGAACAAGTTCGGCTTCTTCCGGAACTTCAATGTCTTCGGCAACTTCTTCAGGTGCTTCTTCCGGAGCTTCAATGTCTTCGGCAACTTCTTCAGGTACTTCTTCCGGAGCTTCCAGCGGAACTTCATACTCAACCGTCAAGGCAATCAGCTGTTCAATCTGCTGCTCTTCATCGTTGCTTAATACTGCTTCCGGGTCGCCATCATGTATGGCCAGGCAGGATTCAAAGTATGCCAGGCTGGTGGCGACCGCCCACATTGCCGTGTCGTTGAACGCCTTCCCATTTTCGCGCTGTACTTCAAGAAAGCCCTCCAGGGCCTTGGCAATGTCTGCTTCCCGACCCAGCGGTTCCAGCGCGGTAGTGCCGGCAATGGTATGGATAGCAAGAATCTCATCATCACTCGCAGTACACTTGTGATCCCTTGAGATATTGTCCATCAGACCTTTGAGAACGGTAAGCTTTTCGGCCAGTTCCTTGCGCACGAGGTCTTTCAGGGTGGGTTCGGCAGGTTCCTCAATAATTGGTTCGGGTTCGATCTCCGCTTCGGCTGCGAAAGTGATTCCATCCGGTAACAGGCTGGCAAAGGACGCAGGTAATGCACCGTTCAGATTTGTCCAGTCAGCCGGGTCTCCCGCCGAAATCCTGTCAGTTAATTGGCCGACTGTTTCAATTGCGGCGGAACTCAGCTGCGAAGGCTGTTGCAGCATGCGTTGTTTCATAGCCGGTAGCATGGCTTCTGATAAACCTACAACAACACCAACATCATTGCTTGCTTCAATATTGCTTTCCAGAAGGTTGTTAAACAGGTTTTCGACGTGCCAGGCAAAATCGCCTATCTCATCCGCACCCACCATGCGCCCGCTACCCTTGAGCGTGTGGAAGCCACGGCGGATATCGGTCATTAGTTCAGAATCTGCCTGGTTCTGCATCCAGCGGGGGATGGCTTCACCCAGCATGGCAACAACAGTTTCGTATTCTTCCAGGAATACGTCCCGCAATTCGGGGTCAAGTGTAGATGGCAGGGCGGCCTCTGAAGCCTCGGGCTCTTCGGTGCCATCTGCAGGCGCTTCGGTTGGCGTTGGTGGCGGGGCAACCGGTTCGACTATCTCGATCTCACCTACCGGTAAACGATCAAGCCTTTCTTTGAGTATATCCAGGAAGCGTTCGCGATTGCTTTGCTGATCGCGACAACCGGCCAGGTAAAGCTCGAATGCCGCCACCGCATCGGTGACAGTTTCCAGCTTGTCGGGATCCATGGCGGCTTCCGACCGGGTCACCCGCAAAAGATTGCCGAGCGCATTGCGTAATTTCAGTGCCAGCGAAGCCGTGTCAGATTCACCAATTAACTCCAGGGCACCTGCAATATGCTCCATAGGGGTGCTGTAATCCGCATTTTGTTCCCCGTCAAAATGGCGCCGCACACCGTCTTGTACCTGGTGGAGGCTGATGACTGCCTCGTTCAGAAGATGTGACCGAATACGCCGTTGTTCGTGTCCGGGCAGATCGATATAGTTTGTTGATTGATCCTCGAGGAGTGGCTCACCGAGCGTCGTAATCTGCTCTTCCAGAACAGACTCCACCTGAATCAGTTTTCCTGCCAAGCCCATCAGCAGCGTGCTGCGCGACCGGTGTTCCGGGTCATGCTCGGGGTCTTCGCTGGCATCAAATGCCGGTATCAGTTCTTCTATGGACTCGGCAGAATCACCCAGCCCCATCATTTTCAACGTATCTTTAAGCCTGAGCAGGGCCTGAAGGCTTTGCCTGCGTCTTTCGGGTTCTATTTCGCCGGTTCGCAGCTCAAGATCAAGCGCATCCTTGACCAGGGACAGTTCATCGCGAACCGCCGCGCCCAGGGATTCGTATAATTCACGATTGCGGCCGGTAACGGCACCGCGCGCCCGGATCAGGGCTTCCCGGTCAGGAACCAGGTCATGCAAGTGGAAGCGTTCCCTGAGATTGTCAACGCCGGCATTGCCTGTTTTGGCCTGCGCAATATGGAACAGCAAAGCCTGGGATACGGCATCGATCGACTCGGCTTCTGTGGCGTCTTCCCCGCCTTCCGTGAGGGTTTTTATGACCATGTGCAGGCGGGCAAACAGGCGCCGCAGGTGCACGTCGTTATCGGTCACATCGTCAAGCAGACCGCCAATAACTTCAGCGGCAATCCACCACATCCGCCGCAGGTCCATTCTTTCCACCCTGCGCTGAAAGGTTTCGCAGACAGAGTGCAGGGGCGACAGCATTTCAACATTATCCTGATGCTGCAACCAGCGCAGCAGGGCGGACTCCCATTGCCGGCGCATGCGCATGGAAAATACATGGAATGACTCGTCAAATGCGGGTTCCATTTCACCGGCCTCGCGTTCGAGTTCCGGCAAGGGAATATCCAGGTTGGGAGAAAATAAGGTCGCTTCTGAAACGATGTTGGCGTTGTAGGCTGCCCGCAGTTCGTTCATAACCGGCAGCAACAAAATAGGCAGATCATGGTGACCTGCTTGCAGGCGGTCCAGGTATGATGGCAGAACGACGATGGCATCCATCAGGGCGCCGAAAGCTTTTTGATTGTCGCGAACGTTGTTGCGTTTGAGCTCATTGCAAAGCGTGATCATTTCATCGACTACGAGGGTGGCGCCTTGTAATACCAGCGCTTCGAAGGTGTATTTTAACTGGGTAAGATGCGTGGCAGTCGTCTCAACTCCATCACCGATGTAAGTGCTGTTGGCAACATGCTCGATCTGGTTTTGGATCTGGTTCAGGTGTTTATCCAGATCAGGACGTACCCAGTTCAATACCGTGCTGACGTTTGAGCTATCCAATAGCATCAGTTCACCTCCGTACTTTGCACGTTATGATGAGCGACTGGCATTGTTATTGCCGTTCTCATTCAGTCATCTTCCGGTAACTTGAAGTCGGTGACCGAATCGCTGAGCTGCATGACCAGTTCTGCCAGTTCTTCAACGGATGATGCAGCTTGCGTGCTGCCTTCAGATGCCTGGATGGAAATCTCCTGCACGCTTTTCATCAGCTCGGCAATGTCGGTAGCGGTAGTGGATTGATTCTGGGCCTCTTCCGAAATACTGGCAATCAAACTTGAGAGATCCTTGGATACAGATTCGATTTTCTCCAATGCAGTACCTGCATCTTCGGCCAGGCGGGCGCCACTAACGACCTCGGATGTGGTTGCCTCCATGGATATGACGGCCTCGTAGGTATCGGCCTGAATTGTCTGCACCAGCATTTCAATTCTGCGGGTCGCGTTGGTGGTGCTTTCTGCCAGTTGCTGGACTTCATCGGCAACCACGGCAAAACCTTTTCCGGTACCGCCGGCAGAGGCTACCTGTATGGCGGCGTTAAGTGCGAGTACATTGGTTTGTTCGGCGATGCCATTGATCAGTTCAACGATATCACCGATTTCCTGGGTGGATTCGCCCAGTCGTTTGATGCGTTTGGAGGTCTGCTGAATCTGGTCACGTATGGTGTCCATGCCACTGATGGTTTCACGGGCCTTTTCGCCACCCATGTGGGCGATGTCAACGGACTTGCGGGCTACAACGCTTGATTCGCGCGATCGCTGGGCCATGGTGTCGAATGACAGCGCCATTTTCTGCACGGTTGCAGTTGCTTCACCAACCTGCTCGGCTTGTGTAGCTGCGGCCTTGGCCAGATCTGATGTGGAACCGCGTGTTTCCATGGCTGAGCGGGCAACTTCCTGGGCCGTGTACTTGATGCCTTTGACCAGCTCGCGAAGTTGCTCAATCGCAAAATTGACAGCGTCCGCAATTGCACCGGTTATGTCTTCGCCGACCGTGGCTTGCACAGTCAGGTCGCCGTCGGCCAATGAACTCATCTCATCCAGCAATTGCAGGATGGCCTGCTGGTTTTTCTTATTGCTCCTGGCTGCAATTTTTGCCCTTCGACGTTCTGCGGACAGGAATGAGTACACCAGCATCCAGACAAGAGAAACCATCACTGCCAGGCCGAGCGCTGCGGTTGTTTGCGATGGCCATATGCGGGTTTGCGGCAGGGAGGAGATAGCGTTTTTGAGATTGGCCGCCTGGTTAAATATGTCGCGACTGTCGAGGAAGATTTCGTCCGCGGCACCACGGACCTCAAACAGATCATTGGAAGAATTGAGAATAGCTTCGATTTTCGGCTTGATTTTTACAAACTGCGATTGGACTTCACCCAGGGATCGCAGCGCCTGGGTATTGCTCACCCGCGTGACCCCCAGGCGTGTGTTACCACGCAACAGGGCGGTTAGCACCTGTTCGAAAAGAACCCTGTCCTTGCCGAGATTCTCGGCTGCAATGACAGCGTTGCTCCCGCCTTGCAGGACCTCCGATACGCGGCGCAAAATCCGATCTGCCAGCACCAGTTGACGACTGGCAAATACGATCTGGTTGGTTGGCGCACCACTCTTGATCAGGGAACGGATGCTGGCGTCGGTGCTTTTCTGCATACCAGGAATATTTTCCTGCACGATATTTCGCGCCGATGCCAATTCAAGGATCAGTGGTTCGCGGTCAAGGATGCTGGACGCATTGGCACTCATGCGATCCCAGGTCAGGTTAAGTTGTGTCATCGGCAATTCAACCGATGCCGGAGTTGAAGGTAATTTGGTTGAACTGGAGCCGAAACGCAACTTGTCCATGGCGACGGCTATCTTGTCGCGGGAATGCCCCAGCTCGACAAAAGCATCGAGGTTACCCGATGCCGATTCGCCGGCAGATTTGGCCAGTTGCTGCGAGGTAACCTGAACATCTGTTGTTATTGAGACCCATTCCTGCTCATGCTGGGCGTGGCGGGCCATCAGGAAAAATGTAGTGGCGACAAAAACCAGCGATATGATCAGCAAGCCCGTTGCCAGGTACAAAAATGCTGTGCGTGGGCCGTTTGTATTGGTGTGCTGGGTTTCCATATTATCTCTGGGCTTGCTCAGGCTGCGGCGCCATTGAGGAATTCGGTGGTGATAAACAGGGCGTCAAGATCCAGTTCCTGCCAGACGTCATTACCGGAACGGTATTGCTTGTGCACGAAACTTTTCAACGGGGAATTCCTCGGCAGTCGGGGCTTCTTGCCCTCATCGCTGACGAAATGACGTTGGCCGAACACTTCATCGACCAGCAACCCTATAGGCCGGCCCCGCAGGGTGGCTGAGAGTAGCCGTGTTTTCATGGTGACGGTAGAGCGCTCATCGTTGAGATACCAGGACAGGTCAATAATGGTCATCAGATCACCGCGCACATTGGCCAGGCCCAGTATCCATGGCTTGGTGCCGGGCACAGGTGTGAAGACCGGGATAGGTAAAAACTCGTGCACCTGTTCTATGCTGCAGGCCAGGCGGGCATCGCCGATGCGAAAAATGACACCAGCCCACTCGCCGCTGTGATCCTGCCCCCCGGTCTGACCGGGCTCGAAGGCCTGACTACGCTGCTCGTAATCCAGTAATTTTTCAAATGATGCACTGACGGCGTTCATGAGTCGTGACCCCGTGGATTATTATTCATTGTCCCGGTGATGCCGGTTAATGTTGATATCAGGCTGCCGCGTGCTGCTTGACCGCACCCAGCAACTCTTCACGTGTAAAGGGTTTGGTCAGGTACTGATCCGAGCCGACAACTCTGCCCCGTGCCATATCGAATAATCCGTCTTTACTGGTAAGCATGACAACGGGAGTGTCACGGAATTCGGCATTATTCTTGATAATGGCGCAAGTCTGATAACCATCCAGACGTGGCATCATGATATCGACAAATATAAGATCGGGCTTGTGACGGGTGATTTTAGACAGGGCTTCAAAACCGTTCTCTGCCGTAATGACTTCATAACCTTCGTTGGCGAGCATGGTTTCTGCTGAGCGACGAATGGTAGCACTGTCATCAACGACCAAAACACGAAGTTGTTTTGCCCTTACCGGGCTTTCAGCATTCTCTGCTGTTGTGTTCAATTGTTCCTGGCTCATAGTATCTTCCCTGGTTGCGCGACGTTTACAACGATTCCGTTCATTGCATACCGCCCGTTAATGAGGCCATAGCTTCCCCCCCCACTCCGATGCCTTGCAGTTAGTTTACCCTTAGAAATGAGAGGTTTCCAGCCTGTTGTATTTTTTTAGGAATGTTCCTCATATCATTGAGCACCAACATAATTAATAATTTAAGAGTTTTGTACAGCTGGAATCGAATCGGCTGGCGCATGATAATAGGGCACAACCGGGATGGGTACGCTAATGTCTGAAACTGAAAAATTAAACTCTCAAAGCTTAAAAACCGGCGTGGTCATGGATCCCATCGGTGACATCAAAACGTACAAGGACTCTACCTTTGCGATGTTGCTGGAGGCGCAGCGCCGCGGCCATACGCTGTACTACATGGAACCCGGGGACCTGTTTGCCAAAGACGGGCGGGTGTATGCGCTGATGCAACAACTTGAAGTCCGCGACAATACCAACGACTGGTTCAGCCTGACCGCTGTTGGCAGCAGGCCGCTGGATGAACTGGATATTGTGCTGATGCGTCGTGATCCGCCATTTGACATGAACTATATCTACACCACCTACATGCTTGAGTTAGCCGAAAGTGCCGGCACACTGGTGATTAACCGGCCACAAAGCCTGCGGGATTGTAATGAAAAGTTCTTTATTACCCACTTCCCGCAGTGCTGCGTACCGATGGTTATCAGCAGCCAGTCTGACCTGATTCGCGAGTTTGTTTCGCAACATGGCCGCTGTGTAGTCAAGCCGCTGGACGGGATGGGTGGAGAGTCCATTTTTCAGGTCAGTGATACGGATATGAATCTTAACGTGATCCTGGAAACCATCACCCGGCACGACTCAAGGCCGGTGATGGCGCAGAAATATATTGATGAAATTTCCGAGGGTGACAGACGCATACTGATGGTTAACGGCGATCCGGTGCCCTTCGCACTGGCACGTTATGCAGGAGAGGGCGATTTTCGCGGCAACCTGGCCAAGGGTGGTAGCAGCAAGGGCGTGCCATTGAGTGAGCGGGAGCGCTGGATATGTTCACAGGTCGGGCCTGAGTTGAAAAAACGTGGCATCCTGTTTGCCGGCCTGGATGTCATCGGGGACTGGTTGTCCGAGGTCAATGTTACCAGTCCGACCTGTATACGTGAGCTGGACGAAGAGTTCGGCTTGAATATTGCAGGGCAGCTGTTTGATGCTGCCGAGGCAAAAATCAGGGGATCACAAGAGCAATAATGTACGTCCTTCAAACCAGTAATGACCGGTTTGCCGTCAGTATGATGCTGGCGCTCGGTTTTCATGCGCTGGTTTTACTGGGAGTAGGATTTGCACTCGATTTCAAACCCTTGACCCACCCGTTGGAAACACTCGATGTGGTGCTGGTGAACTGGAGATCCGAATCGAATCCCGAAGATGCTGATTTCCTGGCCCAGGCCTCACAGCAAGGTGGTGGTGAGTCCACCGAGGCCAACCGTCCGTCGCAGGAAAATACCGGGGCGGCACCGGGACCGGCAGATGGTGCTGACCCGCTGGACCAACAGGAGCAGGCCTCCAGCGTGACCGACGCGGAACGCGAACAAATACTGATCGAAGATGACAAGGCTGAGTTTTCGCAACAGATTACCAGCATTGAACAGCCCGACACACCGGTCCCCAGCGCTGCCATGTTGATGCAGGAGAGCATGACAATGGCCAGACTCCAGCCCGGCATTCAACGCGACCGGGATTCCAAATCAAAACTACCCCGGCGAAAATGGATTTCGGCCAATACCAAAGAATATGAATTCGCGGCATACATGCAAGCCTGGGTCGCCAAGGTGGAAAGGGTTGGTAACCTCAATTATCCGGAAGAGGTCAGGCGCCTGATGCTGGTGGGCGACCTGGTCATGACGGTGGGCATCAATCTGGATGGCAGCGTGGAGAGCATCGATATCTCGCGTAGCTCCGGGTTCCCCCAACTGGACCAGGCGGCAACCCGTATCGTGCGTCTGGCCGGGCCTTACTCACCATTGCCGGAGTATATCTCTGCCACTGTCGATGTCCTGCATATAACACGCACCTGGCGCTTCTCGCGTGACTTTAAGGGGTTAAACTAGGCTGCAGGTTCCGTTCTTTTTTATCGAAAAAAACTGCCCACAGATTACACAGATTACACAGATTATTTCTTGTTCAGCAAACTTCATCTTGTTTCCTGATAGTAAGCTCTGGGGCCTACTAATCCATTCCACTATGTATTACCGCTCTTGCTCTTAATCTGCGTAATCTGTGTAATCTGTGGGCAAGCTCTTTTCATATTTTGAATATACTCCACATCGTTGCTTGAAATAGCTGGCAACTGGACTAGACTTTAATATATGGGCAGTAAATTTCAAGATGTGGTTAGTGGTTATCTGCAACAGCAATTGCTGATTGCCATGCCCGCCATGGCCGACCCTAATTTTTCACGAAGTGTGACCCTGATGTGCCAGCATAATGAAGAGGGTGCGATTGGCATTACGATTAATCGTCAGTCGGATTTCACCCTGGGTGAGCTTTTGTTCCAGCTTAATATTTCCTGCGAGAGCCAGGAGGTATCTTCAATGATGGTGCTGGAAGGCGGCCCGGTCAGCCCTGACCGTGGGTTCGTTTTACATACCCCGGTTGAAGGCTTTGATTCAAGCATCAAGATCAATGATGACATCATGGTGACGACCTCACGGGATATTCTGGCCGCCATTGCGACCGGCAACGGCCCGCAGCAGTTCTTGGTCGCGCTTGGTTACGCGGGTTGGGCTGACGGACAGCTGGAGTCGGAAATGCGCCAGAACGCGTGGCTGTCGGTACCGGCAGACAAGGGCATCCTGTTTGAATCGGAAGTGCAAAACCGATGGGAAAAAGCAGTCGGCACACTTGGCATCAACATCAATGACCTGCATGGGGTTGGCGGGCATGCCTGATGAAAAAATCAGGCCATCGGGTACATTACTAGCATTTGATTTTGGCCATCGCCGCATCGGTGTTGCCGTCGGTCAGACACTGACGGGCTCAGCCAATGCTTTGGCAGTGGTACCCGTTGCTAACAAGCCCGACTGGCAGGCGATCAGCAAATTATTAAGTGAATGGAAGCCCGTGGCGGTGGTGGTTGGTTTACCCCTGGCCGCTGATGGTGGTGAAACCGATATGTCAAAGGATGCCCGGCGCTTTGGCCGCCAACTGGAAGGCCGTTATGGAATGTCGGTATGGTACGAGGATGAACGCCTGACATCGTTCAGTGCCGAGCAAAGGTTCATCGATGCCCGCAGCAGGGGAAGTATGCGGCGCAAAGACGCTGCACTGAAAGACGCGATGGCAGCACAGATCATTCTTGAAAATTGGTTGCAGTCTGAATAATGCTGTAAAAAAAACCGCTCCGCGCTGAAAGAGGGCAAACAGCGGGAGCGGCGGAAGCAATGTCGGGAACGTCGGTCAGACGATGATCAGGGAGAAAATATCCCGACTTTGCTTGTTCTACAATTCACTTCAATACTTATGACGCATCTAACTGTCAGTTCGTTACAAAGCAAATTTTTTATAACCGAAATGTCATGGTCAGTATTCTGGACAACAGGCTGACGGGATGGTTGTGCTTATAGTCATGGTCTGCGGTGAATGGATTGGATCGAGGGGTGAAACGAATTTCGCCTACAAAGCAAGGCAAAAGAAATTGAGAATAAGTGAGACCGGGAATCGGTTAAAACCACACATCTTCAAGGCTCGCACAATTCACCGGGGGTTGGATACTCCTCCTGAGACCGTGAGCCGACAAGGATGTCGGCGACCGAGCGCGCCACGGATGGCCTTGCAGCGTGTCTCAGGAGGAGTATCCAACTGCCGGTGAATCCCTGATCGAATCCTTTAAGAACCGTGCTAACTGAACGCCGGGCTACGGGTTATGCACAGGATGTGCGGTACTTCGCGATGGAGCACATGGATGTGCGGCGCGAAGCCTCTCAGTCTCGAATTGCATATCAAATTCCGATTCTACAAGTTCGGCACCAACTGAACGCCAGGCTACGGGTGCCTCCCCCTTGGGACACGCTTCAAGCCCGTCCATGGGATCGCTCGGTCGCCGACAT
>Ga0190293_1000988_pt1 | contig 10112 bp, 11 predicted proteins | sample 48693001_MG_FD_161671 | JGI IMG/M metagenome (GOLD analysis project Ga0190293, IMG submission 161671) | Hydrothermal vent microbial mat bacterial communities from Southern Trench, Guaymas Basin, Mexico - 4869-30-0-1_MG | ecosystem: Environmental > Aquatic > Marine > Hydrothermal vents >... | reverse complement strand
TTATTGGTTTTGCCTTTTTGTAGAAGGTTGTTGGCTTCTTATAAAATTTAGTTACTTTCTTTTTGATCACAGGTTTGTTATCTGGAGCCAGAGAAAGCTCGGGAGTCTGAGGTGGATCGTTTGCCGGGCGTATGACTCTGAATTCAGGGGATCTTGCCGTCAGTGCTGCATGTTCGATCCTGACATAATAATTTCCGGGATTGATACCTGATAAAGGATAATTGAATGCGGGGCCGGTTATTGGAAAATTTTTCTTCAGGAAAATAATTATAGAATTATCGATTCTGCACAATTTGATATTTACTACACCGATGATCCCTGTGGTTTTCCAGGCTATCCGGATATTTTCATTCTGAGTGTATTCACCTGCTTTGGGGCTGGTGACACTGATGCTCTGACCGAAAGTAAAACTGATGACTAATACAAGTATTGAGACTGTCAATAAGATTTTTTTCATTTATCCTCCATGATCTAATAAAATAAAAGATTTTAAATTATATCTCAATTAATTTAAAAAATAATCGGTGAATGCATTAAGTCTTTATTCAGCACCTGATCAAATTGTGAGGAGGTGTTTTTCCAGTTTTTCCATTGCAACTTTTAAATGGGATGTGGGTAGAGCAGAATGGACAATTCTGAACAGCCCTTTTTTCTGATGGCCGAAGCCTGCACCGGGAGTCAGCAGGACACCAGTTTTTTTATATATTTCGATCCAGAGATCCTCCTGTCCCTGATCTGTATCCTGACCTAAATATCTGGAAAGATCCGCCCATATAAACAAACTCCCTCTGGCGGGGACATAAGGGAGACCGATCCTTCTCAATGTTTTCACCACCTCTTTATAACTGCTTGTTACCTGTTTTTTGTTCTCCTGAATATACTTTTCCAGGAAGTTGTCCCGCTTGAACAATTCACCGATCATCCATTGTGTATGGTTGGATACCATGTGGGGGATGTTCCCGTTCCGGAATGCATTCATTAAATCCTGATTGAGAGAGTGGATTATTCCGAATCGTAATCCGGACATTGCAAAATCTTTGGACAACCCGTACCAGAGATGGAGATATTCACTTCCGAGATCGTTCATGACGTTAGCAAAGGAGGAATAATTATAATCCTCTTTGTAATCAGCCGAAATAAAAGTGTCTGAAGTGTCTATCTGCGAAAATGCATATATCTCATTAACGACCATATGCACCCCGTTCTTTATACACCACTTTGCCAGTTCTATGAGCTGTTTTCCCTGATACATGCATCCGGTCGGATTATCGGGTGAGGTGATCAACAATATTTTGAAATTCTTCCCTTTTGCCCCGAGTTCTTTTTTAGTCTCTTCCAATACCTGGATGGTAACGGGTGCTGCAGAGCCGGTCTCCTCTATATTAAAGTGGGTCTGCAGGTCATACCGTTCCAGCCCGCTTTTTATTCCTATGTCACCGGTGTATACCGGATACGAGGGGGCTGGGATAACAACTACATCTTCTTTGTCTGCAAGGATGAAGGAACTGAGCTCAATAATGGCAGCGGCCCCGGCGGAGAATCCAATAGTGCCGGGATCTACGGGACATTTACAAAGATACTTTTTCATAAAGAGGGCTAGTGTGTCCCTCACTTCAGGATGGCCTGCAGGGTCTGTATAGTTTAATACCCAATCGGGGATCGAATTACTTGAGGAAATATCTGTCAATTCCTTCCTGATTGTGCCGGACATCAGATGATTCTCTGCCACATTTAAGAGGAAGGTCCCGTCCGGATTGGTCTCAGGGTCATAAAGGTTTTGAGAGGCTTCGAAGAACAGCTCCATATCTACTCTGGCAGGACTACCCGCCAGTTTTTCACCTCTTGAGGATAAAGTGTTATTGTTCATAAGGTTAAAAATTATATCACAATCAGATAATAGGGCGGAGGAGAAGCGGACTTTATCTTATAGTGTCGAGGAAGAACTTTGCTATCTCCTTTCCCCCCATATCCCAAATTCCGCATAGGCTGAATGCTGTGACTTACCGTGGAGGGGTAATTTTTTTACTGACATGAGGATTATCTTTTATATAGAATCTCCACAATTTATTCTTATATTCTTCTGCATAATCGATGCCGATCCGTTTGGCTTTGATAATTTTGTTGTCAGGGATCTTTTCTTTAGGAGGTTCGATCCATATTGTATTTCCTGTAAGGCCAACACCATTCTGATCTCTTGTTATCTTTAAAGCTGAACATAATTTCCCGGGGCCGGAGGTTAAGTTTAAAAAATCATTTGAATTTCTTCTCTTTTCCATTATTTCGATTCCACTTACCGGCTCCAGTGCGCGGATCAGTATTGCATGTGCATCATTATCCATGCCGGTTACGACATTGAACAGGGAATGGAGGCCGTAAATAAGATATATATATCCAATTCCTCCCATGTGATACATCACTTTGTTCCTTGTTGTCCTCTTCCCGCCATAAGCATGGGAGGCCTTATCTACTTTACCCAGGTAGATCTCAAGTTCTACGATTTTCCCGCTGGCCAATTCACCATCTATATTTGTGTGAAGTGTTGCTCCGAGGAGGCCAATAGCAACCTCAAATGTATCATTCAGATAAAAATTCCTGTCAAATTTCATTTTGTTCATCAATGATCATTCTAACCTATATAGGATCTTGTTGAAAAGTTATATAAAGTAGTTGGGTCATTCTCAAGTGTGGGCATTTTGGAAAGGGCAGGACAGACAATCCGGTTGAATATAGATCGCTGTATACATAACATACAAAATTGTAGATTACTTCCCCTCTAACTAGTATAATGAAAGCGATAGCCCGGAAGGAGACAATTCAAAAGTTAAATGACACTATACTTAAAGCTGCATGAAATTGATATTCGGAAAATCCTGATGAAGTATGGTCTGAAACTTTCAGATTACAAATTTATTGAAGTCGGATCGGGGAATACAAACTATCTGGTGAGATCAGAACAAAATCAATTCATTCTTACAATTTTTGAGATCGGACATATTCGTACAGAAAAATTGTGTAGACTGCTGCATTTATTAGACAAATATAAATTCCCGACCAACCATATTCAAAAATTGGTGAATGGAGATGAAATAACAAGCTATCAGGGAAAGCCGGTCCTGCTTAAGCCATATATTGCAGGACAGGTGGCATACAAATTAGATGATGATATGTTAAGTCAGGTGGGATCCGCAATTGCCGGGCTTAATGAGATACCGGGCCCTGATTATTTACCTGATCATCATGAGTATGGTTTAGAAACATTTCCACGTGTAATGAATAAAGGTATCAATTTCGAGTATGAGAAGTTGGTGGAAGAAAAATATAATTTTCTAAAAAAAACAATTCCATCCGGATTACCTCGTGGTTTGATCCATGGGGATGTGTTCATCGATAATGTGCTTTTTCAAGGAGATAAATTCAAAGCCATTATAGATTTTGAGGAAGCCTGTGTTTATTACAAAGTTTTTGACCTGGGGATGGCAGTTGTGGGGATGTGTATAGAGGGATCGGAAATAATCTTGCCGAAAGTACGAGCCCTGGTGAAAGGATATCAAATGATCAGAATGCTCGAGAACGCTGAGAGAGAAATCCTGCAATTATTTGTTGAATATGCAGCACTTGCGACCTCTTCATGGCGATTCTGGAAGTATAATATTGATACACCTATAACTGAGTTGTCTCAAAGATATATAGAAATGGCTAATATTTCGAAAGCAGCCGGAGCAATATCCAATGAAAAATTTATGAAGGAGATCTATAGATGACCACATTGTATGTAAGTGTTCCCCATAAGTTGTCACGGGAAGAAGCAACACAGAGAATAAAGGGATTACTGAGCCAGATGAAGAGGGAATACGGGGATAGTATTAAAGATCTTGATGAAGATTGGAGTGGAGACTTTTGCCGGTTCAGGTTCTCGATCATGGGATCTTCAATATCCGGGACTCTGGACATCCTGAGTGATGAGGTTCGCATAAATGGTGATCTTCCATTTGCTGCAAGTTTTTTTAAGGGCAAGATCGAAGAGACCATCAGAGAAAAAGCATCCGGCCTGCTCCGGTGAAACCCGAATTCAAGGACCAGGTGAAAAGGTAAAAATAAAAAGTGATATGGAACTGGTGAGAGGCAAGAGGCTGATAAAGTATATTGTATATATAGATTAGGAGGTCATATTGAAAATCCTGAAAACTATTATTATTCTGGTAATTATTATCCCGTTTCTTTCCTGTAAACTGATAAATGAGAGTGAGGATAACTCTATAGAGGGATCAGAAGAGATCCGGATCTTTCCTTCGGATAACCCGTGGAACACAGATATAACAGATTCACAGGTTCATGCCGACTCGGAAAAATTTATTGCTTCCATCGGGGCGGAGAAAAATATTCACCCCGATTTCGGGACTGTCTGGAATGGTGCCCCGAACGGGATCCCATATGTTTTTGTCCCCGGCTCAACACAATTTGTGAATATATATTTCACCGCTTATGGCGATGAGAGTGATCCCGGCCCTTATCCTGTACCTGATGATGTCCCTGTAGAAGGTGGAGATAACGGCACAGGGGACAGGCATGTTATCGTAATAGATACTGACAATAAAATGCTATATGAATTATACAGGGCCTTTCGGGTGGCGGACGGATGGGAAGCAGATAGCGGGGCGAAGTGGGATCTGACCTCTAATGAGTTAAGGCCGAAATACTGGACATCCGCAGATGCAGCAGGTCTCCCGGTGTTTCCGGGTCTGGTGAGGTATGATGAAGTTTCGGAAGGTGAAATTAATCATGCACTCCGGTTCACGGTCAGTAGAACACAAAGAGGATTTATTTATCCTGCAAGACACTATGCATCAAATAGTTCTGATCCTGCTCTTCCTCCGATGGGATTGAGATTAAGATTGAAAAAGAATTTTGATATATCCGGATTTTCGGAACAGAACCAGGTAATCCTGAATGCATTAAAGAAATACGGGATGATCGTTGCAGATAATGGCGGAGACTGGTTCATATCGGGATCTCCTGATGAAAAATGGGATGATGATGATCTCAATCAGCTTAAGAATATTAAAGGGAAGTATTTCGAAGTGGTTTATACGGGAGAGATCGAGAGGTAGAGGATGAAAAGGAAGAAGGCCCGCTACCTCCCTGAAAAAATCTCCATGATCCTCCGGGAAGAGCTAGTGAAGGCTGCAGACAAACTTGCCCTTAAGTTCTGAAATGCATAGGATGTGGAAGCGGTTTTAATTTGATCTAATTGTAGGGGGTCAGTTTCCAGGTGAAAACTCCTCCTTTCTCATCCGTGTAAGATCCCTGAAGGGTGGAACCGGAGGAAGGGAGTGCAATTCCGAAGGCCTCGGCCGCGATACTTTCCCTGTCGGGGTTTTTTATCACATCCGGGAACATCTCTTTCAGATCAAGTTTGTAGTGAATCGTATCTTTCCATTTTTTTACATTTCTGAATCGTGCTGAGCCGGACCTTGAATAGAGCAGCTCTCCAAAAGAGGTGAAAAGTAAAATTATTAGTAATAGCAAAATTATTAGTTTTTTCATATTTCTGCTCCCTAAAGATTTAGTATGATAATTTTAACAAAACAAATTATATAAAACCACAATGGTAGCGATAAGTTCTCGCTGTTCCTGAAAAAATAGAAATGGGCAGGTATTTATTGAAGAATCAAACCTATACATTCTCTTTTTTATATTATTAGCAAGATTATTCAATCTCATTGTCAAAATAATAATAGGAGAAGAAAAATAAACGATTTATCAATAGTTCTCGAGTTCCAGTATTTTGACGGATGCCCCAACTCCGCTATTTCTTTAAACAATCTTAAGGAATTAGTGGAGGAGGGAATAATTCCGGAAAATATGATAAAAATATCTAAAATTCCAAATGAGAATGCTGTCGAAAGCTTTAACTTTCAGGGCTCTCCGACTATATTAATGAAGGGTATTGATATTTATACAGGAAAAAAACCGGATACATTTAGTTATAGCTGCAGGGTTTATGAATTTGATGGAGATCGTACCGGAATAATACCAAAAGATTTCATCAAAGAAAAATTAAAAGAGTTATCAGTGTAAATAACTTTCCTGCGAAATTCTCCATTTATCAGTGTTTTTAGTATTAATAATTGTTTATGTTTAACCGTTGATTACTTTTTACTAATTTGATATATTAGCAGCACCAAGGGGACCTGTGAAATAAGTGGATAATCATTTAGAAGAGATACTGGTAGAACTAAAAACCCATGATATTAAATTCATAGTTTGCGGTGGAGTCGCTGCTGTTCTACACGGAGTTGAGAGGATGACTGTGGATATAGATATCTCACTGGATCTGGATAAAGCAAATCTGGAAAAGTTCCTTTATGTTCTAAAAAAAATGAATTTAAAGCCGAGGGTTCCAATCCCGCCTGAGTCAATTTTAGATCCTGAAAAAAGAAAGAAAATGATCGAGGAAAAGGGAGCTCTTGTTTTTACATTTATTGATCCTGACAAACCTTTTCGGCAGATTGATATATTTCTGGAAGACAATAAATCTTACAATCAATTAAGCCCGGATATTGAAAAGATCAGCATTGGTAGTACAGAGATCAATATTTTATCAATTAAGAAGCTTATAGAAATGAAAAAAGATATCGCTCCCCCCAGAGGCAAGGATTTGTTGGACATCAAAGAATTGGAACTGATTCTAAAACAAAGGAATTCAAATGGCTGAAAAATTAAAAGATAAAAAAAGTAATACAAAAATTGCAGATCAATTTGATATTCAATTAAACAATCTGTCAAAAAGTGATTTTGACGGGCATACGGAATTCAGGAATTTATCTTACGAAGAGAGACTTATGTGGTTATCCCGGGCAGTTCAGTTTTCAAATAAATATTCGAAATCCAGGAAGATTTAGAGATTATTTTAATGGAGGTCGTACCGGAATAATACCAAAAGACTTCATCAAAGAAAAATTAAAGAGTTATTGAAATATAAACTTTCCCGTCCTCTTTCTCACAGAAAGCAACTCTGCATGGCATTGGGTTATTGAACTAAATAGTTGGAGCTGGTAATTTGAAATAATTTTATTTTTAAGACATTATTAAGTGAGCTGAAGTGTTAGTGAAAATGGATATGCAGGAGGATTAATATGAGAAAATCTGCTGCCTCTCATGGAGGAGCTGCAATGGTCTCAATGTTAGTTGGAATAATACTGGTTGAATTTGTAAAGCCCGGATTTCCTGGTTTATACAAATTTTTTGAAAGCTTCAGCTTGGGAATCTCTAATCTTGTTAATAGCATCTTCAATATCCATACAGATCCGGCTGTTTTCACTTCAATCTTTATAGTTTTTCTGATTGGGGCTCTGTGGGGAATCGCCTACGGTATTGTCAGGCACAAAACCAATCCATAAATATGGCTGTGAAACTAACTTATAAAGAATTAGAAAAAAAGATTAGTGATCTGGAGAAAGAAATAACCAGATTGAACAGATCTGAAGCGGATTACAAAACTATTTTTAAATATTCTCCTGTGGCAATTATATCAGTAGATTTGAATGGAAAGATCCTTGATTTAAATGAGAGATTGCTTGAGTGGTTGGGATATGAATCTGAGGAGTTGGTAGGGAAGAATTTCGCAGAACTTGAATTTATGCCCGCTGAATCAAAAGCGAAGGTCATGGAAAAGTTTATACTGAGGATGAAAGGAGAGAAAGTCCTCCCTTACAGTGTTGATGTCATCACAAAATCGGGAGAGCAAAAGGTCGGACAGGTAGTTGCAGAAACCATTAAAGATCGTGATGGAAAGGTTGTAAAAGATCTGGTAATGATATCGGATATTTCCGAAAAGCATAAGGAACAGGAAGAGTTCTATGAATCCCTGAAAAAGAGCTGGGCATTCTATCAGGCAATACCGGATCTTATTTTTATTATAACAAAAGACGGCACTTTTATTGATTTTAAAGCCGATCACGATTCTGATCTGGCTTTATCGACAGATCAGATAATCGGGAAAAATATTCGTGATTCCGGATTTTCCGAAAAATACCTTAACTTGATCAATCAAAATATTAAAAAAGCGATCAAGAGTGGTGATGTCCGTACTTTTGAGTATGAGATGTTGACCTCTCATGGTATCGGGATCTATGAATGCAGAATGGTCAGGCTGAATAAAAAGGAGTTATTGGCAATTGTAAGGGACATAACAAAACACAAGAGAATAAAAGATGAGTTAATATTGAAAAATGCTGTATTTGAGGCCAGTCTTGCAGCAAACAGCACAGCAGATGTAAATGGAAACATTACTCATGCAAATCAGTCATTTTTAACAATATGGGGATTTGATAGTGAAGATGAAGTGATAGGAAAGCCTGTTCCATACTTTTTCCAAAATGAAGAGGATGCGGTACCGGTATTTGAATCTTTGAATAAAGCAGGTGAGTGGAAAGGTGAATATATTGCCAGAAAAAAAAATGGAAACACCTTCATTTCTCAGGGATTTGCCTCGCTTGTTCATGATTCTTCGGGAAAGGTTTTAGGATATCAGTCTACCGTTCTTGATATCAGTGCTAGAAAAAAATCGGAAAAAGCCATTCGTAATAGTGAAAAGAGGTATCGGTCTTTATTTGAAGACAATAATGATGCTATATTTATTTTTAACCTGGAAGGTATACATCTGGAGGCGAATCTCAAAGCTGCAGAGATGCTTGGTTGTTCTGTCAAAGATCTTATTGGGAAGCCAGCTACAGATTTTATTGCAAAAAAAGAAAAAGAGAGCAGCAGTGGAAAAATAGAATCATTATTAAAGGGGAAAAAACTTCCAGTATATGAAAGGATATTCAGGAGATTTGATGGCACAGAATTCCCCGGAGAGATCAATGTTTCATTAGTATATGATAATGAAGGTAAACCGATCCATTTTCAGAGTATTGTCCGTGATATTACTAAACGTAAACAGACTGTTCTTGATGCTGAAAAAAGGCAGAAATTACTGGAATCTTTTCTGAATAATATACCTGAGGCGATTGTACTCCTTGATTCGTCCCATCATATAGTAGAGTGGAATCCCGGAGCTGAAAAAATGTTCGGGTATTTGCATGAAGAGGTGGTAGGAAAAAATATTGATGATCTTATTACAGATGGGGAATATCTGAAGGAAGCAAAAAAATTCACAAAAAAAGTTTTATCAGGGGAAGCAGTTTATCCTCATGAAACTGTCCGGTACAGAAAAGATGGTTCACCGGTGAATGTTATTGTGTCCGGATCTCCTGTGAAAACAAGAGGGAAACTGCAGGGAATAATCGGAATTTATATTGATATATCAATGAAGAAAAAAGTTGAAGAAGAGTTGCAAAAAGCAGACAAACTGGAATCGTTGGCTATCCTGGCTGGTGGTATTGCTCATGACTTTAATAATATACTGGCTTCTATCCTGGTAAACATAGGACTTTTTGAACTTTATAAAGATGATGATTCCAAACGTGTTTCAAAGTTAAAAGAGATGGAGTCAGCTATTTTAAGAGCTAAAGATCTTACACAGCAACTTCTTACTTTTTCCAAAGGTAATGCTCCGATAAAAAATCCTGCATCTATCAATGAACTTCTTAAAGAGACAGTGAACTTCACTTTAAGCGGTTCTAATGTTAAGTGTGATTTCCATATTTCTGAAAACCTCAGGGAAGCTGAAATCGATAAAGGACAGATAAGTCAGGTTATCCAGAATATAATTATTAATGCGGTTCAGGCAATGCCGGAGGGCGGGACGATCAGTGTGAGTGCTGAAAATCTTGACGAAAAAGAGATAAAAGATCTTCCTCTGAATAAAAACAGATATATTAAAATGGAGTTCAAAGATCAGGGGATCGGTATTCCGGAATCTCAATTGAAGAATATTTTCGATCCGTTTTTCACGACCAAGCAGAAAGGGGGAGGCCTGGGTCTTGCAACAGCTTTCTCTATAATAAAAAATCATGACGGTTTTATCACCGTAGAATCAGAATTGGGGAAATCAACGACTTTTTGTGTTTATTTGCCGGCTTTGAAAACAAAAGAACTGAAAAAAGATAAAAAGGAGAGTGGTATTGTTTCGGGCAAGGGGAAAATACTTTTAATGGATGATGATGAAA
>Ga0190293_1000987_pt1 | contig 10113 bp, 7 predicted proteins | sample 48693001_MG_FD_161671 | JGI IMG/M metagenome (GOLD analysis project Ga0190293, IMG submission 161671) | Hydrothermal vent microbial mat bacterial communities from Southern Trench, Guaymas Basin, Mexico - 4869-30-0-1_MG | ecosystem: Environmental > Aquatic > Marine > Hydrothermal vents > Microbial... | reverse complement strand
TTTGGATGATAAAAATATAGGTTTAGGAAACGAAAAGGCTTTGAATCAGTTGATTGCGCATCATGGTGTTGTTTTTCAACCGGATAAAAAGATGGTTTGGGTTTCAGCAAATCCATATCAATTGGGTGTATTTGTAGCTTTTCAGCTGGATAGTGTTTTTAATAATTTGCAGAATAGAACAAGCACTTTTTCTATCTCTGATAAACTTATTGCAAAAGATTCATTTGTAGATACCCAAAGTTTTAGGGATTATGAAAACTATAAAATCATGAAGACAGAGGTGCAACATGCTATTAAGAATGAGAAGAAGATTTCTCCGGATGAATTGAATAAATTTATAAAATTGAATCCCAATTCATGGGAGGTTTATTACCTTGTGGGCGAATATTTGTATCAACAAAAATATTATAGTGCTGCCTTAAATGAATTTAATATTGCATTGACAAAAGAGATCTCTACAATTCCTCATAAAGAGAAAGCGGAAGAGTATATTAAAAAAATTAAAAGGAAATTAAATGATTCCTGAAATAGAAAAAAGATCCCAATCTGAAATTAAAGAGTTTCAGGAGAATGAATTGAGGTTATTATTAAAATATTTAAATAGCAACTCTCCTTTTTATAAAAAAAGGTTTAAAGAGCAGCAGATCGATATAACTGCCATAAAGAAACTGGAAGATCTTACAAAAATTCCGGTAACTACCAAAGATGATCTGCAAAAGTTTAATAACGATTTCTTTTGTGTAGATACTTCAAAAATAGTAGATTATGTTACTACTTCGGGAACTACAGGAAAGCCTGTTTTTTTCGGTTTAACCGATAAAGATCTGGATAGACTTGCATATAATGAAGCGATATCATTTGCATGTTCTAACGTATCAGAAAATGATATAATTCAGTTAATGACTACCATTGACAGACGTTTTATGGCTGGTTTGGCCTACTTTTTAGGAGCAAGAAAATTAAGTGCAGGAATTATAAGGGTAGGAGCAGGGATACCGGAATTACAATGGGATTCTATCAATAAGTTTAATCCAACTTATTTGATAACCGTACCATCTTTTTTATTGAAGCTTATTGAATATGCTGAAAACAATGATATTGATATCAATAAAAGTTCTGTAAAAGGAGCTATTTGCATAGGTGAACCTTTAAAAAATCAGGATTTTAGTTTAAATGTACTATCACAAAAAATTAAGAGTAAATGGAATATTGATCTTTTTTCAACTTATGCATCTACCGAAATGGGTACCGCTTTTGCAGAATGTGAATACCAGCAGGGTGGTCATCAGCATCCGGAATTGATCATTATTGAAATATTAGATGAAGATGATAATCCTGTTGGAGAAGGAGAAGAAGGAGAACTGGTAGTAACAACTTTGGGAGTAGAAGCGATGCCTTTGTTACGATTTAAAACGGGAGATATTGTAAAAGCACATAATGAACCTTGTAAGTGTGGTAGAAATACACTTCGGTTAGGTCCGGTAGTTGGTAGAAAAAAGCAAATGATCAAGTATAAGGGGACTACAATTTATCCTCCTGCAATGCATAATTTACTGAATGATTTTTCAGAGATTGAGAACTATATCATTGAAATCGATAACAATGAAATAGGTACGGATAAAATAACAATAAAAATTGGTGCTAATTTAGTTTCTGAAGATCTAGTTGAAAAACTAAAAGATCATTTTAGAGCTAAATTGAGGGTATCTCCACAAATTGAATTTGTTTCGGTAAAGGAGATTAATATATTAAGGTTTCCAAAAATGAGCAGAAAACCATTGCTTTTTATTGATAAGAGAAAGAAAAGAACTGACTAAATGGAAGAGATTTTTAAAACCATTGCGCCTTATTCTCAAAGTCAGATTGAAGAAACTTTAGTCTGGTTGGAGAGTAGTGTTGAATTTATCAAAGGGGTGCAGTATTTCTATCCAAAATGGACAAAAGAAAAGGTGATTAAAAAACTCAAAGCATGTAATACCTGTGCTGATTTTCAGGTGACATTTATTGAAATGATCATCAAAAATTCCATAAACAACACCATGGATTCCTTTGAAATTATTGGTTTGGATAAAATTGATACTACAAATTCATTATTCATTTCCAATCATCGTGATATATTTTTGGACTCTGCATTGTTGCAAAACCATTTGTATGATATTGGCCGGCCTTTTACGGAGATCTCACTGGGTGACAATTTGATGGTGAATGATACCATGAAAGCTGTAGCCAAATTAAACAATATGTTTACGGTTTTTAGAGGAGGTAAAAGGATGGAGCAACTGAAGAATTCAGTCAATTTATCCAAATATATCCGTCATTCTATTACAGATAAAAAAGTATCTTCATGGATCGCTCAGGGAAATGGGAGAACAAAAGATGGTAATGATGTTACCGCTACCGGTTTGATAAAAATGCTTTTGTTAAGTGGGGGTGCAGATATCAAAAACTCTTTAGCCGAATTAAATATTGTGGTTTCAACTATTTCGTTTGAATATGAACCTTGTGCTTTTGAAAAAGCGCATGAATTAAGCCTTTTAGATGAAGAAGGAACTTATCATAAAAAAGAATTCGAAAATATAAGTAGTATTTTAAAAGGAATACATGATCATAAGGGACAAGTGAAGCTAGTTTTTGAAAAATTAAATGTGGACAATATTGAGTTTACCAATAATAGAAAAAAAGATGTTATTAAAATTACTGAGGAGATAGACAAAATTGTTTATAAAAATTTTCAATTATGGAAAACAAATTATATGGCCTATGATCTTTTATTGAATGACTATAAGTATCAAAAATATTATAACAGGGAAGATGTTGTAAATTTTAAAAATTATTTAAAACGATCTGATAATGAAGATATTTATTACAGATTGCTAAAAATGTATACAAACCCGATTTATAATAAAAATAAGTTCCTGTAGGATCAATAAATTACACCAGCCTTGTCTTCTTCAAAAAACCATAATGATTATTGAGTAAATAATTTCAGGAAGTATTTATTGTTATTTTTTATAAAAAAATCAATATATTACCTAATATATTAGTAAATTTATACTTCAATTGATGGCGAAATTATTGTGATGAAACCAATTTGTCATTAATATTAATCCCTAAATATTATACGTCATGAGAAGAAATCTAACTATAGTTTTATTGTTGGCAATATCTTCAATTTTTTCACAAAAAATGAAAATAATTGAAGGAAGTACTGATAATATCAAACATATTAACAAATATGATGTACTGTTTGTATATGAAAACCTTAGTATTCCGGATTTTGAATCAGAGGAGGATTTTTTAAAAGACAAAATGGATAAACGTGAAGCAGATAATAAGGGAGATGGGGAGCTGTTTAAAGAATCATGGTATGCAGATAGAGAGAATATCTTTCAGCCAAAATTCATGCATGCATTTGAAAAGACAATTGATGGTGAAATTGAGTTGTTTGAACATAGTAATGCTTTGTATATCATGAAAATTCATACGCAAAGTATTTATTCTGGATATAATGTGGGTGTGTGGGGTCAGCAGGCAAAAATAAGTGTTGAAATTACTTTTTTTAGTAAATTAGATCCAGATACAATTTTATTGAGTATTTCTTATAAAGACATTTCTGGTTTAAATGATTATAATACTGGTGAGAGGATTGGTAGATCTTATATAAAATTTGGAAAAATATTAGCAAAAAAAATGCATAAATTGTATAAATATGAGGCATCTTTTGTTAATGAATTGAATATGGATGAAGTTAGCTTAGTGGATAAAGCTTTGGATAAGCCAACTATTGCAAATGAGAAAAAGAGTAGTCCGGAAAAAATGGTTGAAGCAACAAAAAAAGAAGCTTTTGATATTATTTATAGAATTAATGGATCAGAAATTGAATCAAAAGTAATAGAAATTACAGACAAGTCAATTAAATATAAAAAGAGTGATCAGTTAGATGGCCCCTTGAGGAATATTTTAATAGAGGATGTTTTTTTGATTATTTATAAAAATGGTACCCGAGAAGTTTTTAAATCAAAAGAATAACTCCGTTTGAATTTTTAGTGTCAGACAAAATAGTTTTTATCTCTAATAATTAATTTTATAATATTTTTCTAATTTTAATTAAAAATTATCACAAAAATAAGCTTTCATTTGAGAAATTCTTAGGTAGAAAATAATAGGATTACGATTCTAATTTTTTTTAAATAATTATTTCTAATATTTTATAACTATTTAATTAATAGTATATTTACGCATCATTTGTAACTATACAAATGATAAGTACTTATTATTAATTCATAAAACCAAACAAATGAAAAAACACTTGTATTTATTAACTTTTTTCGCAATGGCTAGTTTGATAGTTTCTGCCCAAAAAGTTCAATTTGAGGAGTATGATCTGGATAACGGTATGCACGTTATTTTACATCAAGACAACACAGCTCCGGTTGTAACAACAGCAGTAATGTACCATGTAGGTGCAAAAGATGAAAACCCTGAAAGGACAGGTTTTGCTCACTTTTTTGAACACCTATTATTTGAAGGAACAGAGAATATCCCTCGAGGAGAATGGTTTACCATTGTGACTTCCAATGGTGGAAGTAATAATGCGAATACTACAGATGACAGAACCTACTATTACGAAGTATTTCCTTCAAACAATGTTGAATTAGGATTATGGATGGAATCTGAGCGTTTAATGCACCCAATTATCAATCAAATTGGTGTAGATACTCAAAATGAAGTTGTAAAAGAAGAAAAGAGATTACGTGTAGATAATGCACCCTATGGACGTTTTTTAGAATTTGTAAAACGGGAGATGTTTAAGGTACATCCCTATAAAGGAACAACCATTGGTAAAATTGAACATTTAGATGCTGCTACATTAGAAGAGTTTCAGGCATTTAATAAAAAGTTTTATATACCAAACAATGCGGTGCTTGTAGTTGCCGGAGATATAGATGTTCCAAAAGTAAAAAAAATGATCCAGGATTATTTTGGACCTATCCCAAGAGGGAAAGAGATTGTAAGAAAAAAATATGTGGAAGAGCCAATTACACAACCAATCTTTGCAAAAGGATATGATGCTAATATTCAAATTCCTGCTATCATGGCAGCATATAGAACTCCATCATTTAAAGATAGAGATTCTTATGTTTTGAATATGATTTCCAGTTATTTAACGGATGGGAAAAGTTCGAAATTATACAAGAAACTGGTAGATGAGAAAAAAATGGCTTTACAGGTTGGTGCAATTAATTTTAGCGAAGAAGATTATGGAATGTATATTATTTATGGTTTGCCTTTAGGTGAAACAAAAATTAAAGATCTGATGGTTCAAATTGATGAAGAAGTTGTTAAAATTCAGAATACTTTAATTTCTGAAAAAGATTATCAAAAGCTTCAAAATAAATTCGAAAATCAGTTTGTTAATTCTAATTCAAGTGTTGAAGGAATTGCAAATTCTTTGGCAAAATACTACATGTTATATGGTGATGTAAATTTAATTAATAATGAAATTAAAATTTACGAGTCAATTACCAGAGAAGAAATTCAGGCGGTTGCAAAAAAATATTTGAACCCTAATCAAAGGTTAATTTTAGAGTATTTACCCAAAAAAGATAAAAAATAAAAAGACATCACAATCATGAAAAATAAAATATCTATAATAATAGCTTTGTTTTTAATATCTATGGGGGTTAATGCGCAAATAGATAGATCAAAACAACCAAAACCAGGACCTGCTCCAAAGATATCTTTAGAAAACCCTAAGGAGTTTGAATTAAAGAACGGGTTGAAAGTTCTAGTAGTAGAGAATCATAAATTACCAAGAGTTGCTTTTAGTTTGAATATTGACAGGCCACCTGTCGTAGAAGGAAATAAGGCCGGAATGTCTTCTTTATTAGGATCGATGTTAGGAAATGGGACAACTCATATTGCCAAAGATGAGTTTAATGAAGAGGTTGATTTTCTTGGAGCACGTATCAGTTTTAGTTCTGCAGGAGCTTCTGCAAGAACGCTATCAAAATATTCTGAAAGAATTGTAGAATTAATGGCAGATGCCGCAATTTATCCACTGTTGACAGAAGAAGAGTTCCAAAAAGAAAAGAATAAACAAATTGATGGTTTAAAATCAATGGAAAAAAATGTTGCTGCAATTGCTGGTAGATTAGGACCAGCATTATCCTATGGGGTGGATCACCCTTATGGTGAGTTTGTTTCCAAAGAGTCCTTAGACAATGTAACCTTAACGGATGTAAAGAAGTTTTATAAAGATCATTTTAACCCCAATAATGCATATTTAGTTATTGTTGGTGATGTAAATTATAAAAAGATAAAGAAACAAGTGCATAAGTATTTTGGTAAATGGGAAAGTTCAAATTATAAATATCCTGTTGTATCAGCTGAAAAATCAAATGTAAGCCAAACTGAAATTGATCTTATTGATATGCCACATGCTGTTCAGTCAAATATTTCACTTACAAATAATGTTAATCGAAAGATCAGTGATTCGGATTACTTTGCGGTTTTAATTGCAAATAAAATATTAGGTGGTGGATTTAATAGTTATTTGAATATGAATCTAAGAGAAGAACATGGATACACTTATGGAGCCCGGTCATCTATTGGAGTAGATAAGTATACTGCATCAAGGTTTTCTGCTGGTGCTTCTGTTAGAAATGAAGTAACAGATAGTGCCGTTGTTCAGACGTTAAAAGAAATTGATCGAATTAAAAAAGAACCAGTTGATGCAGATGCTTTAAAAAATGCCAAGGCTAAATATGTTGGTGATTTTGTTTTGAGTTTAGAAAATCCATCAACAATAGCCTATAATGCATTGACGGTTAAAGTAAATGATTTGCCAGATGATTTCTATACTACCTATTTAGAGAAAATTAATGCAGTTACAGCTGCTGATGTGCAGCGTGTTGCAAATAAATATTTCAAATCTGAAAATGCAAGATTTGTTGTTGTAGGAAAAGGTAGTGATATATTAGAGAATCTTGAAAAAACAGGAATTCCTGTTAAGTATTATGACACTTATGCCAAACCGGTAGCAAAACCAAACTATGATATTGCAATACCAAGTGATATGAATGTTCAAAAGGTTTTAAATAATTATATTGAAGCTGTTGGTGGAAGAGCAAAATTAGATAAGGTTAATTCTGTATTGATCAAAGCGGAAGCCGAATTGCAGCCTGGAATGATGATGCAAATGGAAATGAAAAAAACCGTAAGCAACCAATTTATGCAAGATTTGAACATGATGGGTAATTCTGTGAGCAAACAGGTTTTAGATGGTAATAAAGGTTATGTTGTTGCTCAAGGACAAAAGAAAGATATGACTCCTGAGGAGGTTAAAAAAGTGCAGGCTGAATCTTCACCGTTTCCGGAAGTAAATTATTTGAATCAGAATTTAAAACTGGAAAAGATAGAGAAAGTAGAAGGTGAAAATGCTTATAAAATTATTGTATCAGATGAGTTATCTGTATTTTATAGTGTTGCTTCTGGATTGAAATTAAAAGAATCAAGAACAATGCCGCAGGGATCTACCTCAATTTTTTATAAGGACTATAAAGAGATTTCTGGAATTAAGTTTCCGTTTAGAATGACACAAACCATGGGTCCAAGAAATATTGATTTTATAATTAAAGAGATCAAAGTAAATGAAGGTGTTTCTGATGCCGATTTCAAATAGATTTTAATTTATAGGTTCTGTTTTAGAATAATGTAGAATAACGATTTTTATGTACTTGATTTTTAGAATCAACTCAAAATTTTCTTCGGGAAACTTTGTGTTTTCTCTGAGCACCTCTGTGGAATGACTATTACACAAAGAGCCGCAAAGAATTTCGCAAAGTTGCACAAAGACCACACTATTCTAAAACACAACCAATTTATATTATAAAAAAAACCGAAGTGAAAGCTCCGGTTTTTTTTGGCTTAAGCCAATATATGTTTGATAATTCTTAGTATAATCGAATACTATAAAATTATTCATCTTATTTTTGTTTGTTCATTTTTTTAGTGATACTTTGACTTTGCTCAGTATAAACTCCAAAACGAACCAACCCGCCCGAACGTACCATTCGGTACGGGCAGGAAAAGTCATGGCTTACAATAATTTAATAACCTAAATTTTACAAAAACTAAGTGCAGCCAAGTGATTTTCGAACAAGCTCTCAACCCTGCCAACGCCGGCAAGCGGGTTCTCGGTTTTACTAATTTTTCATTTTATTTAGAACATCAAATTCTTGAATGCCAACTTCTCAAAATCAAATTTTCCGTTTCAGAGCAATTTCTCTAAAATTCTTAAAACCATACCATTTCGTCTGTTTGTAGGTCTCAAAGTCGAAAATAATTCTTCGATCCTTTACAGTAAGCCATGAATTGTTATCCCTATTGGGGTCTAAATAACTTTTTGTTTATCAGGTTCAAAGTATTCTATTAATTCGTAACACTAATCTTGATTCATTCAATACAATCACAATGCGGGGGATTCCTAAAGGTAGATTTAGGTCGCAATGAACATGTAATAGTCAAGAATCATGGGGATAATAATACACTTGATGATTCCCTAATGTATAATCCTATTGGTGACCGATGCAAAGCAAAATCCTCCTTTAGGAAAAGATTTTTTGGTTCTTTTTCATCTTTGAAAAATGAACTTATCTCATTATGATTTATATAATCAAAATATAACTAAAAGTATTTAAGAAATCAATCTCTATTCTCACAAGCCAAAAGCGTATTTTTTAAAAGCATTGCAATTGTCATAGGTCCAACTCCTCCAGGAACAGGAGTGATAAAATCTGCTTTTTTACTTACACTTTCAAAATCAACATCACCGGCTAATCTGTAACCTCTTTTTTTGGTGTCATCTTTAACTCTGGTAATTCCAACATCAATAATAGTAACACCATCTTTTACCATGTCGCCAGTTAAGAACTCGGCTTTTCCTAATGCAGCCACAATAATATCAGCCTCTTTGGTAATTTCCTCTAAATTCTTTGTTCTGCTGTGTACTAAAGTTACTGTTGCATTTCCAACATCTCTTTTCTGACTGAGTAAAATACTCATCGGTCGACCAACAATATGGCTTCTTCCAATAACCACTACATTTTTTCCGGATGTTTCTACTTCATATCGTTTCAGTAATTCTAATATACCATAAGGCGTAGCCGGTAAAAAAGTTGGAAGATCCAATGCCATTTTCCCAACATTTACAGGATGAAAACCATCCACATCTTTATTGGGGTCAACAGCCATTAAAACTTTTTGTTCATCGATTTGTTTTGGTAATGGTAATTGAACGATAAAACCATCAATATCCTTGTCGTTATTCAATTCTTCAATTTCATGCAGCAATTGCTCCTCGGTAGTGTCTTCCGGTAAATCGATCAAAGTTGAATTAAAACCTACTTTTTCACATGCTTTTACCTTACTGTTTACATAGGTCATACTGGCACCATCGGTACCAACCAAAATTGCAGCAAGATGAGGTGTTTTTTTACCTTGCTCTTTTCTTTTAGCAACCTCTATTGCGATCTCATCTTTTAGATCATTGGATGTTTTTTTACCGTCTAGAATTATCATAGTATATAAGTTTACAGTTTACAGTATCAGTTGGCAGTTAATTAACACCAAATTTTTTAGGATTAATAATCATATAATTGATTAATTTACCAACTTCCATACTTTTATTGATTAATGTTTCTTTTTTTTCTACAGAGATATAATTACATGCTTCAGAAAAGCTTACCCAAACCTGAGTTTCTGAATTCTCACTATCAGAGTCTGTTAATTTACTAACAAAATGTTTGGGATAATTTCTCTTTCTATAAGCCTCAGCAATATTTGCACAAGTTGAACGAGAAGATCTTCTTATTTGATCCGTTAAGGAATATGTTTCCTCTTTTGGAAAAGATTTTGAGATTTCAAAAATTTCCATAGCCAATTCAAATCCTTTTTGATATGCTAATAAATTTTTAAAACTCATAAATAAATTTTGTTAGTAAGATAAATAATATGTTTTAGATTTGCTACTGCTACTGCTACTGCTACTGCTACTGCTACTGCTACTGCTACCCCATTCCTTTCATCATGGACATCATTTTCTTAGCCCCA